>Ga0272444_10000911_pt1 | contig 29921 bp, 23 predicted proteins | sample SSMForm13_FD_201033 | JGI IMG/M metagenome (GOLD analysis project Ga0272444, IMG submission 201033) | Marine sediment archaeal communities from Little Sippewissett salt marsh, Falmouth, MA, United States - SSM-Form-13 | ecosystem: Environmental > Aquatic > Marine > Wetlands > Sediment ...
GCTAACTCCCCATCTAGCACACCTTTACATTAGGTATTTTAAAATGGAGCAGAGCGGGATCGAACCGCCGACCCCCACGTTGCGAACGTGGTGCTCTCCCAGCTGAGCTACTGCCCCATAATTATTAAATTTTCGAACCGATATTTATACCATCGATTCATTTTTCCGGCTCTTTAATAAATATAAATCTCCCGGAAAATCAAGAGGAATCACAGAATTTGTGATTTTAGATTATTTCTTGGGTACGTCAGGTAATCAGGCAGGTCGAAACCAGTGCCGCAGGTCCCGATCCCGATTTTAATCGGGAGAGAGTGGTTTCGACATTCTTATACCAGGGGTTGGCGTACGTCCCCGCGAAGTCCTGAGCCTTGTGAGGGGCGAAGTCCTGACAAAGGAAGGGTGCGCCAACTCCTATTAAGTGGCGTCGGGTCGCCGCACCCGACGCCCGCATCACGAAATCCATACAACATCAATGTTAATCACGACACTACACCGCTATATAGAAACATAAAAAAAGGAGCAGATTCGAAATAGAAATATAATAAATAGGGGACCCTATTATATGCGAAACGAACCCATTTATAAAGATGGAATATCGATTTCTATCGTAGGGGCGGGGCTTGCCCCCGCCCTCGTTGATCGTATCTCTGCGATAACTCAAACAAGGGCGACCGGAAGGGTCGCTCCTACAGCCTTTAAAAGATTCTTTACAAAAATCAAAAACGAACCCATTTTGTTGGCCGATGCGTTCCTTGAATTGTTGCGGAGAGATTGCCGCGTCGTTCCCCCGATAAATCGGGGGAACTCCTCGCTATGACGTGAAAAGGGGGATGATTAAATTTTTTAGGAAAATCAGAAACGAACCCATTTTCTCCCCACCCCTTAAACTTATTCAAATATTCTCCGATATGATTAGTATACACGCCGTTAACTATATGGGCGGTATTAGAATATGGCCAAAATTGACGAACTGCTGAAAATCGTGAAATCGGCCAGAGCATCCGATTTACATCTGGATGCCGGCTCGGTTCCGATGATACGCCTGAATGGTGCCCTCGAAAAGACACATCATCGGATTCTATCGACCGAAGATATAAAACAGCTTACTTACGAAATCCTCTCCGATGGACAAATCCGGCAATTCGAAAAAACCGGCGACCTTGATCTGGCTTATGGTATCGAGCATATCGGTCGCTTTCGTCTGAATGTTTATCGTACTCACCGTGGTATGGCAGTCGCGGTCCGTTTGATTCCCGAAGAAATTCTGGAGTTAAAAACGCTTGGATTCGGCGATGCGACGATGAAACTTGTCGAAAACAAGTCGGGTCTAATTCTGGTAACCGGCCCGACCAATTCGGGCAAGACCACCACTCTGGCGGCGATGGTTGACCATATTAACACCGGCTTTTCAAAACATATTATCACGCTTGAGGACCCGATCGAATATATCCATACCAATAAAAATTCGCTGATTTCGCAAAGGCAAATCGGATTGCACTCCGATACTTTTGTCTCTGGCCTGAGAGCCGCTCTGCGCGAGGATCCCAATGTGATTTTGGTCGGTGAGATGCGCGATATCGAAACTATCTCGCTCGCTATCACCGCCGCCGAAGTTGGTTTACTGGTGATGGGTACTCTGCACACCTGTACCGCCTCGGCCACGATCGATCGTATTCTTGATGTTTTTCCTCCCGAAAAACAACAACAGATTCGTATCATGCTCGCCGATTCTTTGCTTGGTGTCGTCTCGCAACAACTTTTGAAAAGAGCCGATAATAATGGGCGCATTATGGCCTATGAACTTTTACTGAGGAACACTTCCATTTCCAATATGATTCGCGAACGCAAGACCTATCAAATTCCGACTGCCCTGCAAACCGGCGGGAAAAAAGGAATGCGACTTCTGGATAATCATTTAAGGGCACTGGTTGACAGTGGTATGGTGACCGCGCACGAGGCGATGAAATGCGCCGTTGATCCTTCGCGGTTTATGGAAAACGAAACGAATCTCGAACAAACACCGGCGGGAGTTTGATAACAGGAATAAATATATATGAAACGGCTTGATGAAATTCTCCTTGAGATGGGGCTGATTACCGAACCGGAAATCAAAGATGCCCTTATGCGTCAGCGCGCACATGGTGGTAAATTCGGTTCGCAGTTGATGTACCATCGATATATCAATGAAGCCGATCTGGTTAAAGCACTTGAGGTGCAATTCAATTGTCGCGGCGTTACCCTGTCGAATATGAATATCGATGAAAACGTAACCGCTCTTATCCCGAAAAAGCTGGCTTTGGCGCGAAAAGTACTTCCGTTTGATTATGATGTCGAGAATAATATTCTGAAAATCGCATGCGAAAATCCAAGCGACCAGAATCTGATAAACGAACTCGGATTCGCCGCCCGGGGGAAAAATATCGAGTTGTATATCGCCGCCGAAATAGCCCTCAACACCGCTCTCACAAAATATTATCTTGGTCAGGATATTTCTTTGGAAGATAATCTTCTGCTGGAAATCCCGGATATTTCTATAGAATCGGGAAATACTGATAAAATAAGGTTAGAAATCGATCAATCACCCGAGGAAACCGCAAAACCGGCTATACTCCTTGTTACCGATGAAGTTTATTCAACCAATCTGATCGAGTCGCTTTTGGAGAGGGATACTCACAAAGTAATTGTCGCTGATTCAATCGAAAAGGCGACCGAACATATAGGTAACGGGGTATTTAAAACAATCTTTTTGAAAGAAAGTATCTCCGGCGATTATTTCGGTTTTATCGATCGGGTGCGTAAATTATCCCCCGGTGTCGATATTCGTTTCTACAACTCGGCCTCATCTTTGTTTCTGCAGAACGATCCGAATCGTCTGGAAACCGACCTGCTCTTAAAAAGTCTGCGCTTGTATGTATCATTGATTGATTCGCAAAAAAAGAATTCGGATGATCATTCGTCGCGGGTCGGAAAGTACGCTTCCGAGTTGTGTCTGAAACTCGGTATGTCGGATCGCGACAGGAGTGTAATCACGGTCGCTGGGTATTTGCATGATGTCGCTAAAAACTGCTATGAAGATATTGAAACGACCGATAAGAAAGCGCTGATAGAACGTTCCGCCAAAATAGTTGAATCGTTCGATCTTCCGCCGCTGGTCTCGGCCGTTCTGCGGTCCATGTATAAAAGCGTCGAGAATAAATACACTCAGCATCTGCCGCTGGAAATGCTGGGCGGTAACATTCTGACTATTGTTGATTTGTTCTGTAATTCAATAAATTCCGATGAACCGCTAACCCTGGATCGGTTTGAAATAGTAAAAAAGAAATTACGAGAAACAACCGGCAAATTACTTTTAAGCGAAATCGTCGAACCGTTTATCGAAATGATTCAAAACAGTCTGCTGAACATGCAGGCGGTATCGGCATCCGGTCAGATTATGATATTTTATGACAGTCCGGCTCCGTACCCCGGACTGGAGTTCCGTTTACGAAATGAGGGTTTTAGAACCATAACGGAAAATTCGCCCGATGCGATAATAGAGCTGTATTCGCGTTCCACACCCGATATTTTACTGCTGGTATTATCGGGGAACTCCGATAATATAACCGGTGTTGCCTCGAAATTGGCGGCCGGTGGTATTGATTTTGGAACCACACCTGTATTTTTGTTGACCGAAAAGTCCCATACGAATGCCTCTGTGGAACTTCTGAAACTCGGTTTCGAAGATATAATCAGTCTTGATACCAATCTTGATTTGTTGACTATGAAGATGAAGAAAATAATGGAGACTCTCAGTCGTAAGAAAGCCGGAAACACCGATGATAACTCTCCCGGAGCAAGAGGTCGCCTTGCCGATATGAACCTGATTGATTTACTTCAGGCGCTCGGACCGAGTCAGAAAACGGTTAAAATTACTGTTAACGAAGGCGGACCGGAGAAACAGGAACTGGAATTATATCTGGATCGAGGAAATATCGTTTATGCCAAACTGGGCGATCTTAACGGGGCCGAAGCGGTTTATCTTGCCCTGACCTGGATCGATGGCAGTTGGGCGATTGTCCCGGTTGATACCGGTGAGTTTCCTCCGCCAAACAATGATTTATCGAACGAGTCGATAATGATGGAAGGATGCCGGTTGATGGATGAAAAACTCCGCACCGGTCAGCTTATGTAAGTTATTTTCAAACATTAATACAAATAGAGTGAAAAATTAAAAGCCCCGATAGTAAGTCCAACGGGGCTTTTGCTGTAATTGCTTAGAGTCACTGAAGCCCAATCAAGAATGTCATTCTAAGCTACACCGATAAATTCACAAAACATTATATTGTTGTCAAATATTTTTTTTAAAAATAATACCTAAAAAATGAATTAATTAGGCGTCGGGCCACCACACCTAACATTTGAAAATAACGGAAATTTGAGCTTTGACAGTCGTATAACAAAAAAGTATATTCAGTAACCTATTGATATATAATTATGAATTAGGCGAGGAATTACGATGAAACGATTATTAACCTTTCTTATGACAACGATTTTGTTGGCGGTTTTCGCTTTTGCCGGCGATGAACAGGCGCCGGTAGACAAATCAAAAACACCCGATAAACAGGCCAAAGAGACATATAAAAAGCATAATCCGGATAATCCCGAAATAGCTATCGAAACCGATTTTGGTAACATGAAACTTGAACTATTCCGCGACGTTGCCCCGATTCATGTCGATAGTATGCTGTCGCGTATACGGGATGAATTCTATGATGGACTGATATTCCACCGTATTATCGATAATTTTATGATTCAGGCGGGTGAGGCCGGGAAACCTAAATATTTCCTTCCGGCCGAATTTTCCAAATTGCCGCATAAGGAAGGAACGCTTTCGATGGCCCGCCGGGGTAACAGTATCAATTCCGGTTCAACCCAGTTTTTTATCTGCCTGGCGGCCAAACCGCATCTTGATGGAAAATATACTGTTTTTGGCCACCTGATGGAGGGATACGATGTGCTTCATAAAATCGGAAGTGTCGAAACCGGTAGTCGCGACCGCCCGGTAAAAGATGTGTATATTCGTAAGATGCACATCCTGAAAGCTGTAAAACAATCCGAACCGAAAAAGTAAGAAATATTTTATTAGTTATAATAAACAAGGGCAGGCATATTATGAGAACAACGGCAATAATTATGATTACAATATTTTGTCTTTCGATGCTGTCGTGCGGCGGAGGTCAAAAAATAGCCGAAGAGACCGGGAAGGTGGAAAAAATGGATGAGAAGGAATTTAATAAACGGAAAGCGGACAATCCGCTGATTGCTATCGAAACCGATTATGGTATAATGACACTTGAATTATATCATGATGTCGCACCGGTGCATGTGGACAGTATGCTCTCTCGTGTGCGTGAGGGATTTTACGACGGCTTGATTTTTCATCGGATTATCGATGGTTTTATGATTCAGGGCGGCGATCCGACCGGTACCGGGGCGGGTGACGCCGGATATAAATTAGATGCAGAATTCTCCGATTTACCGCATGTTGAAGGCACTTTATCTATGGCTCGGGCACGTGATCCCAACTCGGCTTCATGCCAGTTTTTTATCTGTCTGGCTACTACCCCTCATCTTGACGGTCAGTATTCCATATTCGGACAATTACTCGATGGATTCGATACTCTGCACAAAATCGGAAGTGTCCCCACCGGCGCTCAGGATCGACCGGTTCAGGATGTTTTCATGCGAAGCGTCCATCTGGTGAGTGACATTCCCTGATATTGATTATTTTCGGTTTTGGGGAAGGGAATAATTTAATAAACGGAACCGGAATGGTGTGAAATACGTTTAGTGGGTAAATGGAGAAAATAAAGCTTGTCATATTGGGCTCGACCGGCTCGATTGGAATTTCGGCCCTTGACGTGGTCGAGAAAAACCGGGACCGTATAGATATAATCGGCCTCTCGGCTCATTCAAATATAAGACTTCTCAACGAGCAGGTAAGTAAATTCCGTCCGAAGTATGTAGCGGTCACCGATGAAAGTTCTTATAGAGAATATAATAGCATACACGACAATAATTTAACGCAACTTCTCGATTTTGGCGAGGCCGTATCTTTTCTGGCTAAGCTGGATCAAGCCGACGTTATTTTAAATGGAATTGTCGGCGCCGCTGGCTTAAAGGCCTCTCTTGAGACCGTCCAGTCGGGTAAAAGGTTGGCTCTGGCCAACAAAGAATCGATGGTTATCGGCGGGCAATTGATAAACAAGGCCGCGAAAGAATCGGGCGCCGAAATCATCCCGGTCGATTCCGAACACTCCGCTATCTGGCAGGCATTATCTGCTGGTAAGCATAAGGAGGTCAAGAGGTTAATCCTGACCGCGTCCGGCGGACCATTTTTCAGTCGTCCCAAATCTCAGTTCCGCACGATTACCAAAGATGAAGCCTTAAACCATCCGACCTGGAATATGGGGCCCAAAATCACAGTTGATTCGGCCACAATGATAAACAAAGGTTTAGAGATAATCGAAGCGATGCGGCTGTTTAATATCCCGTCGGATCAAATCGATGTGATAATTCATCCGCAGTCAATTATTCATTCGATGATAGAATATGTAGATTCATCAATGATTGCTCAGATGTCATCCCCGGATATGAAATTGCCGATTGCCTATGCTCTGTTTTATCCGGAGCGGGTGGTCGGTGATTTTGGTCACTTGGATTTGGCCGAAGTTGGCCAGTTGACCTTTATCAATCCCGATTTCGAAAAATTCCCGCTATTGAAGCTGGCGTATCGGGTCGCCGAAACGGGTGGAACCGCCCCGGCGGTGTATAATGCGGCTAACGAAGTGGCGGTTGAGGCTTTCTTAAATGAGTCTCTTGATTTCTGGCGAATTCCCGATATCATTATTAAAACAATTGATAATCATAACGCTGTTAAAAATCCGACCCTTGATGAGATTTTGGCGGCCGATAATTGGGCCCGTGAAACAGCGGCAAAATTCGAAGGGGTTATACTTTGATTACAGCACTGGCGACAATATTTGTTTTAGGCATACTTATATTTTTCCATGAGTTGGGCCATTTTCTGGTGGCCAAAAAATCCTGTATCCGGGTCGATAAATTCTCGCTCGGTTTTCCGCCGACTATCTTATCAAAAAAATATGGTGAAACCGAATACGCTATCGGGCTGATACCTCTCGGCGGATATGTAAAAATGGCCGGGGAGAATCCGTACGACGACAATAAGGGGGAACCGTGGGAGTTTATGTCAAAACCGGTCTGGAAACGATTTCTGGTTATTTTTGCTGGACCATTCACTAATTTCCTTCTGGCCGCTTTGGTGCTGGCCGGTATTTATTTTTTCCGCGGTAGTCCGATCGATGCGGTTTATATCGACAATGTTAAACCGGACTATCCGGCCGCTATGGCCGGTATTCAGCCGGGAGATAAAATAGTCTCGGTTGATGGTATTGATATCAATTCGTTCCAGAAAATGGCCGAAATTATCGGCCCCAAGGCAGGTAGTACGGTAGTAATATCGTGGGAAAGAGAAGACCGGTTGTTTACCGACACAATTGCGACTGTGGCCGAGCAGGAAGCTTTAGATAACGGCGATTCGGTAACGATTTCGCGTATCGGTGTCGAACGGCGCATCGCTTATGCACCGCTTGGTTTCTTTGCCTCAATAGGAACCGGATTTGCCGAATCGGCTTTCTATGTCAAGAAGGTGTTTGAATTCGTCTGGGGACTTGTCAGCCGGCAGGTCGAGATGTCTAATATCGGAGGGCCGATTGTAATAGGGAAGTATGCCGGTTTGACAGCCCGGGCCGGATTTGATGTTTTACTGGAGTTTTTGGCGCTTCTCTCGGTCAATCTGGCGGTTCTTAATATTTTACCGATTCCCGTTCTTGATGGCGGGCACCTGTTGTTTTTGCTCATTGAAAAATTAAAAGGCTCGCCGGTTTCGGCCAGGGGACGATTGGTGGCCCAGCAGATTGGTATGGCCTTTATTTTGATATTGATAATATTTGTAACTTACAATGATATAACGCGTCCTTAGGTTGTATAAGTAATATGCGGACCCACAACAACAACGCCGGTAATTGACAGGATTCATTAAGAGGTGATATGAGTAGAGATGTATTCGAAGTCGCTTGGGATAACATTAAACAACTGCTTATTGCGGTTGTATTGGCAGTGATTATTAAAACTTCGATAGTCGAAGCATATAAAATCCCTTCGGCTTCGATGGAAGACACTTTGCTCGTCGGTGATTTTCTTATCGCCAATAAATTTATCTATGGGGCCAGACTGCCTTTTTTAGACTGGCGTTTACCGGCTATTAGCGATCCCGAACCGGGCGATGTCGTTATATTTAAATGGCCCGGTGATAAAACTACAAACTATATCAAACGATGTGTCGCCGTTGGCGGACAAACGGTTGAGGTAATTGATAAAGTTGTTTATGTTGACGGGGAGAAGTTCCCCGATCCGGTCCACATGAAATTTGCCAAACCGGTGGCCGAGCGACCAAGTTCGGGGCGCGATACGCCCGATAACTGGGGACCGTACGAAGTTCCTCAGGGATTTTATTTTATGATGGGCGACAATCGCGATCATTCGTATGATTCCCGTTTCTGGGGGCCGGTGAGTGATGATTTAATCCTGGGCGAGGCGATGTTTCTCCATTGGTCATGGGAACCTGATGCCGAATCTCCGGAAGCGACGATATCAGACCCGTTATCCGTTCCGCGATTATTTTTATATAATATTGTTCATTTTCCCGAACGGGTAAGATGGGGACGTCTTTTTGATATAATTCATTAGCCTTATGACAGCGGCTGTAATTATGATATATTCTTTGCTGCCGCTTCGATATTCCGTTTGATTCCGGCCAGTTTCGGCCGACTTATCGGGCTGTCAGAAAATGCTTTTTTAAACTGCTCTTCGGTCAGGTTTATCACATCACCATTTTCAAGCAAGTTTATTTCCTTACGACGCGAAAGTTCTTTTGTATGGTGTGCCTTTTGAAATTTATTAAAAGGGCAGACCTCGAGACAAATATCGCACCCGAAAACGTAGCCGTTTAAATCTTTTGCAATATTATCCGGTATCTTTTCCGCCTTTGATTCGATTGTCCAATAGCTGATACATCGGGCAGCGTCTATTCGATGCGGTGCCATCAGCGCCCCGGTCGGGCAGATGTCCAGACAGGCAGTACAACGACCACAATGATTTGTCTCAGGTTTATCATATTTATCGACTTCACGATTTATAATCAGACTGCCTATAAAAAGCCAGCTTCCGAATTGCCGTGAGACCAGATTGGTGTGTTTCCCCTGCCATCCCAAACCTGCCTTTTGCGCCCACTGTTTATCTAAAAAAGGTGCCGTATCGACACATATCAGTCCCCGAATCCCTGGATATATTTTTTCCAGTTCGTTTCTTATATTTTCAAGTTTTTGCCTGAGGATATCATGATAATCCCTGCCCCAGGCATATCGGGCTACATTGTAAGGACTACCCCTATGGTTTATGTCACGTTCCGTAGGATAATAATTCAAACCGACAACTATGATGGCCTTAGCTTCTTTAAATAGTTTTTCGGGATTGAATCGTTTCTCGATATTGCGTCCTAAATAATTCATCTCTGCCGCATAACCGTTATCAAGCCAAGATAAGTAATCCTGACTGCCGGAAACCGGTTCGGTTTTGGCAATTCCGGATACATCAATTCCGATTTTCTCGATTACTGTTTTAACGACATCGGCCGAAATTGGCGATTTTGTCGGATTCATTTGTCTTACGACAGTTATATTAATCTAATGCTGGCCGCTTACAATTCCTGTCATCGACAGGACAACCAGCAATGCCACCCAAAAACCGAGGATAGCAAATACATACGACTTTTTTCTTAAAAAGGCAATAATTGCTCCGGTTAATGCCCAGATAGCAACGCTGCAGCCCAGGGCCAGTCCGAATTGCGTCAGACCATCACCATAAGTAAAATAACCCAGATAAAAATGTCCCCCCGGGAATCTTCCGCCAACCGATTGCCATACCTCTTCAGCGCTTTTACCCTGAAAAATGGAATTAAATACATTATATGGGTCCAATATATTTCTTTCGGGAAATGCCAGCGATATCACCGGTCCGATCATGCAGACTATACAGGCTAAAATCGTAATCCAATATACTATTTCACCGTAATAAATTTGAGCCGGGGGCATCTTGGGTCGATTCTGAATACTCATTCGGACACCTCTTGTTTTGCCGCTTTACTCATTTTTATTATTGAGCGCGTCACTGTCAAAAATATGGTCAGGAATACAACTCCGTTTATCCATAATGGTACCGTTCCGATAACCCCAAGAATTGTCAATCCTTTGGCTAATAAACCGAAACATGCAAAAAACATAAAGCCGATTAGTAAGTACCGTACGAATCCGGCTTTGACTTTAATTAATATCAAAGCCCCCAAGAGACCACCCAACACCTGTCCGACCAGCCAGGGAGCGGCAAAAATCGGGATGATGGCTCCAATGAGAAGATACGGCCAGACCGCGATACAGTCACCCATCCCCAGCAATACACCGCTGTTGGCCGCCGCCACTTTTAACGGTACCGCCATAATCAGGTTCTGCACCGGCACAATCGCCCATCCGGCCCCCAACCCGAAAAATCCCGATAGCAAACCGACCCCCATAATCGCCACCAACGACCAGCCTGCCCGTGTTAGCGGATAATCTATAACCTTGCCGAGTGATACTTCATAATAAGGTTGCGAGAGTTTAAGCCATTTGGTAAATCCGTCAACTTTTTTCACCTCCGGCCATTCGATTTTTTTACCACCGACAACAAAATAAACCGCCAGCGAGCAGAGTATTACACCCAACGCCAGCCTGATTAATCCTTCGCCGGTTTCTCCGAGATGTTTGGCGACATAGATCGCACCCTGTGCACCTGAAAATGCACCGATACCGTACGCCGCTGCACAAAGGATACATATTTTAAGATTAGCCAAGCCTCCGCGCATGAACGGCCCGGTCGAGACCAGTCCGCTGAACATGGCTACGATTAATCCGGTCGCACGTACGATAAGGCTGTCAACCGATGTGAAAGCCAGCATGAACGGAGTAAACAAGACGCCCCCGCCAATACCACCGATCACCGCTACCAGGGCAATAGCGAAACTTAGGAGGAAAAAGCCAAAAATCCATCCCCAGATAGCCTCGCCCGACATTGATCCCTCCGCTGTTTCATTTCCCCATGATAAAAAGGCCATGGCGATGTAGGATATAATCAGTACAAACACCATCAGGTTGATTTCAAGCCATGGGGATTTAAGTAATCTGCTCATATTTATGACATTCTAAGTTGAATTAATTTCTCGTTAATTTTTTTGAAAATAGAGATAGATATTAAGTGGATAAATCGACAATGAATATCCGGCCGAATACTAATTGTTGTCGCCACGTTCTTGGTCATAGTCGTTCTTTTATTTCCGACCGTCTTTTTATCATTTAACCATCGAAAACGTTTGGAGAATATAGTGTCCGTTATTAGAAAAATCAATACTTTTAGAACGCTATTTTATCGGTTTTTTTTTTGCGGTAACAAGACCACTGTTGACAAATCGGGCAAGTATATTTGCCGGCGAATATGCCGAAATAAATAATATAGGAGAAATGAGAGGTATTGTTATTTGATTTGGATTGATGCTGTTCGACGATTGAACATTGAGCAGAATCGATACTGAAGCGGTATAACATGGATTACTTGCCAAAATGTTAAGTTGTTGAAACCCAATGCGTCAACGTTTCCAATCATTGACATTGGACGGGCATAGAATTTGTGAACTCAAACCCTGATGCGCTTTTTTAATCAAGATTAGAGGAGCATTATATGGGGTTATGTAAAATGAAGCTTTCTACACGGCCGCTTTTAACGACCGCCTGGCTTATTATAATGATAAGCTGGTTGTTAGCTTTGCCGACCTTCGGCGCCGATGGCGCTGGATTTGCGGCTGTGGGAGCCTCGCCGAATTCGGTTACGCTCAACTGGACTGCTCCCGGTGATGATGGTGAAAATGGTACCGCCGCCGAGTACGATGTCCGCTATTCGTTGTCTTCGATAACCGAGGCTAATTGGGATGCCGCCACGCAGGCGACCGGCGAACCGACACCGCAGGCGGCCGGGGCTACCGAAACTTTTGAAATTACCGGACTGTCACCGAGTACGACTTACTATTTCGCCATCAAGGCCGCCGATGAAGTTCCCAACTGGTCGGCTATGTCCAATGTTATTACCAAAGGGACCGATGCCGAAGAGACGCCGCCGGCGACTATCACCGATTTATCAGCCGGAAATCCGGGACAGAATTCCATCGACTTGTCCTGGACAGCGCCGGGTGATGATGGTTCCACAGGGACCGCATCGGAGTACGATATTCGCTATTCAACTTCGATAATCACCGAGGTCAATTGGGATGCCGCCACCCAGGTGAGTGGAGAACCTTCACCTCAGGCGGCGGGAAGTAGTGAAAGTTTTTCGGTCACCGGTTTGAATCCGGCCACCACCTATTATTTCGGTATCAAGACCGCCGACGAAGTCCCGAATTGGTCGGAATTGTCCAATGTTGCATCGGCTGCAACAGAGGCCGAACCGACTGTCCCGGATCCGCCGGTCCTCGCCACACCTTCGAATGGTGCTGCCGATATCTCCCAGCCGATTTCGTTCGACTGGGCCGATATCAGTGATGTTGATATGTACCAACTCCAGATTTCGGTAACCTCCGGTTTCAGCAGTACTGTAATCGATTCCGATCTTACCGCATCCGGGTGTAATATCTCCGGGCTTGATGAAGGTCAATTGTACTATTGGCGTGTCCGCGCGCATAATGATGTTGGGTGGGGTAACTGGAGTTCCGTATGGAGTCTGACAACCGAATGTCCCGTCCCGACGACACCGACTCTCGCGACACCGAGTAATGGCGCCAACAATCTGGATATCCCGGTCGCGCTGGATTGGTCGGATGTTCTCAACACTACCTATTATCAGGTGCAGGTAGATGATAATTCTGATTTCGGAAGCCTGGTAGTTAATACCTCGGTCGGCGTGTCGAATTATTCCGACTCATCTCTTGGAGATCAAACAACGTATTACTGGCGTGTTCGTGCCGGTAATGATTGCGGATGGAGCGATTGGAGTACCGTGCGTAATTTCACCACCAGCGATACCACTTTACCGCAGGCAATATCCGGATTGGTGGCTGCTCCGGGTGACGGTGATGATAACGTTTACCTTGCGTGGATTGCGACCGGTGATGACGGCACTACCGGAACAGCCGATCTGTATGATATTAGATATAGTACATCAATCATAACCGAAGCCAACTGGGATAATGCCGATCAGGTCAGCGGAGAACCATCACCGCAAAATGCCGGAACACCCGAAACACTGACCGTTTCAGGTTTGACAACCAATACCGAGTATTACTTCGCAATTAAGGTGCGCGACGAAGCCGGTAATTGGTCCGGAATTTCTAATGTTGCTACCACGACACCGGTTGATAACATACCGCCCGCCACTATCGATGATTTATCGGCCGAGACCGGTTCCAGCGATGGGACTGTCCATTTATCATGGACCGCCCCCGGTGATGACGATAACCAAGGTACTGTCAGCGCCTACCTGATACGTTACTCGATGGATGAGTTGACCGAATCAAATTGGAATTCGGCAACTCTATATGAAGAATATGTCCCGCCGCTTCCGGCGGGACAAGCCCAGACTACGATTATTGAGGGGCTCAGCGCCGGTGATACTTACTATTTCGCGATAAAAGCCTCCGATGATGCGCTTAATTTATCGGATATATCCAATAACGCTTCATGTAAGGCGGGTGCCGGGTTTCCTCTGGATGTTGATGAAGGTCAGGTTGTTGCGGTCGGGCCGACCGCCGGCGCCGAGGTGCACTCTTCGCATCCGAAACTCTCGATTAATAATATCGGACCCAGTGATGAAAACCTGTATTATTTCGAAGTCGCGACCGACTCTTTCTTTATCAGTCTTGCCGCCGCATCGCCCGCCGTTCCGCAGGAGGAAGGCGATATGACGGCATGGCAGGTGGACCAGCGGCTTAATGCCGGGCAGGTTTATTACTGGCGCGCCCGTGCTAACGATGACGTTTATAGTACAACCTCGTTTTTTACTGTCCTTCCGATCACTCACGCTTACCCCAATCCGTTCCGACTGGCCGAAGCGACCGAAGTCACGTTCACCGAAATCCCCGATGGTGCCAATATTTATATAATGTCAGTTTCGGGATCGATGGTTCGCGAGTGGACCAATGTTAACGGCGATATTACCTGGGACGGCACCAATCAGTCGGGTCAGCCGGTAGCCTCCGGCACCTATTTATGGATGGTCGAGAACAGCGGGGCGCGGGGCAAGGTGGTCGTCATCCGTTAATTTTTCAATGGTTTTCAGCTAAACAATATTAAAATCCGTTCTTTACTTTTCCCTCCAAAATGCTATTATTGGGCCTGAATATAATTGTGTACCGATAATATTTGTTTTGAGGAAAAAATATGGCTGGACAGAATCTAATCGAAAAAATAGCCCAAAAATTCGCCGTCGGACTTGATGCTAACGCGGTTGTTCGCAGCGGCGATTTTATTTCAATCAAGCCGGCCCACGTTTTAACACATGACAACAGCGGGGCGGTAATACCCAAATTCAAGGCGATCGGCGCTACCAAAATCGCTAATCCGCGTCAACCGGTATTTGCCCTCGATCACGATATCCAGAACAAAAGCGAGGAAAACCTGAAAAAATATCAGGGTATCAAATCATTCGCCAAAGAGATGGGAATCGATTTTTACCCGGCCGGACGCGGTATCGGGCATCAGGTGATGTGCGAGGAAGGATACGCTTTCCCCGGCACGATGGTGGTCGCATCCGACAGCCATTCCAATATGTATGGCGGTCTTGGATGTCTCGGCACGCCGGTCGTGCGCACCGATGCCGCCGCGATTTGGGCAACCGGGCGCACTTGGTGGCAGGTTCCGCCGGTGGCCAAAGTAAATCTGAACGGTCAGGTTCGACCCGGCGTATCCGGCAAAGATATTATTCTGGCATTGTGCGGGTACTTTAATAAAGACGAAGTCTTAAATCATGTGATTGAATTCAGCGGTGATGGTATAAAAAAGCTGTCAATCGAACAACGGTTGACCATCGCCAACATGACTACCGAATGGGGCGCTTTGGCCGGTGTTTTTCCCATTGATGAGGTGACTGTAGCCTGGATGGAAAACCGCGCCAGTCAGATTATCAAACGCGGTCCCGCCGGTGTCCCGTCCGACAGCGATGGCGGTCAGTTCCACCCGCGTATGAATCCGGAAAATATTAATAAACTCACCAGCGATAAATTAATTGCGGATAACGACGCCCTTTACGCGCGTGAATTATCTGCCGATTTATCAACTATCCAGCCGTACGTGTCCGGACCCAACAATGTCAAAACGATGGCTTCGGCCGCCGAGATGGATAAGCGCGATATCAAAATCCATAAAGCCTATCTGGTGTCGTGTGTCAACAGCCGTGTAGATGATATCGCCGAAGCGGCTTCGGTCGTTAAGGGAAAAAAGATTGCCGACCACGTCGAGTTTTATCTGTCGGCCGCCTCAAACGAAGTTCAGGCCAAAAGCGAGAGTCAAGGCGACTGGCAGATCTTAATCGAGGCCGGCGCGATCCCGCTTCCACCCGGATGCGGTCCCTGTATCGGTCTTGGCAGAGGAACCCTCGAAGATAATGAGGTCGGTATCTCGGCGACCAATCGTAATTTTAAGGGTCGGATGGGTTCTCGTTCGGCCGAGGCATATCTGGCTTCACCGGCCGTGGTGGCCGCTTCAGCCGTCGCCGGAAAAATCACTTCACCTTACAATATCGATGATTTGCAGTTAACAGCCAAGATAGAAATCAACGAACAAAAATCGACATCATCGGGTGATGTTAAAATCCTCGATGGTTTCCCCGAAATGGTTGAAGGGGAGTTGATATTTTGTTTTCAGGATAATCTCAACACCGACGGTATCTATCCCGGTAAGTACACCTATATCGATGATTTCACGCCCGAACAGCAGGCCGGGGTGGTGATGGAAAACTATGATCCCGAGTTCGGGAAAATAGCCGATGAGGGAGATGTTCTGGTCGGTGGTTTCAGTTTTGGTAGCGGAAGTTCCCGCGAGCAGGCGGCGACCGCGCTGAAATATCGCGGAATTCGACTTGTCATCGCCGGGTCGTTTTCGCAGACATATATGCGTAACGCTATTAATAACGGTTTTCTGGTTATCGGTGCGCCGGAACTGGTGAACGATCTCAAAAATAAATTCGGCAAAGATAAACTTACGGTCCGCACCGGATTAAAAGCTAAAATAGATTTCCGCCGCTCAACTCTTGAGGCCGACGGTAAAACATATCGACTCTCACCGGTCGGCACCGCCGCCCAGGAATTAATTATCACCGGCGGTTTGGAAAACTGGGTTAAAAATAAAATAAAGTAGGTCAGGAGCCGTGCACTCCTGACGAAGTTTTTGAAAATAAAGGAGTAAACATGGATAAATCAATCGCAAGGCAAATATCGGAGTTCGCCGTTAATCTTAAATACGAGGACCTGCCCGAAAATGTAGTGCACGAAGTCAAACGTTATTTGTACGACTCGATCGGATGCGCGTACGGCGGCTACCACACCAAAGATGTAAATATCCTCCGCGATATTTATTTAAAAATGAGCGGAAGCGATGAAGCGACTCTAATTGGATTCGGTGATAAAATCCCGGCGGTTAATGCCGCGCTTGTGAATTCATTGATGATTCGCGCACTCGATTTTAATGATATCTACTGGAAAGAAGATCCCTCGCATCCGTCGGATCTCATCCCGGCGGCGTTATCGACCGGCGAACTGGTTGGTGCTTCGATGAAAGATATTATTGTCGCGATTGTATTAGCCTACGAATTCGAGCAGCGTCTGTGCGAATTCGCGGTTCCTGGTGTTCGCGAACGTAAATGGCACCATGCCACCCTTACCCAGTTTGTATCACCGATTGTAGCCGGTAAAGTGCTTGGTTTGGATGTTGACCAGATGGTACACGCTATCGGAATCAACGGCTCCCATAATCATACGATCGGCTGCCCGACGGCCGGACAGCTGACCATGATGAAAAACACGGTTGACCCGATGGCGGTACAGAGTGGTGTGCTGGCCGCCTTGATGGCGCAGAAGGGATACAGCGGGACAGAGTTGGTGTTTGAAGGTAAGGAAGGCTTGATGGATGTTTTCGGTCCCGACTGGGCGATGGATAAATTAGTCGGCGGCTTGGGCGATAGGTACAAAATCCTCGAATGCGGAATGAAAGCCTTTCCGACCGAAGCATTGACCCATACCCATCTATCGGCCCTTCTTAAAGTCGTCAAAGGTAATAATATCACCTACGATAAAATCGAACAGGTCACGGTAACAACTATAGCTCGCGCCTGCGATATCCTGTTTGATCCGCACAAATATCGTCCGGAATCTCGTGAAACGGCCGACCATTCATTACCTTACTGCCTCGCCTGCTGTATGGTTGATCATGAAATCACCACCCGGTCATTCTCGGATGAAAAACTCAAAGACGAGCATATCTGGCAGGTGATTGATAAAATCAAAGGTGAAGCCTCGGAGGAATTTGAAAAAATGTTCCCGGCTAAACAGCCCTCGAAAGTGGTTGTGAAAACCACCGATGGAAAAGAGTACTCCGAATATCTTGAATATCCCAAAGGCGATCCACGGGAACCGATGACTATGGAAGATTTGCAATCCAAGTTTAACGGTTTGTCGGCGAAACTTCTGTCCTCGGATCGTCAGTCGAAAATTCAGGAGATAATATTCGCGTGTGAAAAAATGGATGTACGGGCATTCATGAAAGAGTTGACCGTTTAATTAAATTATCGTAAACAGGGGAGTAACCGGTGCGACCGAAAGTAAGGTTTTTAGCCGACGAACTTATAGAACAGATTGTCTCCGAAGCCAGGGGAATATTATGTAAAATGGGTGTTACGATTCATAATGACAATATTCTCTCGATGCTGTCCGATTTTGGTGCTGAAGTCAATAAAGCCAATCAGCATGTACTATTCAATAATGATTTAATCGATAAAGCGCTCAGCACTGCTCTCAACTCTTTTAAATTGTACGATACACTGGGAAATGAAACGGTCGATCTGTCCGGCGATAATGTCCATTTTACTCCCGGTTCGGCCGCGATTTATATGCAGGATATTGATTCCCGTAAGGCTCGAAAGGTAATCGTTGATGACTATATAAAGTACACCAAACTGGTCAGTCGAATGAAATACATCGCCTCGCAGGCGACGGCCATCGTACCTTCGGATGTCCATGAGAATATTTCCGATAGTATCAGGTTGTACTATAGTATAATGCTTTGCGAAAAACCGGTGGTCACTGGCGCTTTCACCATTGATGCCTTCAAAATCATGCACGATCTACAGCTTGCGGTTCGTGGCAATCAGGATGAGTTGACAAAAAAACCGTTAACTGTTTTTTCGGTATGTCCGACTTCACCGTTGAAGTGGAGCGATGTTACTTCGCAAAATCTGGTTGACTGCGCCCTTAATAATATCCCGGTCGAATATATAGCCATGCCGATGGCCGGATTTATCGCCCCGGTAACACTGGTCGGGACGTTAATACAACACACAGCCGAGACATTGAGCGGTATCGTAATAACACAGCTAACCAATCCCGGTGCACCGGCGTTGTATGGCGGTTCCCCGGCGATATTCGATATCCGCTACGAAACAACCCCGATGGGTGCTATCGAAACCCAGATGATTGACTGCGCTTACAGTGAAATCGGGAAATATCTTGGTCTTCCAACACAGGCTTATATCTCGCTTAGCGATGCCAAACAACTCGATGCCCAGGCCGGGTTGGAATCTTCGCTTGGCGCTACGCTCGCAGCGCTTTCAGGAATCAATAATATCTCCGGGCCGGGGATGCTCGATTATGAAAATTGCCTCAGTCTCGAAAAACTTGTTGTCGATAATGAAATTTGCGGAATGGTCCAGCGGATGCTTGAGGGTATCGAGCCGAAAGAAGATTTTCCATCCCTGCCGATATTCGAAGAGTTGTTAAAAGAGAAGCATCTGTTGATTTCCAAGCATACGCGAAAGTACTTAAGAGAGGAACATTCTTTCCCCGGACCGACTATCGAGCGCGCCAATCGTCAGCGATGGTACGAAGAAGGCAGTCGGACATTATCTGAACGTGCTAAAACTGAAGTCGAAAAACATCTCGACGGATATGAACCATCCGATCTTGATGATAGTACAAGAAGTGAATTAACGAAATTAATGACTTCTGAAGCGAAGCGGTATGGTATGGATAAATTGCCGGCTATCGATTTATGAAAGAGATTGTAGAAATCCCGCGCGAAGAAATAATCCCGGATAAAGAGACGATACTTAAAAATCAGGGAATACCGAACCTGGATGATCTGTCCGATAAGGTTAATCGAATATGTGATGAAGCCCTGAAATTATTCATGGAGTTAAATACTCCGGTTGCTGTTTATGCTGAAATATCAAAAGACGAGTTTGAAGAAGTCTATGAGGGCGAAGGCAAAAACGAAATTCCCTCACCGGTAGCGGAGATTTATCCTCGCGCCAAGCAGATGGCTTTATTTGCCCTTACGGTCGGCGGTGATTTAAGTAATAAGATTATCGAACTGTTTACTAACCATGATTTCGCCCTTGGTGCGATGCTTGACTCGGTCGCTTCCGAAGCGACCGAAAATGCAGGTTTGTATCTGGCCAGTTATTATCTGGCATCCGTTTCCGGCGAAAATGGTATCGGTCTTGATGATGCGATAATGCGATACAGCCCGGGATATTGCGGTTGGCATATCAGTGGTCAGGGAAAACTTTTCGAGTATCTTAATCCCGAAGAAATAGGAATCGAATTGAACGACAGTTATCTGATGATCCCGATTAAATCTATCTCCGGGGTGATGATAATCGGCCCGCGTGAAATTCACGAATTCGAGATGGCTTACCGTTTTTGCGATACATGCAAAAACAAAGGTTGTCGGGATCGTATCAATGAGATGCTTGGCCAGTAGGTCGTTTGTAGAGTGACAGGAGGTAACTTTGGATATATTACAACAAATTTCGGATAACCTGCAGCGCGGTGATGATGACAAAGTGTTTGCCCTGACCAAGCAGGCAATTGAAAATAATCTACCGCCCAAGTCTATTCTTGATGACGGCCTTATCGCCGGGATGGCGGTGGTTGGCAAAAAATTTAAGGCGCATGAAATATTTCTTCCCGATGTTCTTCTCGCGGCTAAGGCGATGTATGCCGGTATGGACCAGTTGAAACCTCTGCTTATCAAGGAAGGTATTCCGGCTATCGGGAAAATTGTCGTTGGCACGGTACAGGGCGATTTGCATGATATCGGTAAAAATCTGGTCGCCATCATGCTCAAAGGAGCCGGATTCGAGATTATTGATCTGGGTAATGATGTCTCGCCCGAAAAATTTGTCGATGCGGCCCTGACCAATGAGGCTTCGGTAATCGGATTGTCAGCGCTTTTGACTACGACTATGCCGGTGATGAAAAAAGTTGTCGATCTGGTGAAGGAGCGAAATCTGTCTGATAAAATAAAAGTCATCGTTGGCGGCGCACCTTTAACTGATGACTACGCGCATGAGATTGGTGCTGATGCGTATGGTTTTGATGGGATGAATGCGGTCGATAAGGTAAAAATGTTGATGGAGCTGAATTAGGATGGAAAACGTTCTCGAGTCTATTGCCGAAGGGGAGATTTTGCTTTCCGATGGTGCTATGGGGACGATGCTTATCGATTACGGTATCGAGCTTGATCAATGTTTCGAAGCGATTAATCTCACCCATCCGGATGTTCTCGAGAATATAGCACGATCTTACTGCGAGGCCGGTTCCGATATTGTGCAGTGCAATACGTTCGGGGCCTCGCCGATGAAACTTTCGATGTATTCTCTCGAGGATAAATATGCAGAGATAAACGAAACAGCAGTGAAGGCGGCACGCAAAGCGGTTGGTGATAAAGCAGTTGTAGCCGCGTCGATGGGTCCGTGCGGGCGGCTTTTGAAACCGTTTGGCGACGCTGATACGGAAAATGTTTTTGATAGTTTTAAAAAGCAGGCCGAAGTCGTAATAAATTCCGGTGTCGATATGATACTGGTCGAAACGATGACTGATATCGAGGAGGCTAAAATAGCCGTGAAAGCGGCAAAATCGGTTTCGGATAATATACCGGTTGGAGCAACCATGACCTTCGATTCGACTCCACGAGGTTTTTTCACTATCATGGGCAACGATATTAAAACGGCCGTTAAAGAACTCGAAAATGCCGGCGCCGATATTGTCGGCTCGAATTGTGGTAATGGAATTGAGGTTATGATAAATATCGCCCGTGAATTCAAAAAGTTCGCCACCAAACCGATTATAATCCAGCCCAACGCCGGTCTGCCGGAGATGGTCGGCGGCAAACCGACATATAATGAGTCGCCGCAGTTTATGGCCGAAAAGGCAAAGCAGTTTCTCGATATCGGGGTGTCGATAATCGGTGGCTGTTGCGGCACCACGCCGGCGCATATAAAAGCTTTGCGACAGATGATTAATTCTTATAAAGAGAAATAATCGATAAATCTTTCGCTCCGCGTGTTCTTTCATTATTGACATTCCGTCCAAATTTGTATTTTTTATCCTGCTAATAAATAAACCATTGGTAATGACATGACAAAAATCGATAGCATAGCCATTCTTGATTGCGGTGGGCAGTACACCAAAGTGATTGATCGCCGTGTCCGTGAACTCTCGGTTAAATCGGAAGTTCTCCCGATTAGTGTGACCGCCGATAAACTGCGAAGTTACGATGGCCTGATTCTTTCGGGCGGACCGAAATCGGTCTGGGATGGTGACCGTCTGGAATACGACCGAAAGATTTTCGAATTGAACATCCCGTTTCTTGGTATCTGTTACGGTATGCATCTGATTAATCAGCATTTCGGCGGGGTTGTTTCGCCCGGTGTCCGAAATGAGTATGGCGAGACCGATATAGAAATAAATCCTGATTGCCCGATGTTTAAAGGTCTTGAACAAAGCCAGAGGGTGTTGATGTCGCACGGTGATTCGGTCGATAAACTGGCCGATGGTTTCGAAATCTGCGCCGACTCCGGAAAAGTGGCGGCGGCGATATATGATAAAAAGCGCAAAGTGTACGGGGTGCAGTTTCATCCCGAGGTTGACCTTACTGTCAACGGTTTTTCCATGCTTCGGAACTTCCTGCATGAAGTGTGCGATCTGGAGGGTAACTATATCCTCGAGGACCGCATCACGACCGCTATCGAAAAAATAAAGAAACAAGTTGGCGACGGGAAGGTGCTGGTTCTTGTAAGCGGCGGCGTAGATTCGGCGGTGACGGCGGCACTTCTGTTGAAAGCGCTCGATAAAGAAAAAATATTCGCCATCCATGTCGATCATGGTTTGATGCGTAAGGACGAAAGCGATATTATTTGCGGCCAGCTGGAGCAGTTCGGTCTTACGAATCTTATTCGTGAGAATGCGGCCGATATATTTCTTGATACGGTGGTGGAAATTAACGGGAGTAAAATCGGACCGTTGACATCTATTATCGATCCCGAGGAAAAGCGAAATCTTATCGGGCAGGTTTTTGTTAAGGTGCTTAAGGATGTTTCCAATCGACTGCGTCTCGATCCCGATAGTACATTCTGGGCGCAGGGGACATTGCGCCCCGACCTGATCGAAAGCGGCAATCCCGATGTCAGCGGTGTGGCGCATAAGATTAAGACGCATCACAATGATGTCGAGATGATTCGCGAGGCGCGAGCGCGCGGAATGGTGGTCGAAACCAATTGGGACTGGCACAAGGACGAGGTGCGTAAAGTGGCGCGGTCGCTCGGTATCGACGAAAAAATCGCGTCGCGTCAACCGTTCCCCGGGCCGGGTCTGGCTATCAGGACGATTTGTCATGATGGCAGCAATGACGTCGAACCCGAAGTCGTCAGTACATTCGATAAGATGATTACCGAGTACGGCGATGATTATCGGGGGGAGGTGCTTCCGATTCGCTCGGTCGGGGTGCAGGGCGATAATCGCAGTTATCGACGACTGGCGGTTGTGTGGGGGAAAGGGACCGCGCTTGATTGGAAAAACGTCTATAAAATCGGGACCGATATTCCGAATCGTATCCGGGGAATAAATCGAGTCGCGTATGTGCTTAATAAAAAGGTAGTCGAGGGAAATATTAAGGCGCACCGGATGAATATCGACCGCACCAATCTTGATTTGCTCCGTGAGCTTGATTTTATCGTTACCGAAAAACTGAACAAACCGCCGATGAGTCAGGTGCTGGCGGTGCTGGTTCCGGTGGGTGTGAATACAAAACATTCGATTGCGATACGTACGTTTATTACCAATGATTACATGACCGGTCGGCCGGCGTTTATCGGGCAGGATGTCACGACCGAAACAATCCAATCGCTGGTTGATGAAATCGAATCGAAGTTTTCTGAGATTGATTTGATATTGTACGATGTCACCAGTAAACCCCCCGCCACCGTCGAATGGGAGTAGGGGCAATCCCTCATAAATGGGTTCGTTTTTGATTTTCGAAATAATTTTTCAATGGCAAAAAAAATTGTAGGGGCGAGGCTTGTTTTTTAATCCCGAGTATTCCTCGGGGCCCTCGCCCTCGTATATTTTATCGCGAACATTTTTCCAACGAGGGCGACCGCAAGGGTCGCCCCTACGATCGAGATCAGTACGACACCATTTAAAATGGGTTCGTTTCGCATATAATAGGGTCCCTTTTTTATTTTATCTCTTTTTCGAAGATGTTTCCATTTTATGTTTCTATATAACGGCTGGTATTGCAGAATAACTCAGAAAATGTGGCGATATTGTAAAGAAATGAAAATGTCGAAACCTCCCTCCCCCGATAAATCGGGATCGGGACCTTCGGCAGGGGGTTCGACCTACCGGGACTAATGCCCCGGAATAGAAACATTTTTAGCCGTCAAGAAATCGTTGATTTCCTGATATGTTTTTTTTACTATTGTTTTATTAAAGGCAAGTCCCCTATAGCAAACTTCTAAAAACCTCTCATTCTGGATTCTTTCAGATATCCAATTTATCAAATCTTCTATTTCCTTGGTCTTACCCATTTCTTTCTGACAGAATCGTAATAAATTCTTTGTTGTTACAACTGGCATTATGTAATCGCGGTCGACACACTTGAGGTTCTCTGCCTTATTCCACTTCGTTTGAAGAGGTTCTAAATACTCATCAAGATAATATATGTTTTTATGGAGCTTGGATGCATTATTAATAAAATCAATCCTAAGTTCATTAGTTGCCGTATCATCGAATTTCTTATTTTTATAAAATGAAAAGTAAATTCTTTTCAATGAAGTCATTATTTGTGTTTCGAAATCATATGGATTGTTCACACAATTACATTCATTTATTGTATCCATTAATTTAAAAACGGCAGGACAAAAATCATATCCAAGGTACGAAGGTTTTCTTTCTTCTTTTATTTGAGACACCAATGATGAAAAACAAACGGCAAGATTTTCGACTATTATACCCGCTTGCTCATTGATAAGATAGTCCCCATGAAAGTTATCTTGGATGTATCTACCCGCGTCTCTTGCAATTAAATCTAATTCATAAATAATCTGATTACTATATCTCTGTCTTTTATATTTTCGGTGCTCCTTTTGAAAAAAATTGAACAACTGAATTAAACCGTTAAAAATCGCCCCCGGAGGTTTCATTTTAATATTTTGTACTTCCAAAGGTCTTCTACGTTTGGCTCGAATAGACCCAATAATAAATATGGATATCACAAATAAAATCGCCGCCCCATAGGCCACAACAATTTTCATGGTAAAATCGTCCATTATCATTCTTAACCTTTCAGTTGTTCATCATATGTGTCTCTAACTCAATATACAGTAATGTATACTAGTCATAAGGCATTTACCATCATTATTTTTATCCAACCTCGTCATATTCTTCAGCGGTTAAATATCCACCTAAAGAGAATTTTCTATAATACCAGAGTACCAACCATGTTGCGATAAGTAGTCCTAAATCGAGCCAAATATAAAACAAATATGATTCCTTTGTAATTCCTTGCGTCTCAGTGAGTTCGTCGAAGTTGAATGCAAAGGCGGGCATGCCTATTAATAGAGCATGCGCGACAATCATAATTAATAACTCTTTACCCAAACCTTGATTATATCTGAAGAATTCAATCCAATCAGAAAGTGTGTATAATCCATATATACAGTATTTATCCAATAAGCGGGCACTTAAAACAAACACCAAACAAAATAATAACACAACAGCCATAGTAACTATAATAGATACGATAGAATTTTCTCGCATTATTGGGTGATGTGCGTAAAAAAAGAATGATTTGGCTATTAAGAATGTGTAGGCAAATCCGAATACCGTCAAAAAATAGCCAATAAATCTAGATTGTTTCTCCGGTTGGCGAATCAAATTGATTTTCGGTAGGGCGTTTGATTCGTCGATCAATTTGGTTTTATATACAGCCATAGTCCCTTTATAGATTTATTTACTCTTTTCTAAGATTGGGCTGAAATTCCTCACCATCTCGTGTATTAAAGAAATTAAAAAAAAAGCCGATGTCAATAAAAAAAGATATTATTCGCTACTTAAGAGAAGATAGTTTATGTCAGAAATATTGTCTCCCATAATTGCATATGGGTTGGTTATTGTCGGGATAGTAATAATATTTATAAGTGGAATTTCGAGTAATCATCAATCCCCTAAACCTGATAATATTACAGATATAAGGCCGCATATCGAACGAGATTAATATCACGAGTAAGGCCGCGTATGGAATAACCCGCCTTGACTACTCCATCGGCATTTTTCCACATCTTTGCGGTTATTTGATTATAATCGCTAATTTTATATATCCTTACCCCACCAGCTTCTCGAACTCTTCAACGTCGGACATAACACGATTCACCGCTTCGGTCCAGAAATCTTCTTTGGTCAGATCAACATTCATATGTTTCCGGGCGACATCCTCGCTGGTCATTTTGCCGGTATCGGCCAGCAAATCGCGATATTTCGGCGCGAACGCTTTACCTTCGGTTTTGGCGCGATTATAAACGCCGCTGGCGAACAGGAATCCGAAAGTATATGGGAAATTATAAAACGGTGTATCGGTCAGGAAGAAATGCAGTTTCGAGGCCCAGAATAATTTGTGATAACCGTCATCAGCCAACGTCCCCATAAATGATTTTTTCTGGGAATCGACCATGATTTCGTCCAGCCGCGCACGACTAACCAGACCGTTTTTGCGTTCTTCGTAGAAAGTCTTGTCGAAAATAAATCTGGCATTGATATTGCAAAACAGGGTATAGGCATTCTGGAGTTTCTGATCGAGAAGCATCAGTTTTTCATCGCGCTCGGTCGCCTGCATCAGAGCGGCATCCGCAACCAGCATCTCATTAAATATCGACGCGGTCTCGGCTAAGGTCATCGGATAAACCTGCGCGAACACCGGCAACTCGCATACAACCTGCTGATGGTACGCATGACCCAGCTCATGCGCGAGGGTCAGCAGATTATCGAAGGTTCCTTCAAAGGTCATCAACACGCGGCTTTCTTTTTTGGTCGAAAGACTGGTACAGAAAGCTCCGCCCGCTTTGCCGGCTCGGTATTCAGCCTCGACCCATCGTTTATCAAGCGCCATCCGTGTGAAATCGGCCTGGTCCTGATTAAATCCGGCCAGCTTATCGACAATAAACCCGGATGCTTCATCGAAACTGTACTTACGATCCGAGGCACCAACCGGCGCCGCCTGATCGTACCATCGGAAATTATTTATCCCGGTTAGTTTTTTCTTGGCCTCGATATATCGTTGTATTTTCGGCTCGGCTTTGGCTACCGCACTCCACATGGCGTTGAGCGTCGCCTCGCTGATACGGCTCTCCAGCAGAGGTTCGAATACGACCGAGTTCCAATTCCGTTTTTCATAGAGCGTCAGTCGGAATCCGGCCTGAAAATTAAGCGCCATCGAGGCTTCGGTTGATCGGGTTTCCCAGGCCGCTTCGAGTTTTTCGAACGCCTGTTTTCTGATATCCCTGTCAGCCGAGGTCATTTTGTTGGCCAACTGACCCAATGAAAGAACCTCGGTTTTACCGTTTTCGGAGAAATCAACTCCGAGTTCACCGTACATTTTATCGTACAACCGGTTCCATGCATGATAACCGTTCACCGCCAACTCGGCCGCCAGCGATTCGAATTCGGGCGGCATTTTTTTTCGGGCGATTTCCCTCAGTTCATTTAAGAAAAAACTGCCCTCTTTTAAGGCATCATTATCGAGCAGTTCGTTCCATTTATCATCCGGCTGATTTTTGGCGAATGCCTCCACCTGCACCAGAAGACGTTTGAAAGCGGCGACATAAACATCGATTTCGCCGACAATCTGATGCGCCTTTTCATCCTTGACATTCTGGGTTACCAGACAGTGCGCGAATGATTCGGCATCAAATACACGCGCCGTTAAATCCTGTATCTTCAGGATATAATCCAGCCATTGCTGACGATTGGAATCGTCAAGCTGCGGCGGCAATTTTTCCAGCTCGTTAGTCAAAGTTTTTAAATCGGTATTTATATTTTTCCTGAAATCTTCGAACTCTTTCGAATCGGTCGCACCCGGGAAAAGCGAATCCAGATCCCAGGTCGGGGCTTTGGTGGCGGTCTCAACTGTCATTTTATAACTCCTCTTGCTGTTTTCAAAAATTGGTTTTTTACACCGATATTGTCGTAACTCCCAAAATTCGGTTTTATCAGATAATCAGTATAAGCAGAAATCGACGAAAAATAAAGCGATTTCGGCTTTGGGGAAATTAGCTGAATTTAATTTTCCAAAACGGGGTTGCGGATTTTCGGTAAAATTATAGATTAGGTAACGCGCCTGTTTGGTAAAAGAGGCGGGCGCGAAAAATGTGAAGAAGAAAAACTAAAGATATGGAGTGAGAAATGGGAAATTTCAGAGTGCCGCAGCCGTTCAACGAGCCGGTTTATTCTTATGCCCCCGGCAGTCCCGAACGGGCCAAACTTGAAGATGCCTTAAAAGAGCTGAAAAAGACCAAACTTGAAGTCCCGATGGTTATCGGCGGGAAAGAAATCAAGGCGGGGGAGCCGCGTAAAATAACCGCTCCGCACGATCATTCGCTGGAGTTGGGACAGTGGTATCAGGGCGGTCAGGAAGAAATCAAGATGGCGATCTCGGCGGCGATGAAGGCCAAAGAAGAGTGGGAGTTTCTTCCGTTCGAGGAGAAAGCAGCCATCTTTTTGAAAGCGGCTGAACTGCTCTGCGGTCCGTATCGCTATAAAGTTAATGCGGCGACAATGTTGACACACAGCAAATCAGCATTTCAGGCAGAGATTGATGCGGTTTGCGAGCTGGCCGACTTTTTCAGATATAATGTTTATTACGCTCAGCAGATTTTTGATATGCAGCCGGGTAATGCTCCGACTATATGGGATCGGTTGGATTACCGTCCGCTCGAGGGATTCATCTTTGCGGTGACACCGTTCAATTTCGTTTCGATTGCCGGCAACCTGCCGACTTCGCCCGCTATTATGGGTAACACCGTATTGTGGAAACCGGCCTCGTCGGTTACCTATACCGCTTATCTGCTGATGAAGATATTCAAGGAAGCCGGTCTGCCGGATGGGGTTGTTAATATGGTGACCGCGCGCGGCGCCGATGTTGGTGAGTATGTGCTCAAAAACGAAAATCTGGCCGGAATACACTTTACCGGCAGTACCGGTGTTTTTCAGACGATGTGGAAAACTGTCGGCGGGAATATCGAGAAATATAAATCGTATCCGCGGATTGTTGGTGAGACCGGCGGTAAAGATTTTATTTTCGTACACAATTCGGCCGACGCCGAGGCGGTTATCACCGGTATCACGCGCGGCGCGTTTGAATATCAGGGGCAGAAATGTTCGGCCGCGTCGCGGGCGTATGTTCCCAAGTCGCTCTGGCCGCAAATTCGCGATGGTATCCTGGCCGATGTCAAGTCAATCAAGATGGGTGATGTGTGCGATTTCGGTAATTTTATGAATGCGGTAATCGATAAAAGCGCTTACACCGATATTGTCGGATATATTGATTATGCCAAAGACAACGACGAAGCCGAATTCCTCTGCGGCGGTAACTATGATGATTCCGAAGGATATTTTATAGAGCCGACAATTGTGGTGACGACTAATCCGAAATTCAAACTTATCGAAGAAGAGATTTTTGGACCGGTGATTACTATTTATGTTTATGACGATGATAAATTTGTCGAGACATTAGAGTTGTGCAATAGTACATCACCGTACGCCCTGACCGGTGCGATATTCGCCCGGGATCGGAAGGTGATAGTCCAGGCGGGAAAACTCCTTCGTCACGCGGCCGGTAATTTCTATATCAACGACAAACCGACCGGGGCGGTGGTCGGGCAGCAGCCGTTCGGTGGCGGACGCGCCTCGGGAACCAATGATAAAGCGGGATCGATCTTGAACATGATTCGCTGGACCTCGCCGCGCGCGATTAAAGAGAATTTCCTCGCCCCGAAAGATTATCGTTATCCTTTTATGGGGTAGAAGATCGGCTTTATTAAAGCAAGATAATACCGTGCGGCAGGTCACACTCTGCATAAATGGGAAGCAAGTCACTATGTTATCAATTGAGCCTCGTTGTAAAAAGGTATAATTTGTAGGAAAGCACTCTTACAAACCTTTTCACAGGAGGCTCATATGAGAA
>Ga0272444_10000912_pt1 | contig 29898 bp, 17 predicted proteins | sample SSMForm13_FD_201033 | JGI IMG/M metagenome (GOLD analysis project Ga0272444, IMG submission 201033) | Marine sediment archaeal communities from Little Sippewissett salt marsh, Falmouth, MA, United States - SSM-Form-13 | ecosystem: Environmental > Aquatic > Marine > Wetlands > Sediment ...
ATTCAATAATAAAATAAATCCCGGAGGATTTATTTTATTGTGTTTCTATTCTTTAACTTCGGACTGGTCTACCAAATGATACACTACTTTTTGCTCATTATAATACGAGAATTCGTTCTCTTCCTGAGTCGTTTGATTCACGCTCGTTATTGTGAAATCCACAATCCAGTTGAAAGTAGTATAAACCGGAACGCCGCTCTCGAAAGCGAAATAAACGGTGCCCTTGCCTTCGCCACGTCCCTCGTTGAAATATGCGTATGTATTCCCCTCATCGTCATCCGTGGTGCCCTCGCCGGTATTCAGGATTGTAATTATGACTTTGCATTTCACACATGCGAGACCGTCACGTTCCACAAAATCTACGACTTCGTAGTCCTTAGTTGTTTGCTGACGCATATCGCCTTCTTTTGTGGAAACGTCCATGATATTCTCGCGTTTCCATGTATCCCCAACTTTTTGCTTTTCCGCCGGGAAATGGTCGAAGAATATCGACGCGTAATTGCTGGCTATCATCTCGCCACGGTCGATTCCGGATTCGTTCGGTTCGATGTCTTCCAGACCTGACCAGTCAACGAGTTTGCCATCGCGATCAACCACTATTGTCAGCTTCTGTCCGATAAGATCGCTTTCCTCGTCCTGCTGTTCGAACGACCCATTTTGAAATACACCGACTTCTTCCGAGAGAAACTCATATGTAATCGAGGTCGTGTCGTTTTTAACATAATCTACCGTAAAAGACTGATAGCTGGTAGATTTTGACAGTGTGCTCTGGCTATAACCCTGTTCGGAGAATTCGGTTAGGTCATCGGAATCGGAGCGGTAATACACCGTTTTTCCCGCTGCGGGGCTGTAGGATATTTTGGCTCCCTCGACGGCGTAATTCCCGGTTAGCTTCATTTCACCGCCGCAGCCTGTATATAGGATTGCCGCTGCGAGCACGATTAGGATAACGGATATTCGTTTCATTGTTCCTCCCCTTTTTTAGAAAAATATTATTCCAAAAGCTATTGCGTGTTCCAGATTTTCTGCTATTAAAAAATATTCATATGCGAGATAAACCCGCTTCAGTTGAAGTTCTACTCGCGGCTTCAAGTAAAACTCGACATCCGTTTCGATGTCGCTCGTTATATCCACCTGTGCCCCACTGAATGGCTCTTTCATATCGTCGAACGATGAAATTTGGATAAGCGCACCCAGTCCTAAATCTATTCTGCTTTGAAAATTCCCGGATTCGATAAAGCGGTAACTCATTTTCGGGCCGAGAGATACGGAGACATCCGTGCCGCGTCGAATCCAGATATCGAACAAATCGATATCAGTTGTATCCGGGCTATCGGCAAGATCGAGTGTATCTTCCCAATTTGACAGGATCATCATACTAAAATCGCCGCCAACATTAAGTTTATGCAAGACGAGTTTCGTGCGAAAACTACCGCCAAGTCCGTATGGATTCGATTCGCGGGGGCCGCCGAAACCGAGCCTGCCCTCGAGTCCGAACCATGTATTAACCTCATTCGCGGCCATTACGGATGAAACTGAAATTACAACCAGTATTATTATCGATGATATTTTCATTATTTCAATCCGATTTCTGATTTGATCGTTTCTGCATTCGAAATTCCCCGCACATCGGCGCCGGGTATTATTCTGGAGATCAGAGATTGAAGAACTTTTCCCGGGCCAATTTCCACAAATTGGTCGAAACCGTCGGCGGCTATTGCTTTCACCTGGTCTATCCAAAGAACAGGGCTTGTTATCTGATTTATTAGCGCGGTCCGTATTTCCCCGGGATTTTCGAGCCTCGTTCCTGTTGCGTTTGCATAGAACGCCACTTTCGGTTCATTAAATTCAATTTTATCGAGGATTTTCGTCATTTCGTTTTTTGCATCCTCCATAAGTGGCGAATGGAAAGCGGCAGACACGGGTAATCTGATTACTTTTTTTGCCCCCGCCTCGGTTTTAAGCTTTTCTGCAGCGATTTCGAGTAGGGATTCCTGACTTGATACTATCATCTGGCCGGGCGCGTTTCTATTTGCAATGACAATATCGCCGGATTTCTTCAACCCGGAGACAACTTCGCGGACTTTATCGTCGTCCGCGCCCAACGGAGCGAGCATCCCGCCAGATTCTGCCTGAGACATAATTTTTCCGCGATGAACGACCGCGTTCAGCGCATCCCCGAATTTCAATACTTTCGCCGCATACAGCGCGGAGTATTCGCCAAGGGAATGCCCGGCGACGGCTTCGTAACGTGTTATCGAACCAAGTATTCGTAATACCGCAGCGCTATTAAGGAATAAACAAGGTTGTGTATTCTCAGTTTGAGAAAGCGTAGTCTTATCCGCTTCGAAGCTTATTTGAGCCCAATCGATACCCGTGATCTTTTTAGCTTCGCTATAAACGTCTCTCGCCTCGGAAAAGGCTTCGTAGAGGTCTTTCCCCATTCCGGGCAACTGGCTTCCCTGACCGGGAAAAACAAATACAACAGCCACTTCTACTCCTTAGAATTTAATTATAGCGCTACCCCATGTGAATCCGGCGCCAAATGCAACTAAAAGAACATCGTCGTTCTTCTTAATTTGTCCGGATTTCAAAGCTTCATCCAGAGCAATAATAATACTCGATGCGCTGGTGTTACCATATTTATCTATCGTAACAACCACTTTTTCCATCGGCATCTTAAGCCGTTTGGCGGTAAACTGGATAATCCTGATATTCGCCTGATGCGGAATAAGCCAATCGAGATCGCTCATTTCGATTCCGGCTTCTTCCAGTCCTTTAATACTGGCCTCTTCCATAGCTCGAACGGCAGTCTTGAATGTATCATTACCGGCCATAATTAGCTTGTGAAGATTCTTATCCACAGTCTCGTGTGAAGCAGGCATCAGGCTACCGCCTGCTGGTAATGTCAGGAAATCGGCTACTTTGCCGTCGGCAGACCAGTATCGACCGATAATACCGCTATCGTCGTCGGACTGACCGACCACAGCCGCGCCGGCGCCATCGCCAAAAAGAACGCAGGTGCCTCGATCTTCCCAATTTGTAATTTTGGTAAGTTCCTCGACCGCAACGACAAGAACGTGTTTCGCTATCCCGGTTTTAATAACCGAATCGGCCAGAATAAGGCCGTAAACGAATCCCGTGCAACCAGCGGAAATATCGAAACAGGGGACATTGCGACACCCGAGATTTGCTTGAATGATGCACGCCGTGCTTGGAAACGACATATCCGGTGTGATAGTAGCGACGATTATCAAGTCGATATCTTCAGGGGTCAGTCCCGCGTCCTCGATAGCCCTACGTGCGGCGGGTGTCGCGAGTTCGGAAGATGGAACTTCCGGCTCAACGATACGACGTTCTTTGATCCCGGTCCGGGTTTGTATCCACTCGTCGGTGGTATCGACAATTCGTTCGAGGTCCTGATTAGTCAGTATCTTTTCGGGCAGGTTCGACCCCGTCCCCAGTATTTTTGTTCGCAATTTCACTCCTTTTCAATTTCATATAGGATTCGATCTTACGGTCTATTCGTGCGCTTACCATAACATATGCAAGGCTTAGAGCGTTTGAAATAGCCAGCGCAGTGGATTTACCGTGCCCTATAATAACGTTCCCATTTACTCCGAGAAGCGGCGCGCCACCATATTCGGCGTAATCGAATTCTCGCATTACTTTTTTAAACCCACCGCTCATAAGAACTCCGCCCGCCATGGAGAAAAGATTTTTGCGTCTGCCCTTATTCGCAATTCGTTTAATAAAGCCCATATTGGCCTCGGTAAATTTAAGGAGAATATTCCCCACGAAACCGTCCGCAACAAGAACATCCACTACTCCATGAATCATGTCGCCGCCCTCGACATTTCCCACGAAATTGAGGTTTGAATCGCGCAGAAGTTCGTGGGCCGCTTTGACCAGAGCATTGCCTTTCGTAACCTCCTGGCCATTAGATAAAAGCCCGACGGTAGGGCGTTTCCTATCGAGGACTTCCGCAGCATACATAGAACCCATTTCGGCGAAAGTAAGTAATTGTTCTGGACGGCAGTCGATATTCGCTCCGATATCCAAAACCACAGTGGGTAGGCCTTCCATTGTAGGAAACAGGGTCATAAGAGCGGGGCGCTCGACACCTTCCAAACGACCGAGCCTTACGAGTGAAGTAGCAACGACAGCGCCCGTATTGCCCATGCTAACAAACCCCTGCGCTTCTTTTTCCAGAAGAAGATCGACCGATTTCATGATACTACAATTTGGTTTCCTGAGCGCCATCGTGGCCTGTTCGTCCATACCGAAAGCATCTTCCGCGTGAACGATTTCCACTTCTTCCGGCAAGAAGGTTTTGCCGAGGGCTTTCTCGAGTTCGTCCTTACGCCCGACCAGCTTGATTCTCATATTCGGTTGGTCGGCGACCGCAAGCATCGCACCCTCGAGGTTTGCCACGGCGCCTCGGTCTCCACCCATCGCATCGAGAGCAAGAGTTATCGGCTCGCCGTTAGTCTCGGAGTCCCACCTATGGGCGAGTTTTTTAGTGTAATAAATCCAACGTCCCACAGTCGTCCCGCTTATGCTTCGACCGCAATTGCCTCTCGACCGGCATAATAACCACACTCCTTACAGGCGTGGTGTGGCAGCATCGGCGATTTACAGTGCGGACATTCCACAGTCTTCGGGGCTACTGCTTTATAATGCGTTTTGCGCTTGCGTTTGCGCGTTTTACTTCCTCTTCTTTTCTGAAGGGCCATACTCCACCTCTTCTATTATTGCTTGAGTTTTTTCAAAATCCGCCAGCGCTCATCGTCCGTGTCTTCACCACTGTCATACTCGATTCCAGGGCAATCTTCACGGCAAAGCGGTATCTGTGGCAGTTCGAGGATTACCTCATCGATAATCCGCTCTTTCAAATCGACAATGCCTTTATCCTTGTCTATAAACGCGAAATCCTCTTCCGCGAAATCCGCGAATCCGGGACCACCGCGAAGAGCTTTCAAATGAAGTTCGAAGGTCGAGACGAATGATTCTTCGAAATCACACAGACACCTGGCACATCTCATGTTCACTATTGTCCTTACCGTCACAAGGAAAGTGATTTCCAATCCCGTGCGAAACGACTGGACTTTCGCTTCGGCGGGGTTCTTGAATTCCGAATCCCGAAAAGCGATTCCCAGATTTCCAGCAGCGATAGACACGATAAACTCGTCTCTACCCTCGCGGATTTCAGAAACGGAGATTCTCGTCGCAAACATAACTTAGTGAAAATACAGAAGCAACCCCGTCAAGTCAAGCCTTTTATAAGCTTTTATATATGGCCTGCGAATATCTTAGCCACATAACAGATATCTCTTGCGTAAGTCCTATCGTAAATTGCCTTGGAATTAAAACAACGCGACCAATAATCTAAGACGATAAACTCAAATCACGGAGCCCGCCGAATAGCCTTGACAATCGAAGCTCACTCGCTTATTCCTTTATCGAGATGAAACATCTTCGCAGAAAAATAGCGCTTTTGCTTCTTATCGTAATTTTTTTACTCGTTGTTGCGATAACAGCCGACTTACGCCGTCAGCCAGAGGAGCAGATTTCCGCAAAAGCTCTACTCGGCATGATTAGTATCCATAGGAAATACGCGTCGCCGATACTCGAAAGATTCGGTGCCCGCTGTAAATTCACACCGACCTGTAGTGAATACGCCGAGGAGGCAATCCGCCGCTATGGCGCGCTTGAAGGCTCGAAACTCGCGGTCAAAAGACTCGCCAGATGCACTCCTTGGAGCGACGAATCCGGGGACGATCCGGTCCCTGACCGCAAAAAAAAGGGCGACCGAAGCCGCCCTAATTAAACTCCATTTTCACGAGTTCTATTTCATATAAACGACTCGCGCCGTTCTCACTTCGTCGCCGAAACTCGCCCTGACCAGATATATACCGGTAGAAACGGTCTCGTCGGGTTGCCACCGGAACACACTGGAGGCTTTTGTGCTCAACGGCTCCGCCGATTCGCTCCTATCGATAGGGATTTCCGCGACTCTTCGCCCGGCGATGTCGTAAACCTCGATTACTGGATTCCGGATCAAGCCCGGAATGACAGATAGGGAAATCGTTATCGCTGAATTGAATGGATTCGGATACGCCATGAACGACAAGCGTTCAGGCAATTCGCCACCGATAGCGAGAGGTCCTGCGGGCAGATTGAAGACATCCGCACCATCGCTTGCACTAAACGTAAAATCGGCGCCAAAACCGTGATAGCCGGGGATAACCGTAGAATACTGTATTCCCTCCGTCCAGCCTTTCGGCCCGACAACTTCCGCTTTCTGCAAATCATATACGGCACGAGTCGATACTATTTCAACGCGAACATATTCCGGTGGGTTTTCATCGGCGTCGCTGTATGTGACAGTAACGGTCGTTTGGCCGGGGCCATCATTATAGATAGAACTCGGTGCAGTTAGTAGCGGGGGCGTATTCGGCGCGGACGGCGATGAAAACCACGGCTGAAGTGCCGAGCCGTTATGGTTGTAATAGGCGTGGCCATGTCTGGTCTCATCGGAAAAGTAGAATACCGTCGTTGGATCCCACCAATAGCCTGTCCAGAATAGGTGCATTGTCACCGCCTGAACATTCCAGTAGCGGGAGTTGTTCGGGTAGGTTCCATAATCGGTGTCGCCGGTGATCGAAGATATCGGGCAAGAAACAAACATTGTCTCCGCAACAAAAGCGTAGTTTATATCCCTATCTATTACATAGATTTCCTGTGGATCGGTATCGAAAACTTTGAGAACACCGGGCGCAAACTCTATAGGTGGACTACCACCAACTTCGGGCGGATCGAGACTATCGCAATAGACCATCGAAAAGACCACCGTTCCGGTCGCTTCCTCCGGGTTATTTATAGCAAACATATACCCGTAATTGTGGTCATAGAGTTGCAGGACACTTGAAAAATCGCCATCGTGCTTGCGAAATTCGCCGGATGCCATAATCATCTTTGCGTAAAAGCGCGTCCCCGAAATGCAGAAACCGGCGCTGTGAATATCCAGCCATGATCCTACTCCGCCGGGGATACTGTTCGAGCTGTCGAGGCCTATGTTGTCATCCCATGTAACATACCAATTCGCCGGTAGCCTGCAATTTTCGGCGCCGCTATAAAGCGCCGTTTGGCCCCCCCAGCAGCTGTCGGTTTCAATATAGAATCGCCAGTTAGCGTCGCCGGGAATCGATGGAGACGTTGCAGCATAGCGGTCTCCAGTGACACATGAAGCGGCGATAGTGTTCCATGATAGCTGGCCGTCGGTCGAGTATAGGAAATTCGACGCGGTGATAGTATGCGCGGGTTCTGTGCCGTAGCGAACATCGCATTGCGCGTTAAGAGGATCTCCGGCGATCCGCGCTTGAACGCCTGCGTCTAATTGGAATGGAGGGATACTATCCGCACGACCGGTCGCCATTGCAGATAAGGCTGTAATAATCAGGATAAATGAAACAATCGATAATTTCCTCATGCAATCCTCCCGAAATAGGGTTTATATCTTTTGAAATATAGGTAAAGAGTAAGGAAATGCAAGGGAAAGTTGACTCATAATGTTACGATATAGATGAGTAGTAACAATTTACAGAGGTAATTTTACGTCGGTTAGTCAGAGAACTCGTCCCGCTATTTTCTCAGGCGATACTGCAATTGACCGTTATCGTAGGTTATCGGACGATGAGTAGATGCGGTCATAAAGAGAGTGGAGTCAAATTATTCTTCCGGTTCGAGTTCCACGGCCGTGCCGTATGCCAGAAGTTCCGCGGCTCCTTGCATCATGCTGTTCGTAGTGAAACGAATACAGACAACCGCGTCCGCGCCGATTGCTTTTGCTTGCGCGGCCATTCTGTCGAGCGCCTGTTCGCGGGCTTCTGCGACCATTTTAGTATAATCGGAGATTTCGCCTCCCGCCAGATTGCGAAGGGCTGCCATAATATCGTGGCCCATATGCCTCGCGCGGATAGTGTTGCCTTTTACCATTCCCAGAGCTTTTTTGATCTTGCGTCCGGGGATAGCGTCGCTTGTAACCATAATCATAAATCGACCTCCTTATACCTGTCGGTGCGAAAACGGAACCACGCCTCTCGCACAGCAGCAACAATTAGCACTACAAGTCCGATTCCTATAAAACCAACGCCGGCTCGAATAAGTATGGGTATTTCCGTGTTCGCGAAGAAATCAAGAAAAAGATAGTAGCCACCGCAGAGCATTAAAATAACAAACCCGAGCGAGGCGAAAAGCCATCCTATACCGCGCTCGATTCGGTTATAAATGCCGGCTGTGTAGGTTTTCCACCTTGCATCGGGTAGATCGGCGAGTTTCATTTCGGACATCACCCCTTTCAAGCGGCGCATTTGGCACGCAAATTCCCTGCATTTCTCACAGGATAGCAGATGCTCCTCCGTCTTAACTGCTTCATCGGGCGGTAGCTCGCGGTCGATGAGAGCGCTAACCTTAATTCCCCAGTCGATACTACAGCAATCCGAAAACTCGGATGCTCCCGCAGGTTTAATGATATGTTTGGCTTTATCCGTCATAATCTAATATTCCGCCCAGACATTCGGCCAGCTTACGACGAGCGTAATAAAGCCTGCTCATGACCGTGCCAATCGGTATATCGAGGAGTTCCGCAACCTCCTGATAACTTCTCTCGTCGAAATGAACAAGCACGACTATTTCGCGATGCTCGACCGATAGCGATTCGATTGCCGCCCAGACATATTGCTTTCTCTCGCGGTCTTCCACGAGACTCTCCGGTGCTATAACTTGCCCCGCCGGTTCCGGAAAATACTCGTCCTCGATTCTGCTTGGGACTACGCGATTCTCTATTTCGCGGTGTCTTAGAGCGTTCTTGCAAAGATTCGATAGAATTCTATGAAACCACGGATAGAAAGGTCTGCCCTCCGTAAACCTCGACATTGCTCGGAATGCCGCTACCCAAGCATCCTGGGTTAAATCGTGCGCGAGTTCGCGGTCTCCTACCATTCCAACCGCCGTAAAATAAGCTCTTTTCTTATGCCGTTCCACAAGTTCTCCGAATGCCGAAGTGTCGTTATGCTTAATTCTCGATATAAGATCGACGTCATCGGGAATTTTCTTAGGTTTCCCTGTCGCCGTTCTACTATTCACTTCGTTGCCGATATTATTCAATAAAAATCCGAGCATTCTATTTATTTCTACCGATGACCTTATTAATGATTACCGTTTTCAAAAAAAAAGCCCCCCGGTAAGGAGGGCGTGTTTGGCTCGATACCTCTTATTTCTCAATCCTGTGGACGTTTACGGCTTTCAAGCCTTTGGGACTTTCAATTAAATCGAATTCTACTTCTTCGCCGGGGATCAATGTCCGGAAACCCTCGCCCACCACATCGGAATAGTGCACGAAGATATCCTTGTCTTCATATCCCTCGGCTTCCAAGAAGCCATATCCTTTTTTTTCATCGAACCTTTTAACGCGACCCCTTGCCATAAAACCTCCCCTAACCGAAACGAAACAGGGGTCTCCCCCTGCTATTCATCGGTGTGTAAAAGAATTAAAGAACAATGTAATATACTGAGTTGGATTTCGGTGTCAAGTCGTTTCTATTTAATTACTTTTCCGAAGTTTCCTCGAACTGGATTATCACGCGCCGATTAACGGAACGACCTTCCGGGAAGGCGTTATTGCCGAGGAGAACTTTCTCGAATTCGCCATCGCGATAACGTTCTATTTCGTATGCTTCGTTGTCCGCCGCACCCTGCCGAATTAAGGTCGCATTATGCTCCGCCAACCAGCGGTCCAGTTCAGCATCGCTGTCTACTTCAACTACATAGCGGAGATAGCGGCGGAAATTGTTTTCTTCTTTTGCAGCACGTTCCTGGCTCAAGATAAGATTACGACGGTCTGTGCCGATCGGATCGGTATGACCGATGATTTTAACCGTGAGCGTATTGCCGGGTTTCTCGGCTATTTCCTTTACCTGCCAGGCCATTGCTTCCAATCTGGACTCGAGGTATTTACTTGTGGATGTAACCTCGTCGAAAGCGAATTGCACGATTATCGCGCTTTCCTCGCGCTTCTCTATCCCGGTTACAATAATTTCCATCTCCTCCGATGAAAAGCGTGAAACGCCCTCCGCAGGATCCACAGTTACGAGGTCCACATGATATGTCATATGTGGATCGACAAGATTGCCGTTTAGGTCTTTCCAATCCCAATAAAGTAGTTTTGGGGGGATTCCGGCACCTTCCGAAAGCGTATTTACGCGTTTACCATTAGAATCGACAATAAGGACTTCATATTCCTCCACACGACCGGAAATTATCGATATCGCCACCTTATTCTCTTCCATGTTATCCGGGATTTCGTAGTCTTTCGCGGCAAGGGCATTTTCGCGTGGGCGGAAAATCACTGCTTCACCGGAAACCAGGAGTTTGGCTGTAGTTTCCATACTGTCTCCGCGATCTACGATAATCGGGAATCGCGTATCGTCTATGGGGCATGTAATCTCTTCCAGAATATAAGTTCTTAGTTCGTCGAGGAAATTGTAAACCTCCGAGAAATCATGCTCGTCCGATGTTGAACCTTCAAGCACAAGAGCGACGTCCGGATTTGCTTCGAGGAAAATATTCGCCTCACACGCAAACATGGACAGTGAATCGCGGGTAGTCGCGGAAATTTCAAGATCGCCACCTGCAAAATCTACCGAAATAATTGGTTCGAGATAATCCCTAACCCATGAATGCATCTCTACACGTCGGTTTTCTTCCTGCACCCAAAGCCTGTCCTGAGCAGACTCGAAATTTGCGCCGGTTCCGGAGCGAGAGCCGGTAATTGTATAGCCATCTGATATTATAATTATCGATGTATCCGGAGCGCCGAGTTCAATTAGTTTCTGTTTGACCGCTCTTGCACGCTGAACGTGGAGTTCGTCGTCCGCCCAACTCTCCGGGTCACTTTCTATATCCACAAAACCATAAAGCCCCATAACAATATCAGGATTATCTGCGAGGCGGGTAGCGAGCGTCTGGAGAGTCGGTTTGAAACGGTCTGTAACCTCTGTCGCGTCTTCGCTAAAGAAAATCACGGGAACGAGGGGTTCTTCCTCGGCAATATATGTCAGTTCATTTATTTCGAGGTCCTTGTGCTCGATGTCGATCGAGGCGATAATCTCGCCGGCGACATAATATGGGATAGTAACGCGGTTGTTAGCTTCATTTAGCTCTTCAATTATTCCAGTCGTGTCCGCAAAATTTGCCGTATCGCTATCCGCGAGGATTTCCATATTAAAAGAGCCGCCTTTTGTTGGGACAATAGGCCAACTCACCGGAATTTTTTCTCCGGGTGCGAGACTATCTACGAAAACCGGTTTTCCAATGGGTGTTCGCTCCGGAGTAAGACCGTATGCCGACACGAAGAAATCCTTTGCTGTCATCGTGCCGGTGTTTAATATGGTTGCCTTGAAAGAGGATTCCTCGTCGAGGCCGATAATAAGCGTGTCCTCCTCATCCGGCAACCTCAATGCAATAAGGTCTGTCCATTTTAAACGCTCCGGTTCCGGCTTTTTTTCGGAGCGTTTTATCGACGCGGTAATTCCCACGGAGTGGGTTGTCGCTCCGGCTTTAGAGAGTGCGCCGTCCGGATAATCGAGTGCATAATCGAAAGTTAACGGTAGTGCGGACATGCCGTTTACACCGAGACCACAAGTAATCCCGCCCTCACGATAGCCCATACGCAAGCCTATTAGGCCATCAAAAAAGAGGAACTCCGCGCCTATCGCGCCCTGGATGCCTTCATACTCGTCCCAGCTTCCCTGGATAGCCGGTATGAACCATTCCACAGGAGCATATGCGAGTCCGAGCGAAATCTCCATCGGCTCGGCGTTACCGTCCTCCGATTCTCCCGATAAGGATAGATTCGGCTTTACGAGGTTTTCAGCAGTAAGACCTACAGAAAAACTACTACCGATATCGTATTTTGTGCCCACGTCGAGACCGATACCGTCGGCGGCATCGCCATATTGGTTGAAAAGCGGGTCATCCTCGAAACGGTAAGAATCGGCAAGATCATACTGGTTACGAATCCATCGCCCAAAGAAACCTATCGAAAGGTTGCTTCGACTGTCTATACGGATAGGATATGCATAACCCAATCCAAACGCAAAACTGCTCTGAAGGCCAAGCCCAAACTGCCGAAATTCCATCCCGAGTGCGCCCCATTTATAGGTAGGCATCGTGTATGCCAGACGCGATGAATAGAGAACATCGCCGGGCAGACCGAGCCAATATCGGGTTGCGTGGGCAGCAATAATGTGTTCGTTACGCAATCCGGCAATCGCGGCGGGGTTGCCCCCGGGGCCATCGCAGGGCAGATTCGATACTGTATATACACCGCCCTGGGCATCATAACGGGGACCCGCCATAAGCCCAAAACTGATACAGATCAAACAGATCAAATAGATATAATAGTTTTTATAAACCTGCATCGCATCATTCTGTTATTGTGATTATCTCAAGAACAACTCTTCGATTGACCAACCGTCCTTCGGAATAAGTGTTGTTCCCAATCAGTTCTTTCTGCCAATAGCCTTCCTCGAAACGGCTGACTACCATAGGCTCGCGCCAAGCACGACCTGCGTAACGGACTGTTACTCTATGGTCTCTTAACCACTTCACAACTTCGTCTTCGTTGTCGAGTTCGAGAATTACCATGATACCGTTGAGAAGGTTGTGATACTCCTTCTCCGAACGTTCCCAGGATAACGCCTCATTCGCATCCGATGTTCCCACGATGTCCGTGTGGCCAACAACGGTCGCCTCGATACGAGCATTAGGGCCAAGGTATTTCACCCTGTCAAGCAGATTTTTAGCGAGATTTTCAACCCGAGCCTCGAGGTATTCCGATGTCGCCATGGATTTTCCGAAATTGAAATTAATGAGGAACAATTCCTTACGTTCCTCCTGCTCGTCCACTTTAATCGCTATAGGATTGGACACTGCGGTAGCCGATTGTCCGAATTCGTCTTCGACATAAACCTCGGCGAAATAGGTTTTTCCGGGATCGGGAGCCTGTCCTCTGCTACCGAACCAGTTCCATTCTACCTCCTTGGGCGGCCTGCCCTTTCCGGCAGAGATGAATTTAAACGGTTCTTCGGTTCCATCCTCTCTAATAATAATCATATAGGAATCGATTTCCGTTTCTGAGAAGATTGTATCGACAGTAACTTCTGTTACCCCGAGTTCGCTAAATTCGAGCGATTCGCCGGAAAGACTCGTCCCGTGTGGTCGGAAAATAACTGCATCTGATGAAATATATGTTTCGACCCTCGGGTATTCCTCGTCTCCCTCGGACGAAACGATATGCATGCGCTTATAAACCCAATCGGGAACGTATTCGTAGGCGATATCTCTGAAATATGCCGCACGAACATAAGCGTCGCGTGTATTCATCTTCTCGCTTTTAGCGGAGAAACCCTGGAAGAATATAAAAACATCCGGATTGTCCCGTAACGTAGGCAACACGTCCTGGACTTTTTCCTGAAAATCCTGGCGGTCTTCGCGCGTGGGCTTCGTATCGAAGTCTTCGTAATAATAAGTCCCTATGTGCGTTGGAACTTCTGTCTTTGTGGACAGCATCACAACGCGGTTCTCTTCTTGAATTAACTCGAGGTCTTTTGCCGTAATGCCCCTTACCCTTTCGGCAGACATATCATAACCGCCCTCGATAACCTCCACCTGCCCGGGATTGACGCCTCGGCTCACCAGTTCACGTTTTACCGCGTTACTCCTATCCAATGCTATCTTATCGCCAAGATCGGATTCGGTAGCGAGATCGTAAAAACCGGAAAGCTCTATCGTTACGTCGGGATTGCCGGATAATCTTCCGGCCACGATATCCAGCATAGGCCCAAAGCGGTTAATACTGACTTCAGATGAATTAAGCGGGAAGAATACCGCAGGAATCATTGGTATCTCCTCGCGAATCTTAGATACAGTAGAGATAATAAGCTCGTCCCTGCTGGTTTTCACGATACCGGTTTGTGGAGCGTTAAAACACGCAAGCCTCGTGCTGCCGGTATTATTATCGTAATCCGTTTCGAGAACTTCTCTCTGGATAGCCGGGATTTTCCCACCATGGTCATTTGCAGCTACAAAGAGGTCGTAATAGCCTATACCAAGCGGAGTAAAATCGATCTGCACCTGACTGTTACCACCGGAAGGAAGTTTCTCGATCATAGTATTGCCAATGAAAACGGCTTCGCCATTTTTAATATAATATAAGGTAACCGGGATATTCTCTGCATCCATTTTGCCGATGTTCGAGATAATAGCATAAATCGAGGACTGCTCGCCTACGGAAGCCAATTCAGGAGAGACTTCGATGCCATCCTCTTCCACAATGAAATCAGTAATAACTCGATATGGGGTCGCCATACCTATATTAAAAGACACCTTGTGCGTTTGACCAATTTCCGTCGGAGTTCCAAGCGGGAACTGGATTGCGTAGTCTATGCCTATATCCCAATTTCCGCGTGTTCGTAACGAAAAACCGGTAGTGAAGAAATCGCTGCTTACGCCAGCTCTTGCGCCAATCATATTCTTCACGAACCACGATTCCGCGCCTACCGAATAGGTGAAATCGTCGCTGATAGTTTTCCCAGAGGTCAAGGGTAACTCGAAATCCACGGCGGGCGTGATGTAATCCATTATATTATATGAGACTCCCCCGCGTATTGTCCTAGGATAAACCCCGCCTTCCGCCCCACCGCGTAAGGAGATATCCGGTTCGAGGAGATTGTATCCTCCAAGCCCCACGGAAAGTGGCCCGTATTCGGCGAGAAGGTTGGCGTCGGCGCTGAAAGAGAATTTGGAATAACCATTGGCGAAAACCGGGTCGTCCGGATTGAAATCCGGGGAAAAATTATTCTGGTTGTATGCGACCCGATACATATTGGCATTTACCGCGAGAGATAACCGGGCTTCCTCCGCCTCCGCAGTTTTTCGTTTAAGACGCCACAATTCGTTTCCCACAACAATAGTGGCTTTTTGTTGGCCGAAAATCTCGTGGTTGAAATAGCTCATCCCTACACCATAGAATAACTTACCCCAAGTATATGGCGAGAAGAAAATCGAGCCTTCGTTCATCGAGGGGATATTCGCACCGGTGTAATACCGGGTGTAGCTTCCCACAAGTTGGGTTCTTCCCAGCCGAATAAGACCGGCGGAGTTCGCGGAGATAGCGTTAACATCATCGCCAACTGCGGTGTAAGCGCCGGCCATTCCCGCAGAACGGGCGCTTTGCTGGACTAAATAATCCTGCGCCGACAATCCTCCGATTGCGATTAACAGCGTCATTATAGCGAACCACTTTAAATTTCCCTTAAGCGGCATAACCGCTCCTTTCTATAAACCATATCCCGATCGAACTTTCGACCGGGCATATATAGAAATTTTCCTTTACCTTACTAGAACGAGCCTTCCCCCGCAAAGGGTCGAGCCGTCGGTCGTCCGGGTGACCGTATAAACATATGTTCCCGGTTTCATAGGTCTTCCGGTGGAATCTTTGCCATCCCATACGAATTTACCGCAGGCTTCTTTAGTCACTACGATTGCGCCATCTGCGGTATATATACTTATCTCAGCCGGATCATTTTCGCCGGTATAAATCGTCACGTTGTCGTAAAATCCGTCGCCATTTGGGCTAAACGGCTTGGGCAACGCGGTGCAACCTTTTTCCATTATGATGAAGGAGAAAGCGTATTCACTCTCGCCGATATTCGCCGGGCCGTAATCGCCGGGGAAATCGCCAATACTGTGTAATATTATCGCAACGGAATCCGGTTTAAGCCAGATGAGACCGGCGGTTTCAGGATTGAAAACCAGAACATCGTTGTCGAAGGATAGGGCCGGATCGCCCCAGTCGAAATTAAGGCCGTCCACGCTTAGGGCTATCGTTGCCGGATCTATCCCGCTAATATCCTCCGCGAACTCGATATTTACCTCAATCGGTGGTTCTACAACGGAAGCGCCGTTACCGGGATATGTCGCGGCAATAACCGGTGCATCGAGATCGACGGTGAATTCTCCGAGACTGCCCTGTCCCGGGTTGCCGAGGACATCGCTACCGGAAATGCTTATTCTGTAAGTATCGCCGCTGTCCCACGGGTTTTGCGGGATTAAGACAATCGTATCGCCGAAAAACTCTATGCCGTCGCTTTCCGCCCAGATATTCGATCCAATAGCGAGTTCTATCGTGCTCCTGTCGATTCCCTCCGGATCATGCGCGAGAATTCGTATATCCTGCATCGGCATGTGGGTAATGCTCCCGTTGGATGGCGCTATTATTTCGAAAACCGGACCTTCGGCGCTTATACTTATAATAGTATAATAAATCGTTTCATTCGCTCCGCACAGGGTTGCCCCGTCATTAAGCACAATCTCGACATTTACGCCGCCCGCTAAAGCAAGGCCGGATGCGTCGAGAACGAGAGTATCGCCATGCCATTCGAGTTCCGGCGAATCCACATCGAACGAATAATCTCCGATTAAAACCGTAGCCGAAGCGTAATCCACGCCCGCCAATTCATCATGGACGACTGCAATTATCTGTAATCCAAGCGGCGAAACCGCCTGATCTCCCGGGCTAAAATTCACGACTTCCGGCGAAGAATAGTCCGCGATGAAACTCAGGTTAACTTCGGTAAGCTCGTTTCCAATAGTATCCCGGACGCCTGTCAGCACGATATCGTGAATGCCCTCGGTAAGGCGTCCTGCCGGAAGGGCGATAATAACAGAATCCGACGCAGCGGAATAATAAGCGCCTGATATTATCTCGGCATCGCAAACACACGATACGTCGCCAATATCGAGACCGAATATGGTTTCGATATTGAAAACTAGCGTTACCGGATCGCACGAAACGAACTGGTCCGGAGCCGGAGAAGTCGATATTACGAGCATCTGCGCGGGATCGAGAACCAGCGTGTTTTCTACAATCTCGCTGTTCGGGCAGTTCAATGCAAGATCGAAAGCTTCGACGATAATAAGCTCGCCGTCCGTTAGGTTTATTTCCGCTACTTTCGGATCGAAAGTTAGCAAATCGCCATCCAGAAAGAGTTCGGGATCAGCTAGAGAGTATTCCATCGTTCCGATAGTCAGGTTAATCGAACCGTGATCGAGGCCCGCGACATCGTCGGAAATCCGCCACTGCAGGCGCTGTTTTGGGCCGCGAATAATGTCGTCGTCGGGTGAAACTAACTCGATCTCCGGCGACGAGAAATCGAATGTAAAACTCCCGCCATGCGGCGATGTAATCGCGTTTCCGATTGAATCCGAAACGGCAGTTATCGCAACTTCTGCGGTTGCACCATCGATGAAAAGCCCCGCCGGGGCATTAAACTCGAGTATATCATCCGAGAATTCTATTTCTGAATCGCTTAGAGTGAAAATTACCGAATTAGCCGTCAGTTCGATAGATGCTGGATCGACGCCGTTGTCATCGGTGATCTCGAAGGTGAATTCGCCGTTCTCGCAGCCAATGATAGCGCCGCTCGGGGGTGAAATCAATTCAACATCGGGCGAACCCTGATCGAAGTTTACAACCCAATCGACGACCGAGATATTCGGGCCGCAAACGCCTGCGGCGTCAGCAATTGTAGCGCGAAAAACTACCGTATCTTCATCTATCGCGCCCAGCAGCGAAGATGGCGCGAGAAGAGCGGTTCCATCGTAATAAAGGCCTTCCGCAACGCCGATAGTCAAACCAAGCACTTCGATATAAGAATTGACCGGATCGATTCCCGCGCCTATATCATCGGTTAAAACGCCGAAATAAACCGGCATTGCGCTGATAGTTGCTCCATCCGCAGGTATAGCTTCTCCATTTGTCGGCGATTCGTTGTCCCAATAATAAACGTATCCGGTAGGCGCGCAGGCATTACCGAAAACGTCCGTTACCGACGCGACTTCGATAACAACCGAGTCTCCGCCGAACATTATGCGCGGAATATAGAAGCTTAGATGTCCCGATTCGAACTCGAGTCGCTCGCCGAAATCTACGGGGATATCATTATATTCCACATCCATCGCGCCGAGATCGAGAGCCTCGTCGTCCTCGATTGGAACGCTAACGGCGAGAGTTTCGCAAGAAATGAATGTTCTGCTCGGAATATCCGGATCGCCCACAATTGGCGGCGTGCATGGAACATCTACGCGGTAAAAATAGTCGTGTAGCACATTTGCACCGCAACCGGTGGCCAAATCCCACGCATCGACCTCGATTTCAATGAAAGTGCAGTGGTCTAAATCGATACCGAGGCTTCCGAGGTCGATACGCAGTGTGTCGCCGGAAGCTGTAAGGGCCGCGTGTGTAAGGGAAATTGCCCTCGAACCTCCTGCGTGCTCGATATTGATTATCGTGGAGTCGTAATCGAGTCCCGCACCTGCGTCGTCGATAAGAAACACAATATCGTCGTCGGGCGAATTGAAAACACCGTCATCTGGATAAAGCGGGATCACATAGGGCGGTTGATAATCGGTATAGAAACTCCAACCCACCGGTGTAATTGGAAAACCGGAATAAGTGTTCGCCGTCAGGCTAACAGCTATTTCCTCCGCGTCCATCGCAGAACCTGGGGCTTCGAAAAACAGGTCCGGTTCCGAAAAAGTCAGAGACGGCGATGAAATATCGTATTCTATCCCGTCGAATTCGAGGCGAATAGTCGTCGGATCGATGTCCTCGCCGGGGGTGTGAAATCTAATCTGAACCCTCGGATTAACGCATGAATGATAACTGTCCGGCAACGGTTCAATAATCTCAGCGCGAGGCGCGGAGAAATTGGTCCAGAAATCGAAACAAAGCGGTTCCGCATAATTCGGGCCGCAAGTGACTGTGATATCGTCCGCTATACCATTTAGGCAAACGTGCCATTCTTCGAGTCCAATCGGCACAATCCCCTCATCGATTGGGTGAAGTTCTACGATACCATCCGCAAAGCCCGCTTCTATGGGTGGATAGCCGTCGATCGACCATTCAAGGTCGTCCGCGCAAATACCGCTTATATCCGAAAGCTCGACTCTAATTGCGAAAGCCTCATCTATCACCGTATCGCCGGGGGAAGGTTCTATAATGGTAGCTTCGGGCGGATCGACGTCGATAAATATCGTCCATTCATCGGTTCCCGAAATCGGGCATCCGTTATTATCTGTAAGTGATCGCAATCCCACTGTTACCTCTCCATAGCCGACTTCTTCCGCAAGAATTCTGCATCTAAGGAACGGATCGTCGAATTCCAATCGCTCCGGATCGGGATAGAAAACGAAAGCCCCGCCTATATCGACGCGGATAGTCGTCTCGTCGATTCCGTCCGGATCGATAAGCCGGAAAAAGACGTCCAGTGAATCACAGGAAGTTGTCGTTCCGGACGGGGGCGAAATCAACTCCGCAACCGGTCCCGAACCGTCGATACCGGGTATATCTATCGCCCAGTCAACCTCGAAAGTATCCGTTCCCGTTCCATAGACTTTAGCATTGAAACACAGCGTCGTGTCGAACTCGAAGAGCGAGTCCGGGATGGAAAGCTGCCAGCTTACCGTTCCGGTTCCGCCGGGAAGCAGCGCTGAAGGATTAATCGTCTCGACCGACGAACCGGAAACAAAACTGCACTCATCCGGTATTTCGATATTAGCGGTAATGCCACCGATAGTCGTGCCCGTGGCGTTTGAGACAATCAGATTGACAGGGAACGGGTTCGGAGTTCGGAATTCACAGGATTCGACAGTAAGTTCGTCAGGCGTTGTCAGCGAAAGGTTCAGGTCTCCGATAACGATAACCGCGCTGCCCATTCCATAATATGTGGCCATCCTGCGCGATTCTCCGGGATCGAGATTCTCGACGTCCCAACGAAACAGCACTGCGGAATCGGAGTATGGATCGCCCGATAGGATATAATCCCAGCGGACATCGTCGAGATTCCAGAAATCGCCGAAAACCACGCGGTCCGGCGGAACAGCGCTTCCTCCAACTAGAACTCCGCCGCCGATAAGACTATCGTCGGGTTGCCACGGCGAACTTTCGAACGCCTGCCAATACGTCGGTATATCCGGAGTAACGAATTCCCTTTCGACCGCAAAATAGCCGTATTCGGTTGCGATCGGCGCGAAATCGTTGTCGCCAATCATAGTATCGAGGAATAACAGAACACCTACCCGCCGCGATGTCGCGCATACGTTTGTAGCCGTATATTCTATTAGCACCGTCGGATTATCGCCCCAGAAAGTCGGCGTTAGACGCTGTGTGAATTCGATTCCATTAATTATATACCGAGTGACAATACTGCCGGAACTCGATGTCGGATGCAGAGTTACCGTAGCCGGAACCGGGTGCATTCCGCCGTCATTCAAATACGTTCCACAAATCGAATCGTCCACGAAAAAATGCGCGTGCGATGTCGCGCCCTCGTTCGGGAAGCCGAAAAGCAGTGACTTGCCGGTGGAGGTTCCGATAGTGAACCTGCCGTCGGTGTTGTTTACCGCAATTCGGATATCCCCACCGGACATAAGTAGCCTCGAACCACCATCGCCGGGCGGATACATAGCGAGTTTTCGTGCGGCCGTTTGCGCCTGTCCCGCGAAGGGCAGAAGTAAGGCGAGAAGGACTAAGGCCGCTCCTATTGAATGGGAGCGCTTCATATTTAACCTCCAAGGGAGCAATCGTTATGCCCTGAACGTCGTCGGAGAATCCCCAATTATCTCGCAAGGACGACCGTTCCGGAGCAGATCACCTCCCCTCCTTCTTCAACCACATACGTATAGACCCCCGGGCGGCAAGCGGCTCCATCGAAGTCGTAGCCGTCCCAAATATATGAATGAGCGTCGCCGGGGCCGATTTCTATGACCAGACGACCGCGCATATCGTAAACTTTTATTAGTGCATCCGTGTCGATCCTGCCCGGATAATCGAAGAAAACTTCGTCGTTGAAATTATCTATGGGCGGCGGAGGCGTAAACGGCTGCGGGCTTGCATGGCAGCGCGTTATCGGCTTGATATATTTCACGCATAGATAGCCCTCGAATAGGTTCGGATCGCAAATCTCCGTTAAATCCCATACTGTTATGTAGAAATACAGCGAGTCTCCGCGCGTTAGATCGAGTCCGGGAACATAAGGCAAATCTACTGTTAGTATGCCCGATACCGAATCATAATCCATCGACGGATCGTAAACCGGCACCTCGACAAGCGTGGAATCCCCGTTGTCGTTTTGCTGGATAATCGTCAGAGTAATACTCGATGGATCCACCCCCGCGAGGCTGTCGAACAACTCGAACTGGACTTCTTCGAAATCCTCGATATCCTGGTTCGTATCCGCCGGCTCGACACAGTATGCTTCCGGCGGTAGGAAGTCCGCATAATAGGTCCAGCAACTGTCGTTCGTATGGTTGAACCAGATATCGTAAACTCCACCGACACACAGGTAAATAGTATCGCCGTTGTCCCACGCACCGGTATCTGCTCCGGGTTCATAAATAATAGCCCCTGCTGCGGAATCCGGGTCGATTGGATAACCAACCCATAAGGAATCCTCGAAACCGTAAACGAAATCGACATCCACGCTATCGACGGTGTAAACACTCGTATAGAACACGATATAAAGCGATTCGGCGATAACATCGTTGCCGTCGATAAATCCCGCTACGATAGCTTGATCGAGGCCGACGCAGGAAGTAAAAACGCCTTCCGGGGTTTCGACGGCGACGATTACCGGCGGAATAGTATCGTAGATGGTGCAGCAGTGGTAACCACATATAGCCATCTGCCTGTCGTCCGGATTGTCGAAATCGAAATCGTCGTCGTAGGACCATATTTCGAAACAGAGGCTATCCCATGCTCCGAGACTATCCGCGGGAATCGCGCCCGGTTCCGATATCGCCCAGTATATCGAGTCTCCGGGCACACTGATATCCCAGGTGACATCTTCGATGTCCATCGGCACCCAATAATCCGTCGTTCCGGTAGCGCCGAACAGAATGAAATGAGCAATAATCCCCTGACCTGTAGTAGTATCTATCGAGGCGTCGTCGAAAACGCCGTCTAAGTCGGCGAGACCTACGAGAATAGAGAATGTATCGTTGCCCTCGAATAAGTAGCACGAATCCACCCATACGCATTCCGGCCCGATCGTATCGTCGTCGCCTATAAAGAAACACCAGGAATAGACTGTGTCGTTCGGCGGGCAGTTATACGGCTCCACCATGCTCGTGGAATCGCAGATTGTTATGCTCACGCAAATCTCCGCGAACTCCGCGAAGAACGTATCCGGCGTGAAGAACACGGTGTCGATATCATCGAACGCGGACCACGAAATCTGCGAGCTATCTATCGTATATGTTCCCGCGCCCCACGGCACACCGTTTTCCGTAATCTCGAACTGAACGCAACCGTGGCCGACTTCCGCGAGAGAATCCATGAAGTGCGCATAGATAACCGGTGTCCATGTATCCACCGTCTCGGCTATCGCCGGGTAGAAAGCGTCCATAATCGGCACGGATAGGTCCACGACCGCGCACCAGTCGCGGTCCGCGACGAGGCCGTTGCCGAGAGTATCCGGCCAGAAAGCCGCCGGGATATGCAGACAAACGGTGTCGCCGTTTGCCATGCTAAATGGCGGCCAAATCATTACGCTGTCGGTATCTCCCGGTCCGGGAATAAGCTCGAAATAACCGGTTGGTAAACCGGTGAGAGTATCCAACCAATAGACGGTGTCCGAACCATTCCAGACAACATAAACACTCGAGCTGTCCAGACCTTCCGGGTCGATAGTCGTTACCCAGAACGCCCCCGAATCGCAGAAAGTAACCATGTTCGGGTATAGCGAGAAATCCGGGAAAACGAGGTTCACCAGTGGCCCGTCGCCGTTTATAAAGAACGAATCGCAGAACATATCCAGCCAGTTCGGCTCGCATAGGACTGTAGAATCCGCCACGCTATCGATACAGAACGTCACCACATCGCCGCCGGCGAATGGCGTGCTCGGTAGGAACCAGAGCGTATCGAATGAGCTAATAGAATCGCCACCGGTCCACCAGACCTGGGGATCGGAAACAGGGAAGCGTGTGCTATTCACGATTACCTGACCGGTAGTTGTATCTATTTTCCAACTATCGTCTGTAACTTCCCACCAGCATAGCGGATAGGCCATTGCGATTACTTCGGCGCTACCCGGCCAATGATCCGTCGGATAAGGCTTATCCCAGTCGATAAGGAAGAAACAAGTATCGCCGATGCCCGAAGCAGGATTACCGAGAACATCGTCCAACTCGTCGATAACGACCCAAATCCAACCGTCGAACACGACGGGATCGAGGTTCAGGATTATCGTGTCCGTGATACACGTGTCTCCGAGACCGAGGAAAACGACTTCGGGATCATCCATATCATAAACGTTAACCGCTACGCCATCATAATAGGATATTTGAAGGCTATAATCCGCAAAGCCCTGCGAATCGGTAACCTCCCATATAAACTGGAAACTGGTAGAACAACTTATCGCCATCCCGCAATCCGTCGGGTTAATTACATCGACAATCGGGCCGGCGCCCGGCGACATCTCGAAACCCCAGCAGAAAGTATCGACCAGATCGGAAAGATAATTGTCATCCATACAACCGGTGCTGTCGCAGGCTTCGTTCAGGCAAACCCATATCGTGTCGCCGACAAGCAGCGTTTCCGCAGCGGCGATCGCGTGCCACGATAGCGTTCCGGCCAAAGCCGTTCCCGAATCCGTCGTCCAGGTTAGAATAGAATCGTCGAACGGATAGTCTATCCCGTCAACCGTGAGATTGAAGCAGCCCGCGATAATCGCGTTGAAATAATCCTCGAGATAAATTTCGATATCCGGTTGAGGATCGCTGACCGGGCTGAAAGGCCCCAGATATGTAGGCATCGGCGGATCGTGGTCGAGATCGAACGTAAAGCAGACCAAGTCCATGCCGTAATCGAGCATATCCGTCGCGCCCCAGGCGCAGACTCTTATCGTATCCTCGGTAAACGGCCCGGACGGATAGTAAGCGAGTCTCTCATCGACCGGATCCCAGAAAAGCACTCCCGGCGTTGGATATGGATAGACGATCCCGTTAACAGAAATCTCCATGTCCGTCGTATTTATACCGTCCGGGTCGATGAAATCGATTACTATCGAATCCTCAGGACAAAGCAAGGTCCCTGTGGACGGCGGATGATAGAAATCGACCTGCGGGCCTCCCTGCGCGACAACGAAGCACCATGTCGTATCGAAAGTCGTGCAAGCCGGGCAAGCCGCTACGTCGTCGCACGCGCCGTAAACCGTAAGGCAGGCGCTGCTGTCCGTGGACATACAGTGAATGAATTCATCGAAGCTAAAAATAAGCGTCTCGGGTTCTCCCGTTATTGGATCGAGTATCCATATAAGCGTTTCCGGTGCGGGAGAATGTATTGAGTCCACATCGGGGCCACACCAACTGTGTAGGGATATATATACGGACATCGTATCGACACCCGCCAAATTATCCGGGAACAGCATCGGGATTTCGGGCGTGAAGCTGTAAACCGAGTCTATCGGCGAGTAAGCGATAACGAAACCGGGTGGCGAATAATCGTAAACGAACGGGAAAAGCCCGCCTACGGCGTTATTGCCGAAAATATCCTCCGCGTAGATTTCGACCCACATCGTGCAGCCCTCGGCGACGATAATCGATGGCGAGAACGCGAGCGTATCCATATTATCGACGCCGATATGATAATATATAACCTCCGGGTCGCCAATCCTGTAAACGAAAGTATCCGGAGCGGAGCAATCCCAATAGCGCACCTCGACCGTCGAAGTATCTACGCCCTCGATATCCTCCAGCGTAAATACAAATGTATCAGGTTGTTCGCATCCGAGAATACCGTTATAATCCGGCCAGATATTGACGACGCGCGGCCCCTGCGACGGCACGAGCATTTCGCAAGTATCCATCAATTCCGTGCAGTTCGGCGGGCACATATCGGAGTGGTCGCATACACGACTCACATGCAGGAGGATAGTATCTCCGCCACTCCACCACGGATCGAGAGTCGGAACCAAACCGGTGTGCAGCCCGACCGAATCGGGATGCAATTCCCATGCGCCCGGCACAGAATCGAAACAAATATTGACCCAGACGCTATCGAAATTATTGAAAATATCCAGGCACCAACTGAAGGAGTCCACGTTGCCCCATTCATCCTCGGCATGGAGCCAGATAGTCGGTATCGGCGAATCCACGGAATCCTCGTAGCAGTTCGGCGTGAACCAGATAGAATCGGGCGGAGTATGATCGATAATAAACCGATAATGATAGATGCCATCGAGCGCGGCAAGCGGGTTCATAAGCTCATCCACGGCGCGAATCCATACGTCGTATGTGTCCTCGACCGAGAAAACGGGATCGGGGAAAATTTTCAGAGTATGACCGGTTCCGTCGAATTCGGACGATGTATTATCCCAATACCAGCTATCGCCGGAAACCCGCGTGGTGCATGTCGCCCACGCCGAATCCCACACGATGGCATCGGAATCGTTGAGGGCGATTACGAGCGAATCGAGCGTAAGACAACTCACAATCCAGTTTTCCATCGGCTCGATAGCATCGGGGATCGGCCCGTTGGCCTCTATCCAGAACGTCGTGCATGGATCACATGTATTAAGTGGACATCCAACCAACGTGTCCGTGTTATCCGTATTGCGAATACAGAATCTTACTGTATCGCCGCCACTCGGTAGCAAAGAATCCGGTAGCATGGAAAAATCGCAGATAGCCGTATCGGATGCGCCCCAATAAACCGCCGGGAACACGCCCTGATATAACCAGGTCACTCCCCCATCGAGAGAGAAAGCGAGGCTTTCCGGCAGAACCGGCGCGACATCGCCCGGAACGTAGGCCCATGCTCTCGGCGTCCTCGTCGAAAGACCTATATTCATCGGCCAGAGAGTATCAGGGCATGGCGGTGTATCGTCATAAATAACGCACCATGTGTTTGCCACTTCGTTTCTAATCGACAGCGCGTCATAAAATTCCGTTACCTGAACGCAGACGGTCTCCCCCACTGCGGCCCACGCCGAAAGGTCGAGATCGAACGATAACGTGCAACACACCTCGTCCGTTCCGCACGAAAGCCCAACTTCGGGATCTGTCCATCCGTATTCGGCCGGTGGCATGGTCTCCGACCAGACGGTGATAACCATCGAAGTATCGTTAAGCCCGTCGTCGTCCGAGACACGCCATTTGAATGTAAGACTATCGCAACTCACGAAACGTTTCATGGGCTGCAATCTAAATATCGCCGGGCCGCCGGCGCTAACCAGCACGCCCCAGTCGAACGTAAGCCCATCGAGAGACATAAGGTCTTCTGCGATATTGGAACCACACTCGAGCATATAATCGAGCGAATCGGGCAGTTTGGCGACATTAATAAATATCGAATCGGCATCTTCCACGCCGGTTTCAGAGATTGGGATTCTGAATGTATCGCCGAACCAATACTCCGGGTGATCGTATCCCCATATATCAACATAGCCGGAGCCCGAAATGCGAAGCTGAACGTGCAGGCTATCGTGGAATATACCTCCGCAACAGCCCTCCTCGATAACGAATTCGATCGATTCGGCGGGAGATACGGTAATACAGGTTCCCGGGGCGCCGTAATACGGTTCCCACGATGCGGGATCGATTGTCGGCGGGGTATCTTTGATAAAGAAATCCCATGTTATTCCGCCGGATTCGTTGCCTAAATCGTCGACGGCCCTAACTAACTCTATTTCCACGGGATCGGGGCAGCGCGGTAACGGGTATCCGAAAGTAACGATAATATTATAGACATCGAGCGTATCGTCGGTATCGGGTATCTCATATTCGGGGAACGATACGCCATCCACGCGAAAATCGACCGCTGAAGGATCGATGCCCGACGGATCGGTCAATTGGACCTGTATTTCGACGCCGTCGGCCGGATCGCATTTTGTGCATGCCGAATCGAAAGGCCAAATCAATTCCGCCCTCGGACCCGCGCCATCGATGAAATATGTCCAGCAAATACTATCGCCAACTAATGAATTCGGTGGGCAAATGTTCGCAATATCGTCCGCGTTCACAAGACAGAGAGTTAATGTATCGCCGTCCACTAATGTTAACGGCGTCCCCCCGAAATTATTAAATATGAAATCGTAGTCGGTCGGCCCTACGCCCGGATTAACGACGATATTCGTCGCCGGGAACGTGTAGGGGCTCGCCGGAACGCCGTTTATCCAGAAATGCCATTCTACAGTCGTCTCGTCGATTCCGCTTTCCTCAACGACGCCGATGGTGGTTGTAAAAGCGATAGAGACAATGCTGCTATCCGGCGGGACTATCGAGAATGGGTTGGGATCGGGGCCGAGAGTATCGACCATAAACGATACGCCAATATCAGACGAGGCATTACCGAGAGTATCCGATAATCCGGAAACCGTTATATTCATCACCCCCGGTTCGAGCGGCACGCCCCAAATCTTGATTCTATGGCAATCCCATAAAACATCGCTCCATGTCGAAAGGTCGATTGTCGGGCCGGGAGAGAAAATTACCGTGCCGATATGCTCGAGACAGGTGCTGTCCTGAACCTCGATAATTAACGGATAATCCTCTGTGAAACTATCGCATGATACTATTTCGGCTTCAATTGGTTGAACAATTGTTACCCTTGGCGCAGTGTAATCAACAAAGAAACGCCAGCAACTATCTTCTACGCAGTTCGGTCCGCAAATGCCGTCGGTAAGATCGCAGCCGTCGGTAAGGCATACATCCACCCAGGTTTCGCTGGGGAAACCCGCGACATCGTCATAGATAATAGTGCTTGTGAAATCATCCCAGGACGCGCCCGGGCTATCTATCCCTAAAGACAACGCGTTGACAGTAAATACTAAACCCGTCGTATCTATACCGGAGATCAAATCGATTACGCCGATACGGATTGTCGGCGTGGGGCTGGAGACCGCCGAGCCCGGCGGCGGCTGTATATCCCAAATTATCGGCGGATCGGTATCGACGATAATCGTTTCGCAGACGGCTACATCTAGAGAACAACCGTAAATATCCTCGATGTGTAGAACACAGAATTCTATCGTATCTCCGGAATTGTAATGCAGCGAAGGGAAGGAATCGAGTGAAATTGTGAGGGTTTCTATCTCATTATCGGTTCCCGGTGACCATGTAACTTCGTCGATGTTGGATCTGTCGAAAATTAACGTATCCCCGTTAACTACAAGTCTAGTGATCGTTTCAATATAATCTACGCCCTCCGAGACGGGATATGTATCGTCGATAACAATGGAAACATACAGGCCCATACCGGTTGTGCAAGCTGTGAAAGGATTCGTTGGATATGACAAATATGCAACCGGGCCGATGCCGGAAAAACACTGAATGTTCCAACAATACTGCGTATCGACATGAGCGACCCCGACAACATTCGTCGAACAATATAGAGAATAACAAAATTCTCCGCAGGTATCCTCGAGAGCATCGAAAGCCCATGTTAAATCCCTAAAATCTCCCGGCCCCATATCTAAAAACAGAGTATCGAGGTTTAATGCGTAGGGTGGAACGGCTAACATCGTAGCTAAGAAAGTGTCATAACTCATATGAACCCATAACGAGTCGAATACCGTCGTCCCAATAGATCCATTTGAAATAGAGTACTGAAATGTGTGAGGATTATCGTATCGACAATCGACTGGCCACCAATCGCGACCACTTGAACGCGTCACCGAAATATCATCGGTTATTCCCGAAATCTGGCCGAGGCCGTAATATGTAATAATCGTCCATGTTTCACCCGGAGGAATCGTCACATCGTTCCACCGAAGAAGTGCGCCGGAAATCACATATGTCCCACCGGCAAAGCTCGCATCTACACTAAAATTGCTTAGAACGAGGTCGTATTCATCGCCAAACGCGAAAAAATCCGGTGGATTAATCGCAGCTTCGGCTCCATTAATAATCCCTCTTGCTACCAGTCCGTATGGTTCGGTGATTAAATTCAATTCCGCTGCAACAAACGAACCCGGCATCCTATCGCCTAAACCTACGTCATATACGGCATTCGTGTCTCCAGCCATACCAGGGATAGCAACGGGGGCGTCGTCCACACCGTTGATGTTTATATCCCATTTATGCTCGAGAGCAACCGTATGTGATGATGTCCCGTTATTCGTAATAGTATATCTTACCTGGATAACGCCGAGAGAGTCGATAGAGTCAGGCTCGAAATACTGGTTCACGGTTATCTCATCACCGCCGAGAACCGGGATAACCCATTTATCTTGAATCCAATTGTAGGATGTAACGATTTTTGGGAAATCGGGGTAATGAAAAGGCTCTAAAACGTAAGTCGTAGGCGGTGTAAATGCAAAAGGATTAGCATGTAGCCCATAAGTTGAAGAACCGTCGATCTTTAAAATAAAATTACAATTGCCCATCGTCGTGGGATTTTCGTATTCAACAGTAAGTGTCCGAAAGGGAGCAAATAGGGGAAGATGTGCGCCAATCCCAAAAAAACCGAGATTCGTATCGACCCTTGCCTCGACCCAATTATTGTCATCGAAAATCTCCAATGGACCGTGGACTTCTATCCATTCCTGCCCGTAAGATATCGAAACAATCGCTAATATAACGAAAAACGCAAAACCTAACGCAGTTCTTCTCACTTTATCCTCCCAGCGTTATTCTACTTAACGCCTTATATTACAACATGTTACAGCTCTCTCTTATAGTCTTTTCTCTCCAAATGGGCGTAAAAAGCCCTTGTGCCTTCAAGTTAAATATATGGATTGCTCGTTTTATGTCAAGCCTAAAAATCATATTATTGTA
>Ga0272444_10000913_pt1 | contig 29897 bp, 31 predicted proteins | sample SSMForm13_FD_201033 | JGI IMG/M metagenome (GOLD analysis project Ga0272444, IMG submission 201033) | Marine sediment archaeal communities from Little Sippewissett salt marsh, Falmouth, MA, United States - SSM-Form-13 | ecosystem: Environmental > Aquatic > Marine > Wetlands > Sediment ...
ACTCTGAGATAAATAACCATACTTTACTCATTTATCTCTGTAACTCCACCTCTAAGTGGCTCACTTTTAAACGACCATTTTTGGCTCAGTTTATCACGACCATCAACAGGTAGCAAGAGGTGAAAGAGCAGCGCCTTGCCGAAGTGAAAAAACATGAACGGAAGAAGGAAGAATTTCTCTATAACCTCAAGAGGGAACAGCAGCTTTTAAAAGATGAATTTGAAGATGAAAAAGCCGGACTTGAAAAGGAAATTCAACTGAAACGAGAACAAATGGAAAAAGAGCTGGCGGAAAGAGAAAGGGCCGTACGCGAAAACGAGAGGGAACTGAATGAGCTGCGTAAAAACGCGGTTGCATTTCCCAAAGAGTTGGATGCCGCCGTCGCCAGGGCAGGAATGATGTGTAATCAGATTATTTTCTGTGACAACGATTTGGTTAGTGCAGAGGAATTTTCTCCAACATGTCGATAGCGGAGTGAACGATATAGGTACTACTCGAATAGACTCGGTTGCCCCCGGCACAGGATGCGTGACGTCCAAATGGACGATTCTGGGAGCGGTAATGATGGGCGTGATCATGGGGCCTATCGACGGCAGTATTGTCAACGTGGTTCTGCCGGCAATTGCGGCGCATTTTCATAGCGATTATTCCCTGGCCCAGTGGGTGCCTATGATTTATCTGCTGTCAATCTGTTCCTTTATTTTGGTGTATGGACGCCTGGGGGATCTGTTGGGGTACAAAACAATATTTCTCACGGGGCTTGCCTGTTTCGCCGGCGCGTCTTTCTTATGCGTGCTGTATGCAAACAGAGGCCAGAGCCTGGGCTGGTTTTCAGCCCGGGGAGGCGCCCTGCTGCTGTGTGCTGCAGTGTTCGGCTGGCTGTTTGTATACAGAGAGCGCATGTCGGCGCAGCCGATGATCGATTTTTCGATTTTTTCCAATCGACGTTTCAGTTTTGCCTGTCTGAGTTCATTGCTCAACTTCATGGCCCTTTACACCGTCGTGTTTCTGACGCCCTGGTATCTTACCGATGCCCTGCACCGCAATTTCCTTACGGTTGGAATGGTCATGACGGCCTTTCCGCTTCTGACTTTTTTTGCGGGGCCCTTGAGCGGGAGCCTTTCCGACCACATCGGGTCGCGCGGACTGGCCTTTTTTGGGATGTGCATTCACGCAGTGGGGTTAGTGTTGCTCAGCCGTCTGGATGGGGCAGCTGGCAATTCGGAAGTTGCATGGCGCCTGGCTGTCTGCGGTCTGGGGGCGGGTATATTTCAGAGCCCCATCAACAGTGCAGTCATGGGAAGTGCACCTGCACGGTTTCGGGGCGTTGCTTCCAGCATTCTGGCCGTGACACGCAACATCGGAATGGTATTCGGCATTGCCGTGGCTGGTGCTGTCGTCTACCATCTGGCACCCTTTACCTCCAGCGGGCATGCAGGTCATTTTACCGGGCATCGAATGGATGCCTACCTCAACGGGCTGCACTGGGCCTATTCAGCCGGCGCTTTATTGTCATTATGTGCCGCTTTCTCCGCGTTGCTCGCCAAAAGGAACACGGATAAATGAAAGGAAGCACTGTGAAGGGTGATGTGAAACAGGGTCTTGTTTTGTGATGCTGCTAATGCCGCGCGTCGGGTTATTGTCTCCAACAGTTTGCCTTTACAGAACTTTATGCCGCACCCTCGTTGCACTCAGTAGATCTTCCGGCGGGCCAGGTTGGAGCCGATTACGGAGAAGGTATTTTCAGCAATGAAGAGAGCCTTGGGATCGATGGTAAAAACGATTTCTTCGAGCCGTTTGAGCTGGATATTGTTGATAACCGTGAGAACTATCTGTTTCGGCGTTCCGGAATAGCCGCCGATGCCATTCAGAAGAGTTGATCCCATCCTGAATTTCCTGTTTACCGCATCGGAAATTTTCATAGGGTGGTCTGTGATAATTAATACCATTTTTCTCTGGCTGAACATGGAAAGCGCATATTCCATCGCGAGGGACGCACAGAACAACATAATCATGGAAGCGACAACAAGGTCATTATCAAAATAAATAAAGCAAAGTCCGTAAAGAACGGCGTTAAAGAAAAAATAAAATTTCCCCAGACCGATATTGAATTTCTGATAAAACAATACGGCCATGACATCCAGGCCTCCGTTTGAACCGAGCGATCGCAATACAATACCGGCACCCATTCCTGACATGACGCCGCAGATAACTGCCGCATATAACTGGTTGTCTATCTGAAAACTGACGTCTGTGAATGCGTAGATTGCTGTAAATGCAATCATCGCATAAAGTGAATACCAAAGAAACCGTTTGCTGATGAACCTCCAGGCAATAATGAAAAGAGGCACATTGAATAAGAGGTACCAAAGGCTTACCTTGCCTATATTTCCGGCAAAGTATACCAGTGAGGCCACACCGAAAATTCCGCCCGGAATAAAGCCGTGTGCGAAGGCGATGCCCTTGAGGACAAGGGCGATAATGACAGAACCGGCGGTAATCAAAAACAGGTTCCAGGGAATCGAATATGTGATCCGGGTATCAAGCATCTGTCTTACGCTTTAAAACGTGTCACCCGTGCCCTCATCGGGCGAAAGCCTTATCGGGGCGCGTGGTACGTGTACTGATAATTTTAACTGTTTTCAATCAATGCACGGTGAAGCAGGCGGACGCTTTTTTCGTAATCATCTTCTTCGACTACGAACTGAATATCGATGTCACGCATACATTTGTGAACCGCCAGCACGTTAATGCCTTCCTGAGACAGCGCGTTAACGGCTTTGAGTAAAACGCCGGAATCGGTCATGTTGCTGCCGATAGCCGAAACAAGTGCAACTTTTTTAAGCATTATGTCGGCAGACGGGAAAGATTCCTGGATACAATCAGCGAGCTTTTTTATGACCGCAAGCGGCTCAGCCACATAATGGGTCAGGGTGTTGGCATTGGTGTCTTTTGCGAGATACCGTATTTTGAATTTGGTGAGATGCTTCAGCATGTCCTGGTCGTGGGTGTATCGGCCCACCATATCCTGATCAAAACATTCAATTGCCGTAACTCTTTTCCTGCCTGCGATAATTTCGACTTTCGGCGACTCGCTTTTGTACTCTGTCTGAATCAGTGTGCCGGGGTGCTCGGGTTCAAAGGCATTTTTTATGCGCAGTGGAATGCCGCTTTTACGCATTCCTTTGGCTGCCTGGGGATGAATTGCTTCCATGCCCAAATCGGACAGTTGATCTGCAACATCATAATTGGTGTGCCCTATGATTCTTACGTTATCCGGGCCGATAAGTTTCGGATCGCCGCTGCTGAGATGGAATTCCTTATGGATAATTCCTTCCCGTACCTGTGTAAGCACTGCGATTTTGCTGAATGTGATTTCACTGTATCCCCTGTCGAAGGTGTCCATGATTCCTTCTTTACAACGAGTGTATCCCGTAACCACCGGCAGCTCCTTGCGAAGATCAATGTCCTGAAAATGATGGAGTATTTTTTTGTCAAACGGGAGGGTTTCCGTTTCCATCCAACCACTCAGGTCCACAAACCGGGTATTGACTCCCATCTTTGACAGGATCAGAAAAGTATTGTGGGCGCTGTGCGCTTCCCCCAGAGCACTGAGCATTTCACGGACGGTCATAAGATGTTCGTCAAGCTGAAAATGTCCGTATGAACAGAGGCGAGTCAGATCCAGCAGACAACTGCGCACCCCTTCCATTCGCTCTTTCACGAATCGGTCCGCGATGGATAAGTCCAGCCCCAGCGGTTCAAGTTCCGCATTAATTTCGCACATCCTGTCGCCCACCCTTGTGATGGCATCTCCCCAAGCCCATGATGAATCACTGTCGGAAAAAAGTGCATATACCCCTGCCTTTTGGGACTTTTTGTGTTCAAGCAGCATATCAGTCAGTCCACCATAAGCGGATACCACAATTATTCGATTATACAGATCTGCTTCTGTTCGATTTCCAATTAAAATAGTGTTCAGCACATTTGAAAATTTGCTCATTGATGTGCCGCCGATTTTTTCTACCGTATGTTTTCCCATTGTGTCCTCTCTTCGATGCAGTATTACCGGAAGCATTTTAAAAAAGCCTCAATTTATCCCCAAAGCATCCTTTCAAGCTCAGGTGAAAGAATATTCCCACGCGAAAAAAAACGACCGCCAAATTTGACCGTTGCGTGAGTATCTCAGTGTGAATGCCTTTGCAAAAGCCGTTGCGTACTTCGTTGAACCGGCACCGGCATGGTGAATCGAATAACTCTTATTTCTGAGGCTTTTTCGTGTGGATATCCGGTATTGCTAAGGCGATCTGTTTGTATCGATCGTTTTGATTTATGTGCAATATTGAGGAATTACTATCATTTTCTGTTTCAGTAGTCAAGGAAGAAATCGAAATAGTCGAAGCTGAGGTTGGTCTCTCCTTCACTCGATCAGGTGTTTACCTGTGAGCCAGTTGTTGGCTGTCTCATGAACCGGCTCGTGTTCGACATCGACTATGGAGTTGAGTGTGCGCATTTCGTCGGTCGTCAAATTCGTGACAAGCGGTTTTAAGAGGGTTTTTATCTCCGGATACTTGTCCAGGACTTCCTTGCGAACCACCGGTGCCGGATTGTAGACAGGGAAAAAAGACTTGTTATCAAGGAGACTTACAAACCCAAACGCGGTTATACGACCATCCGTGGCAAATCCCATGGCGGAATCTACCTGTCCGTTTTTCAATGCCTGATACGTGAGCCCTACGGACATTTTCTTTATCTGTCCGGGAGAGAGTCTGAATCCGTAGTGTTTCATCATCTGTTTAAAGCCATCAGGACGTTCCCAGAATTCGACTTCGAGTGCAAATTCCAATTCACCGGGATGAGTGTTCACGTACGCGGCAAGATCCGAAATAGTCCTTATGCCTAATGCGGCGGCCTGTTTTTTCATCATCATTACCGCATAGGTGTTGTTGAATCTAATGGGATCGAGCCATATGAGTCCCCTGTTTTCATCGGCCTTTTTTACCCATTGATACACCTTATCCGGATCGGCCATTGTTGCAGGGTCTTTTTGTGCATAGTATACAGTGTACGCCGTGCCGGTATACTCGAAATACAGATCGAACTGCCCGTTTTCCAACGACTTTCTGGCGATAACCGAGCCCACGCCGGTCCTCATGTTTACCTTGAATCCAGCTTTCGCAAAAAGGATGGCGGCCAATTCGGCTAAAAGATACTGTTCCGTAAAATTTTTACTCCCCAGAGTGATTTTTTTGTCTGCTGCATATGCCAGCGGTGAAAAAGTAACAGTCAAAAGTAGAATTAGTATCACTGAAAGAATTTTGGGATACTTTTTCATTACAAAACCTCCTGAGAATGGCATCAATGCACTTCATGCCGCTTCTTTGTTCTGTTCGGTAAGGCGCAGTCCTTTTGAAATAAGAATTAATTCAAGAAGCTTGCACACAAGATCCGCCAGCAGCGCCATGAGAGTAACCGGAATCGCACCTGCAAGAAGTTTTTCCGTCTGCATCAGGCTGATCCCCGTAAAAATTAAATCGCCCAAACCGCCGGCGCCGATGAGATAGGAAAGTGCCGCCGTGCCGATATTGACAATAAGGGCTACCCTGAACCCTGCAAGAATTACCTGCATTGAATTCGGCAATTCAATTTCTAGTAGGATGCGGAGAGGGGTCATTCCCATGCCTTTCCCGGCATCAAGCAGCGAAGGCGGAACTGCGGAAATGCCGGCGAGCGTGTTTCTTGCGATCGGAAGAATGGAATATATGGTCAGAGCGAAAATAGCCGGTTTTGTCCCTATGCCGAGAAAACTCATTGAAAGGGCTAATATTGCAAGAGAAGGGATTGTCTGCCCCAGTCCGATTATATACATGCAGACACCTGCGTATCTATGAAACCGCCGTCTTGTGAAAAAAATGCCGGCGGCAAGTCCAATAATTGTCGCAAATGAGATGCTGACGGCAACAAGATAAAGATGGCGCAGTAATAGCCCGAGTATAATGGGATATTCATAAGGATCGGTAAGATACGTGATCAGGCCTATTCGTTCCACCATTATGCCGGCGATAAAGAGCGCAGCCAAAAGAAGAGTGCGATATATTTTGCCAAGCGGTTTCTTCATTGCATCAATTTCTTCCGAACTTTTATTCCTTCAGGTGTTATCGCACGTTCCAGTAATGCCATAATCCCGTCGACGATGAGTGCAAGAATGGATACGAGAAGGGCGCCGCTCAGGATCATTTCAGGATAGGCGCGATCGATTCCCTGTTGAATATATACTCCCAACCCTCCTGACCCGATATAGACGGCAATAGCGGCAATTCCTATGTTCATCACTGCGGCTGTTCTCAATCCGGCAATGATGACAGGCGCAGCCAAAGGGATTTCTACCTCTTTAAGCCTCTGCCATCTGCTCATGCCCACTCCAATAGCCGCATCCACGAGATCGGGAGGTACATTTTTTATAGCCGTGTAAGTATTGCGAATAATGGGAAGCTGACTGTAGAGGATCAGGGCTATTATCGCGGGAATTTTTCCAAGCCCCATATTGAGTGGCGAAAGCAATGGAAGCATGATGCCGAACAATGCAATGGATGGAATAGTCATAATAATATTTGCGCCGCTGATAATCGGCGATGCAATGTCCTCATGTTCCGTGATGTAAAGTCCGAGGGGAATTCCTGTTGCGGCGGCAATGAAAAGCGCCACTCCTACTATCCATACATGTTCCCCTGTGAGGTACAGTGCCTGGGGAAAATTATTCGCTATAAATTGAAAAACGCCTGATACCATCTACTGCGCTCCTTCATCGGATGCTGCTTCATCGGTGTAACTTTTTTTTACCACGTGCTGAATGTCATGGTAGGTGACAGTTCCGGTGAAATTCCCATTATCATCAAGCACGCAGAAAGCTGTGAGATCGTACATCAGCATAAAAGAAAGCACATCTCTCAGAGAGGTGTGTTCTTTAAGAAACAGGGGATATTTTTCGGTTACCTCTAAAACAATTCCCTCCCCGTATGTAAGCATTGCCGGTGTCACATATCCTACAGGTATGCTTCCGTTGATAACTATTCCATAGCGGAATTTTTTGTCATTAATGAATTTTAAGGCATGTTCCGTACGTTCATCTGCCCTGACCAAGTTTTTCGGATTGTGATTCATCACTTCAGACACCGTTATGAGTCCAAGGACTTTCAATGCGCGATCAGCCCCGACAAAGTCCGCGACAAACTTGTTTTTCGGCTGAGTAAGAATAACCTCAGGACTGTCATATTGGATCAATTTCCCCTTGTCAAAAAGGGCGATACGATCGCCTACCTTTATCGCTTCGTGTATATCATGAGATACAAAAACAATCGTTTTCTTGAGTTGTGCCTGAAGTTTGAGGAATTCGTTTTGTATCTGTTCTCGGTTAATGGGATCGATAGCGCCGAACGGCTCGTCCATGAGGAGTATGTCAGGATCGGCTGCAAGCCCCCGGGCTACACCAACCCGCTGCTGCTGCCCCCCCGATAGTTCTGCTGGATAGCGGTTCCGGTAGATATCCGGCTGCAGATTGACCAATTGAAGCATTTCGTCTACCCGCTTGCCTGTTTTATCCTTTTTCCATCCCAAAAGGTTCGGCACTACGGAGATGTTTTCTGCAATTGTTTTGTTTGGGAATAGGCCTATGGCCTGTATGACATATCCAAGGCGTTGCCGTAATTCCACCGGATTGATATCCATTATGTTTTGATTTTCTATGAAAATGTTGCCCTGAGTAACGGTTTCCAGCCTGTTGGTAAGACGGAGCGTGGTTGTCTTGCCGCACCCAGAGGGTCCCAGTAACACAACGATCTCACCTTTCGGTACAACGAAATTTATACTATCGAGGGCAGTAACGGCGTCTTTGCCGCTCCCGAATATCTTTGTTACTGATTTATACGTAATCATGGAAAGCCCCGTAACGCCTGTTGCGTTGAGCAGGAGGGTTGCTTTGTCCAGAATATTCTAAGATGCGATGATTAGTTGTAATAACTGATACTGACGATCAAACATCACTGCGAAATAAGGGTGGACAATTATTTTATGCAATGTCCGGCATAAAATACCATAGGGTGCCGAACTTGTCAATTATGGCGCAGTACCCCGAATTCACCGACTAATTCGGGAGAGAACGTTTGCTTTTACAAAAGCTGATTCTATGTTATTGATGCAATTTCACGAAGTGATGTGCGTACTGCAAGAGCAGACGATAAAAGAGGAGACAGCATGTATGAAAAGATTATTATTTGTACCGGCCATGGCTTTAATCTGTGTGCTGTTGAGTGGATATGTGCGTGCAGATTGTGTGGATTCGACCTACCACTGTTATCAAAATGAAGGAGAAGGAAGCTGTGTGGGGACAATAGTAATGGGAAATTGCTGGAACTGGTTTCCTCCCGGGTGCCGTATTTGTGGAGGCAGTTATGAAGCGGCCACACAGAAATGCAACAGCACCTATCCCCAATGCAATGGAAACTGCTGGGCCTGTGTGCAGTATGTCGACACGGGAGGGGTGGCATATTGTTACGATAAAAGCGGCAACTGCAGGGGGTATGGTTGTGGGTGGTAACGATTTAATAGTGTTGGGTCTGTGTGATGTATGTGGGTACCTTGAACGGAGCGCACTTTTGTGATTTGACCGGCACGCTTCATTAAAAAGTTGAAAGATTGCGGTTGTCACGGGACGGTCACATATGCAGGGACCGCAAAAATGTGCCTCGTTACATGACTGCCTTCATGATGTGCGTTTCAATCAGATTTCTGAATTCTTCGATCGAGTGCTTTTTCAGGTTCCAGCTTCGTAAGGGATATATGGATAATTCATAGACGATCATATTGGCAGTAAAGGAAGCGTCCTCAAAGTTGAACACTTCCTTTTCCTTTCCCTTTTTTAGGATTTCTTCCACCTGTCCGACAAAATTGCTTTCCCTTTCCAGAATAATTTTACGTAGTTTCTGTGGGAGAACTTTTGATTCCCGGTAGAGAAGCAGAATTTCGTTCCCGTATTTGGAACCGAAATTCAACAGTTCGTTGATCACAATCCGTAACTGTTTTCTGGGGTCTTCAATGCTCATGATACACTGGTTGTCAAAAAGCTTGATTTCCGGTTCGTGAATCATTTCAAAGACTCGAAAGAGAATGTCCTCCTTGCTGTCGATAAAATAATAGAGATTGCTGATATCGATTCCCGTTGCCTTGGAAATTTCCCGCATAGACGTCTGGGCGTAGCCCTTCTTCGTGAAAAGCTTGGCCGCTTTTTTGACAATCTGGAGTTGTCGCTTGTGAAAGAGGGGACTGTTTTTTCCGGATGCGCAATTCCCATCGGCCCCCTTTGTTTTTGTCATTATAAAACTGAACCCTTTAAGCAAGATAGGTGGGTCTTTATACCAAAAGAAACCCCGCTGTCAACGCAAATGGTAAATTATTCTTGACAGCACACCTCTATCATAATACAACGCCCGATGTAAACTTTTAATTGCCGTGCGCAGTGATGATTTTGAAAAACACAGAATTTATCCATGCGACTATTTGCTTTATACAATACGGTCGAAGCGACAGGCACACACGCAGGCATTAAGTGCCGTTCGTCCAAAAGTAAATGAGTTCCAAACCATTCGTGGTGCACAGACAGGAGAAACTATATGAAGACACTCGAGCATTTATCAGCACCGATTCGGATCAAATCGCTTACCATTCCCAATCGTTTGGTAATGCCGCCCATGGGAACGGCCCTTGCCAATACCGACAGTACAGTCAGTGAAGCGAACATTGCCTATATAAAACGCCGGGCGCAGAGCGGCGTAGGTCTGATTATCACGGAAATAACTGAAGTTCACCCGCTGGGGCTTGCCGCACCCCGGTGCATAGGTGTATGGGATGATAAATTTATTCCCGGGCTGCGCATGCTGGCTGATACGGTGCATGATCAGGGCGGAAAGATTGCCATGCAGCTTCATCATACGGGACGTGAAAATTACATTTTATTGCGGAAGAAGCAGGCCATTGGACCATCGGCAATTCCCAGCTTTGTATTCGGATTTCTCGGTCCGCCCCGAGAGATGACCCTCGAGGATGTTCACGAAACCATTGCAGCTTTCGGTTCGGCCGCCAGGCGGGCGCGGGAAGCGGGGTTCGATGCCGTGGAACTTCATGGTGCCCATGGCTATCTTCTCATGCAGTTTTTATCCGCTCATTCCAATCAAAGAACGGATGAATATGGTGGGGACTTCAAAGGCCGATCACGTTTCATGATTGAATGCCTCAGTGAAGCACGAAGGCAGGTTGGAGACGACTTCCCCATCTCGATACGAATCTCCGGCGAGGAGTGTATTAAAGACGGATATACCATAAGCGACATGCAAACGATCATTCCGAATCTGGTCGAAGCCGGTGCGGATATCATTAATGTCTCGTTCGGTACGCACGGCAACCCGGAGATGAATAATGACACGCCGAATCCGAGTGCGCCCGTTGAATTCGAGTCGGGCTTCAAGGCATATCTGGCACGCAGGGTCAAGGATGTAACTACGGTGCCCGTCATTTCGGTGGGCCGTTACACGGACCCCTTCGTAATGGACGAGGTGATTGCACGGGGAGATGCCGACATGATTGCGGTAGCCCGTCAGCATCTTGCAGACCCCGATTTTTTCAAAAATGCCCGGGACGGTCATCCTGAAGATACTCTGGAATGCCTGGCCTGTAATCAGGGCTGTATCGAGCGATTGTCGCTGGAACAGATGCCTATTCGTTGTGCCATAAATCCGCAGACCGGCCAGGAACTTATCTATCCGGAAGGTCCCGCGGCCGTCAGCCGTAATGTCTGGGTGGTAGGCGCTGGTCCCGGCGGGCTTACCGCTGCATTCGAGGCGGCGCGACTCGGTCACAGTGTCACATTGTTTGAAAAGGACGGCGAAACGGGAGGACAACTGCGCTACGCGGAAAGGGCGCCTCACAAAGCCGTGTATGGCCGCTATGTACGTACATTGACTGCAAAGTGTGCAAAAGCGGGTGTGAAGATCAGGACGGGTACGGAAGTGACGGAAACCATGATTGAAGAGAAGAAACCTGACGTCGTCATTGTGGCAATCGGTGCGGAAAAATCGACTTTGTCCGTGAAGGGGATCAACGCTCCTCATGTATGTGACGCCTGGCAGATCTTGGAGGGATCAGTTACCCCCAAAGAACATGTCGTCGTGATTGGTGGAGGGCTTGTGGGTATGGAAACGGCGGATTATCTCCGCGAGAAGGGTGTGAAAGAGATTACGCTGGTAGAGATGCTGGAGGCCTCCCCGGTCCCGGCTATTTCCGCACATGGCTACATGCTTCATACACGCCTGAGGGACGGGGGCGTCAGGCTGCTCTTCGGGGCCATGGTGAAGGCGATTGAAGAAGAGGCCGTAATACTCGGTAGGGGGAGTGAAGAGATACGGTGTGAACCGGTCGATCAGGTAGTTGTCGCCGTCGGCGTGACACCGCGTCACAGACTAAAGGAGATGCTTAAAGAAAAAGGCCTGCGACACTTTATTATCGGTGATGCCGATGTTCCCCGAAGAATCATAGAAGCAACGACGGAAGGTGCACGGGCTGCCTGGGATATATGAACATAATGCGCGTACCTCCCTATGCCTGCCGCATGCGGTTATTGTGTGTCCGTGTGCGGCAGGACCTCCATTCAGGGAGATGAAATATTTAATAACAAAAGGAGATGGAATGAAGATTAAGGATAAAGTTGTCGTAGTTACGGGTGGTGCCTCGGGTATCGGTCGGGGTTTATGTTATCGCTTCGCCGCCGAGGAGCCGAAAGGTATTGTAGTATCCGATTATAATGGAGAAGGAGCGGCAAAGGTGGCCGAAGATATCGGCGGACTTGCTATTACGACCGACGTAGCCAAGGAAGCGGATATCAAAAAACTGGTAGAGATCACCACTGAACATTACGGTCCGATCGATCTATTCTGCTCGAATGCGGGAATTCCAGCCCTGGGAGGTCCGGAGACGTCTGACGAGGGATGGCAGCGGGCCTGGGACATTCATGTTATGGCGCATGTCTATGCGGCCAGGGCGGTGCTGCCGTCGATGATCGAACGTGGTGGTGGATACCTTCTCCAGACAGGTTCGGCCGGAGGGCTTCTTACCACCCTTGGCGCGGCGCCTTACACAGCCAGTAAACACGCCGCGGTCGGCTTTGCGGAATGGCTTTCCATCACCTATGCAAGCAAGGGAATCAAGGTCAGTTGTTTCTGTCCCCTGGGGGTAATAAGCGGCATGTTGAACGAAGAAACGGAAGGTGTGGGGTCATGGATCATGGAAACCGCCTTTACACCGGAAGAGGCTGCAGAATATGTTGTTAAGGGATTGGAGAAGGAAGAGTTTCTGATTCTATCCCATCCGCAAGTCGGTGAATATTACCGTAACAAGGCCAACAACCACGAACGCTGGTTGCGACATATGCGGGGTGTGCAGGCGGAGTACGTAGACAAATAACAATAGAGAAAGGAAGATATAATGAAAGCAGCAGTAATGCATGGAGCGATGGATATCAGAACGGACATCGTACCTGATCCGGTGCTGGAACCGCATGGGGTGATTATCAAGGTGAAAGCTTGCGGTATATGCGGATCCGACCTGCACGTGTATAAACGCGATGAAAAGGGGACCATTTTCGGACACGAATTCAGCGGTGACGTGGTGGAGGTAGGAGCTCAGGTAAAGGATATCACCCCCGGTATGCGTGTGACTGCCGTCGGATTCAAACCCTGCGGGGAATGCTTCTGGTGCAAGCAGGGGAAAGGGCACCGTTGCTCGAATATGGCGCTTCTCGGGTATCAATTCCCCGGTGCCATGGCGGAATATGTGCACGTTCCCTTTGCCGCTCTGGGAAGGACCGTATTCCCGCTTCCAGAGGGGTTGTCCTACGAAGAAGCGGCATCAGTTGAGCCCCTTTCAATTTCCTATTTTTCCGTAAACCGGGCGCAACCCAAAGAGAATGAATCCATTGCCGTTATCGGCCTGGGCGTCATCGGGCTTTATGCCGTGCAGGTGTTGAAGAGCATGGGTGTAGAAAAAATTGTGGCCAGCGGGCGTCGTTGGTCGCGCCTGGAAGCGGCGAAGAAATGTGGGGCCGATGTGGTTATTGATGCGGCAAAGGACGATATTGTTCCTGCAGCCATGGATGCAACGGCCAAGATGGGAGTCAATACGGTCATTGAATGCGCCGGCAAGCAGGAAACCTTCGAACAGGCCGTCGCCATTGCCCGTGGGGGGGGGAAGATCATGCTGGTGGGCATTTACGAAGAACCGCTTACCTGGGAGCCCGGTCCCGTAATCGCGAAGAATCTTTCACTGCTTGGATGTCTGGGCGGTAATTTCCCCGCATCGATCGAGCTTCTTCGAAGTGGGAAGGTCGATGCCAAACCGCTCATCACCCACAGGTTTTCTCTGGATCAGGCCGCGGAGGCGTTTAAAGCACAACTCAGTGATCCTGATGCCATAAAGGTGATGTTTATTCCCTGAGATGTTGTCTTGCTGTGTCGGGAAAGAGGGAAAGCAGGACACAAAAAGAAGAATGGTTACAGTGACGTGCCATGGGCGGTGACATGAAGGCCGGTGTCTCCGCTCTGCGCGATTGCTCGTGTGTATGCATTCAGTTCACTGGTACAATCGGGCGGTGTGATCCTCGTCACCAGTTCTTCCGCACTGAAGGGCAGGTACTGGAAGAGACGTTTCTCAAGGAGATAGGTGTTTTTAAACATTTGATGAATTAATTCAACTCGTTGTGGTTCCACACCATACCGCTCAATAATGTAGTGGTACCGTTGTTCAAGTGTCCCGATAGAATCGTGAATGACACGTTTGTCTGCATAGTTGACGAGTTCCGCTTCTTCTGGAACGGGGGAATTGAAATATTTATTGAGGTGTACATGCTGGCTGATAATCGCGCCTGTTTCAGGATAGCCGAGATCTGAAATCAATTCAGCTCCTGTAAGGGCGTGATTTTCACCGGTGGTACAACTTCTGATTTTTGTAATGTCATGAAGTAATGCAGCGGCTCGGATCAAATCGTGGTTCAGAGAGATGCCTTCACTGAAAAGAAGCTCGGAAATATGCGTGGCAACTCGACATACCTGGATGGAATGAGCCGCAATATGATCGGGCATTTTCATACGGTGCATGATGCGGTAGCATTCTTCGATGGAGGGAATATTCATGACAATACCTTTCCTGTGCCGTTATTCACTACCAGAATGCACATCCAATTACCAGGTATAAAAATCATGTGATATTGAAAACGGTGCGGTAGCGTTCATTTTTCCTTCGGCGACTGCACGGGAACGATTATCTGCCGGAATCGAAATATCACTTGCGAAGGGCGGCGAAAAAGTGAGGTACACTTTTTTATTTTATAAATGAAATATTATTTGACTTGATAAAGCAATTATTTTAACATCAAACAAAATTATGGACCTTCCTGGGGATCCAGAGGAAGCAGAGATAGAAAGTTGGGTTACGACATTTTGAAGGTAAGAAGCAAGCCACCATACTCATGTGAGTCATGGTGGCTTTTTTTCTTTCTTCCAATTTGGTTCGGCTTAATAAAATTCTAGGGAAAGGAGGGCGCGATAATGGCGGAAGGAACCGTAAAATGGTTCAATGAAAAAAAGGGTTTCGGGTTCATTCAAAAAGATGAAGGCGGCGATGTATTTGTTCACTACAGTGCGATTCAAAGCCAGGGATTCAAGACTCTGACCGAGAATCAGCGGGTAAGCTTTGATATCGAGCAGGGTCCCAAAGGGCCGGCGGCAGCGAACGTAAAAGTCCTGTAAGGGACTGTAAAATAACGAAGGGCGTTCAGAGAGCATATGACTGGACGCCCTTTTTACAGAGTCTGCTATTTTACGAATGATGCCAACACCCTTCGAATTTTTCCGATAAGAGGTTTTTTGATGTGTATTTTTAAATAGAGGTTGCCAGGTGTTCCCCCGGCCACTCCTTCTTCTCCCATGCCACTCAGCCGCAGTTGCTGCCCGTTTCTGGCGCCGGTGGGAATTTTGATCATCAGTCGTTTGTCACGTCTTTTCACCTGATATTCAAGAGATGCACCGTTTTGTGCCTGTTGGGGTGTAACATGAATGGTGTCGATGATATCTTTGCCCGCCTGAGGCAGTGTTACACCACTTATTTTCTCAAACAGAAATCTACCAACCTTTTCCACGCTTCCGGTGTGCGGAATCTCTGAGGTCCGTGGCGTCGTACCAGTCCATCTTTTAGTAAATATGAATCCCCTGCCTGAAAATTGTGAATTACCGAATTGAAAGGTCTGAAATCCCTGTGTTGATGCGTCTTTGAAAAGATCTTCAAAACCACGAATCCCAAATGACTTGGCGAGTTCGTCGAAGATGTTGAAGATGTCGGAACCGTTATAAATGTCCTGCTCGGTATATGATTGTCTGAAACGATTATAGGCGGAAGAGCCGAAGCGATGCCTCATCGTGTCATAATCATTTCTTTTTCTTGTGTCGGACAATACGGCATAGGCTTCATTGACAGCTTTCATCATTTCTGCTGCAGCAGGATCGCCTCCGTTGCGGTCAGGGTGATATTTCAAGGCCAGTTTACGGTAGGCCGATTTGATCTCATCGGCCGTTGCCTCATGGGTTACGCCGAGTATGTGATAATAGTCATTCTGTTCCATGGATTTTGCTTCTGAATGCAGGTAAGGGGATGGCATGCCGCTTACACACTCACCCTGACACCATCCCCTTTCCCTGGTATATCAGCAACTGCAACTGCCGCCACATCCCCAGGTCGATTGCAGATTTGAAGAAATTGAATATCCCGAGCCTCTCGGGGTTTCAATAAAATCGACTGTGACCGGACTTATATCGCTAAGTAATGAATTATCGATGACAAAAGTCAATTCCTGCATGTTCAGTATGTTATCATTGTCCTGCGGCTCATCCAGAGCCAGTGCCAGTGATGGGCCGGCTCATCCTCCGGCATTAAGAAACACGCGTACACAATGTTCGCCCTCTTTGTCCTTGAAATATTCGGACAGTGCGCCCAGCGCTTTTTCAGTGACTGTGAACATTCAAATCCTCCTTGATATTTAAGCACTATCTTGTGCGTTCTTGTCTCTATAATAATAACGATCGGTCATATGTCAAACGTGAAAGAATGCCGGATTAAAATTAAAAATATTGTTATTTAGGTGGGTTACGGATCAAGTATGGAGAAATAAAGGATGATTCAAATTTCTAGACTCCTCGCCGAATACGGAATAACGAAAGAGAGTAAAGTTGGTATCTTACAAAATCGTCAAGAATGGTGATTTTTGCACATAGATGATATATAGGCGCTGAATCGCGAAACGAAGTGATTGTAGGGCGGAAAACACCGTTGCCCGTAGAAGAGAGATTTATAAGAACCTAATGGTGCTGCCGCCGTTAACGCCTGGGCAGAGATAAGGAATATGATGACAATGAGTGACAAGGAAACCCGGAAATATGCCCTGATTATTGCCACAATGAGTTCTTTCCTGACACCCTTTATGGGTTCTTCCATCAATATTGCCCTTCCCGCCATCCAAAAAAATTTTTCCATCGATGCAGTACTGCTCAGTTGGGTGGCAACTGCATATCTTCTTACTTCTTCAGTTACTCTTATCCCCTTGGGAAGACTTGCCGACATATATGGGAGAAAACGTATTTTTGCAACAGGTACTGCGATATTTACCGTGACATCGCTTTTGGCTGCACTCGCTGATAGCGCGGTTACCCTGATTGTGGTTCGAGGAATTCAGGGCGTTGGGGCTGCTATGATCTTTGCTACGGGGATTGCCATTCTCACTTCCGTGTATCCCCCGGAAAAACGAGGCCATGTGTTGGGTATTAATGTTGCCGTCGTGTACACAGGTCTCTCGGCAGGTCCCTTTCTTGGAGGACTACTGACCCAATATTTAGGATGGAGGAGCATTTTTCTTGTCAATGTACCCGTGGGAGTCGCAATCATATTCATGATCCTCACGAGACTGAAAGGCGAATGGGCGGATGCATCGGGAGAACCTTTCGATATCCCAGGATTTCTTCTTTACAGTATGTCTCTCGGATTATTCATGTACGGCCTGTCGAATCTTCATTCCTATTGGGCGGCAGGTTTTATTCTTGCCGGGATGACAGGTGCCGCCGCCCTTGTACGGCGTATGAAAAGGGTTCCTCATCCACTGGTTGATCTGAATCTTTTTCAACATAATCGAGTATTTGTTTTTTCAAATCTTGCGGCACTCATTCACTACAGCGCGACATTCGCCATGGCGTTTCTTTTAAGCCTCTATCTTCAGTACATCAAAGGGCTCTCTCCTCAGAGTGCGGGACTGATTCTTGTGTGTCAGCCGGTTGTAATGGCAGTGTTGTCGCCATTGGCGGGATGGATCTCCGATCGCGCCGATTCACGGTGTATTGCCTCCTCAGGTATGACCGTTACCTTTGTCTGTCTAGTATTTTTTGCCTTTCTCGATGAAAATTCATCTGTAATCTGCATACTCATTTTGTTGAGTATCACCGGTCTGGGGTTTGCCCTTTTTTCGTCACCCAATACCAATGCCATCATGGGATCGGTTGCCAAAAAATTTTACGGACTTGCATCCGGAGCTGCGGGTACAATGAGGCTTTTAGGAATGATGGCAAGTATGGCTGTGGTAACCGTGGTGCTTTCAGTAATTATCGGCAGAATTGAAATTACACCCTCTCTGTTCCCGCAATTTCTCGTAAGTCTCAGAGTGGCATTCATGGTCTTCGCAGTATTTTGTTTCTGCGGTATCTTTGCATCGCTGGCGCGAGGAAAAGTGTACACCGGAAAGGAGCGGGGTTCGCAGAGACAATGAACGTACACAAACGGGACGGGATGTTACCAGTTGTCTTTGGGGTGGACGCCCGGGGCATGTGTAAGGTATCCATCGTAGTTCGGTTTGGGGTTCATTAGACAACCCCGGGCGCCCGTTCGGAGTGATGAGTATTAACTGCACCTTAACAGGTGGAATTTCAAACACAATAATTAATTATTGACTATAAAATTGCGCTAAATACCAGTAGTGAAAATTGGGGTGACCCAATGGTGACGACCCCGTAGAAAAAGGGTATCATTCATGCTCGCTGGATTTGAGCCACTGCACAGTTAGCAGAATCCCACAGATAATTTTTGCATCACTGATGTGACCCGTTCGGATCATGTTGAGTGCGCTATCGAGCGTAAGTTCGTGCATTAGTCACCAATGGAATGCCGATACTGTGTAAGCAGAAGCATTCTGTTTTTGTCCAGAAAAGGTATAATGGCCGAAGCGCCCGGATACCGAACTACGTGGGAGTAGGCGGTAAAGCCATTATCTAGGGTGATACGTTCTTTGACGAGCCTTGTGGCATGATCTTGAAAAATTGTCCTGCTGCTGTGAATTTTTACTGTCACTGAACACGCCTGTTCTTGTGGTATGATATTATTTATTGTATTTCTAAAGTCGGTATTTGGGAAATCAGTCAACCCCGGGCAGTGGTATGAAAGCGAAGTCTTAGAGTAGCAGACAGGGGTGTGAGATTGTGACCGGCTGCCCACAACGGGTTCACGGATACTCGAGCTGTGTGGTATCTATTGTGTGTTGAATAGCATCTATTCTTTTTGCGCCTGCAACATGTATAAGATTTTTAACAAAATCGCTCATCATTCGAGCCTCATTGCGCATCTGTTCAGCTGCCGCAGCAGACTCCGCGGCTTCCGCGCTGTTTTCGTTCACCCCCCGGCTGATTTGGATCATGGCCTGGTTCACTTCTTCTACATGCCGAGCTTGTTCCTGAGATGAAGACTCGATTGAATCGATCAGCACGCCGATCTCTCGGGAGATTTCCATGTTGTGGTTGTAACTGGTCCGTGTTTTTTCAGTGAGCTGTTCACCTCGCTCTATTGCGCGAAAGGTCTGTTCGATTAGGGTGTTCGTGTTTCTTGCCGCTTCCGCGGCTCTCATTGCGAGAGCCCGCACTTCCTCGGCAACCACTGCGAACCCCATCCCTGCATCTCCGGCACTGGCCGCTTCAACTGCCGCGTTTAAAGCGAGAAGATTTGTCTGAAATGCAATTTCATCGATGGTTCTTATTACAGATCCTGTTTCCTTGCTCAGAGCAGTGATCTCCTTTATTGCCGCCGCCATATCAGTCATGTGTATATCGACATCTGTCCCTATTTTTTGGGCTTTATCCGATATCTTCTTTGCCTGGCAGGAATTTTCCGCGTTACTCCGAGTCATAATCTTTAATTGCTCGGTGGAAGAGGCAGTGTGCGCTATTTTTTCAAGCTGTTCCTGTGTGCGGGTCGAAAGTGTTTGGCTGGCCTGAAGTATCTGCTGTGAAGCGCTCGATACTTGAAAACCGCTGTCAATGAGTGAATGGATACCCTGGTCAAGGGGTTTGATGAATCGATTTGAAAGGACAATATATGACATGGTAACAAGAAGATAGGCAGCGAAAAGACAAATGCCGACAATCGCGTAATTATGTGTTCCATAATGGCCGACAAGGAAAAAAAGTACGGGAAGTAAAAAAAAGACCGGAATAAGTATCTGAAACCGTGTGGAAGGACGGTTTTTCCCATAAATAATCGTCAGAGTTATCATAATTAGTGCCACCATTATCACTTCAATGACAAGCAGCCTGAATAGCTCATTCATCATATGTGAAAACCCCTCCTTCTTGTGTTGTTACTATCGCCTGGTACGGCGAGCGGTATAATTTCACGCGCCATGTATTCTATCGGTTTTTATTTTACATACTTTAGGTTAAAATGACGTACTCTTCGAAGAATCGCTAATACAATGAAAAGAAGAGCAAGAGGAGTGTCGATGATGAAAAAACGGGACCACTTGAACATGCTGTGCGACATCAGTGAGTTGTCGTCCCTTCTTGCCGGAAGTGAAAATATCGATCATTTTTTTCAGCGTACGGTAATAATGGTTGCTGCGCACCTCGATGCCCATGTGTGTTCGATATACCTTTACGAGGACACGTCTGACGAACTTGTCCTTAAAACCACTATGGGGCTTAATCAGAAAGCAGTCGGCCGGGTGCGCATGAAGCGTGGCGAGGGTCTAGTGGGCACCGCCATGGATCAACTTCAACCGGTACTTGAAAGATCAGGGAAAAGTAATCCAAAATTTAAATATTTTAGAGAGACAAATGAAGACAGGTATGAATCCTTCCTCGCAGTACCGATACAGAGAGGAAAAGAAAGAATTGGAGTACTCGTCGTACAGCATGAACAACCTGATTACTTTAACGGAACAGATGTGATGGCACTTCAGGGTATTGCTGCACAACTGGCAGGTGCCATTGAAAATGCACGGATCTTGATAAATATGGGCAGAAAGACGCAGAAAAACCCTCCTTCGGAATTACTTGAGAGGCTCCGATTCATAAAAGCGAAAAGTGCATCAGAAGGGTGTGCCTTTGGCCTGTCCGTACCGATTGTCAAGGGGGGATATTCAGATCCGCCCGTGAATGGGGATGATGACAAGGATCTTACGATCGAAGATTTTCATCGTGCCGTCAAAGTCACTGGCGGTCAGTTGCGCGATCTTCAGACACGGCTATCGGAGAGTCTTCCTGAAGCGGCTTCGCTCATCTTTGAGGCTCATCAGATGATACTGAAGGATGAGGGGTTTATAAAGCGCGTCGATACTGCAGTAGGTGAGGGTACAGGTGTTGCAGAGGCGGTGCGCTGTGCTGCTGAATACTACATTCAGATATTTTCTTCAAGTACTCACTCATATATGGTTGAAAAAATAGAAGATATTAAAGATCTTGCCATGCGAATTATCGGGAATCTCAAACCCGATCTCGCAGAAATGTATTCGCCGATGGCCGGACGAATCGTAATTGCGCAGGACCTTTATCCGTCCGATATTTTGAGACTTGCTGCCGAAGATGTAAGGGCAGTGATTCTGGTAAGCGGCGGCGTGACGTCACATCTTGCAATTCTGTCGCGATCGCTTCAAATTCCTTTGGTAATTGCGGAGCAGCCGGAACTGCTCCATATACCCAGGGGCATTCCCATTATTATTGATGCGGATATTGGCAATATTTATATAGATCCGTCTGTGGATATTATCGAGACATTCGAAAAGAAGAACGAAGTACAGCAAAAAGTCACACAATTGGCACAATCAATTCGCACCCGGACTGAAACCGGGGATGGAACTCCGATACAGTTGATGGCGAATATTAATATTCTCGGGGAACTTGCGATTGCACAGGAGCTTCAGGTAGAGGGAATAGGTTTGTATCGGACGGAATTCCCTTTTCTCGTGCGATCCAATTTTCCATCGGAAGAAGAGCAGTTTCTCATTTACAGACGTGTGTTTTCCGCTATGCCCGGACGTAAGGTGGTGGTCCGCACCCTTGATCTTGCCGGTGATAAAATACTTCCCTTCCTCAATAAGCCCCGGGAGTCGAATCCTCAACTCGGGCTCAGATCGACACGGTTCCTTTTGAAATACAGGGATATCTTTCAGCAACAGCTTCGTGCGATTTTGAGGGCTGCTGCGGGGCATGAACTCTGCGGCATTATGTTTCCGCTTGTTTCGTCTCTGGATGAATTCCGTCAGGCGCGAAAATGCCTGGAGGAGTGTATGCATGAGTTGGCTTCGCAGGGTCTTTCCTACCACGAGACTCCGCAGGTCGGCATGATGGTGGAGTTGCCGGCGATTGTGGAAATAGCCGACGATGTTGCGGAAGAAGCCGATTTTTCTTCTATTGGAACCAACGATTTCGTGCAGTATATATTGGCGGCTGACCGTACCAATGAACAGGTCGATAACTACTATCAGCCATATCATCCGTCGGTGTTGCGGTCGCTGAAACGCATTGTAGATGCGCATGTACGCAGGGGGAAAGACATTTCGGTCTGCGGGGAGGCAGCACATGAACTTGACTATCTGCGTTTTCTTGTCGGTATTGGAGTGAAAATCCTTAGCGTCGATCCGCGTTTCGTCCCGTCAATTCAGCGATCTCTTGCCGATCTTGATATGGAGGAGGCTCGTTATTACGCCGCGGAGCTGCTCAGTAAAAACACGGTTTCGGGGGTGTTGGAGACGATTAAAGAATACAATGCCTTGAGTTATCCTCCTGAGTACTCGCACGGATCCTGCCACGCGTCCCTGTATCGCGATACTTGAAAAGAATCACTGGTCTGCGTGTTGTGGTGTGTTTTTTGAAATGTGGAAAGGTCAAATATGCATAAAAACCGACTTATCATTAGGGATTTGCCTTCCCAGTGGATGGAATTGATGGATCTCACGCTGGAAAAGGAGGAAGAGAGAAAGGCTCTGAAAAGGTTGGATTACGGTGTTGCCGTTACGGATGTGCAGAGGGCTCAAAAGTTGTTTTCGGCAGTGAAGGAGGCAACCGGTGTCGTTTTGCACACCGGGGAAGGGGATGAACGGCACAATCCCCACCTTGAGATCTCTCGATGCATGGAATGCCTGTCCCGGGAAACGCTGCGCCTTTATGGAGTTTTTCTCCCGATGACATTGATTCTTCTGTCGGTGACCTTTCTGTTTCCCGCGGGTGGCATTGAAATGTGGGGTATAAGAGTGTGTATTTTACTTATTCTTGTATTTCCAATTATTTACAGACACCGTCGTCGATTCAATATTACCCATGACTGCATGTACAGAAGGGAAGCTGACGGAAAGTCGGTTGTTGAAATTGACCAACTGCCCGAGAAGCAGTTCATCTCATATGTGGCTAATAAATATGCGCATCATGTGTTCTGTAGTAAATACGAGGATTTGCATGATTTATGGGTAAAAGAAGGTTGGTGCAGGCTCGTCCAATGGGCTGTCGTCAATTATTTCTATGGCCGCGAGGGCAACCCCGCCTATCTGGGCCATGTGCTTGAACAGATTGTCGGTGAGCTGAAATGTGCCTGTGAAATGGTTGCGATGTCTCTGAGAATGAGGCCTCCTGCTCCATTGAGAAGAATCAAGACACCCTACAGCACAAACTCTCTTGCAGCCTTCATTACGGGAAAGCCCCTTTTCGATGTGCACCGTCATGTACTGCACAGTGTGGGAACGGCCCGTTTTTTTCTTGCCGCAAAGAAGTGGGGAATTGATGAAGTGCTGAGGAATCCGTACCGTGTGGTTGAGGGAGTATCGAGAACAGATTGAGTGGAGCTGCGAACGACAACTGGTGAAGAGATAATAAAAAATCTTGGTTTACTTTGTCTGTTCTGTTAAATGTCAAAAAAGGCCTGTTGAGGTACGTTACTGAAACAATGATCAGGAATGACATTGAGAGGTCAGGCAATGAAATCTTCCGAATCGTCTTTGAATTTCCTGCCCTTTAAAGACCTTGACGCAATCCTGGATGGGAAATGTGTAAGGCTGCCCTCGTCAATAATTCCCCGGACAAAGGGATCCATTGGCACTCATGAGGACTATGCCCCTGGTGAGGAGCATGTTCTCTTTGAAAAAGCCATGGAGGACGTGATTCCCCTCAGGCAAAATGATGTGGTGCAGAAGATGACGCCTGCGGACGTTTCCCGTTGCGCTGATTTCAGTGAAGAGGGGGAGGTGCTTGACAATCTGAAAAGTCTCGTTGACAGAGGAAAAGGATTCGTGGTTGCCCACACCCCTGAATATGTTGAAGGCAGTCCCTATGGCGGAAATCTGCAAATGGCACGACGCCTTCATCGGGGAGATTTCTCAATTCAAGCCCATATCGATCTTCACGGGTTCACTGTTGCGGCTGCACGGCCTGCACTTGACGCCTTTGTTGCGGAGTCAGTCAGAACAGGGAAAAGAGCGGTAATAATTATCCATGGGAGAGGGCGTTCGTCTCCGATACAACCTGTGTTGAAGAAAAAAGTAATTCAGTGGCTCTGTGAGAGTCCCCTGCAAAAATGGGTAATTGCCTTCGCGAGTGCCTCTTTGTGCGATGGCGGTGCCGGGGCGACCTATGTACTGTTAAGACAACGGCCCGCCACTAAGGGAATGAGGAAGCGTGTGAAGGGACGTCCCCTCGTTAAGAACTGACGGACACGTTGCTGAGGATGCGTTGCATGGTGCATGATGGTACATTGTATTAAAGCCGGATATGCCAATACGTATGTGATCGAAGAGCCGGAGGGGACTGTTGCCGTCGATGTGGGAACCCGATGTGCGGCGGAACAAGTATTCAAGTTCGTATCTTCAAGGAATGGCTCTCAACAGGGTGAACTTCGTCTGATCACAGCAACTCATTTTCATATTGATCACATCGGGGGGATTAAGAGGATGCATGAACTCTGTCCGGAGGCGTCCATACATTTCCACCATCGTGTTGGAGACTATCTCAGCGGTAAAAAAAAGTTGTCCGTGCCCCCTTTCCGTCGCTGGATTTTTGGACTTGGCCCTACGGTATTGAAACTCGAAAACTCCCTGTCAAATGCCTATTACGCCGTGGTGAGCGGGAAGAACGGGATTCCTCTCCCACTGGCAAGGTCGCGGAATAAGGTTGCCTATAAGTGTGGTTGCGACTTGAAGGATTCCATGGTGCTTTATCCCGGTTCAGGATGGATAGTGCTGGAGACGCCGGGTCATACACCCGACAGTATTTCTTTTTACTGCCCAAAAGAGAAAGCCCTGATCTGTGGTGATACCATTTTGAATATGGAGGGAACGGGAGAGTTGAATCGCTTTTGTACGAGTTGGGACAGTATTCACCACTCCTTTGAGAAGCTGTGTACTTTCGATGTAGAAACGATTTATCCCGGTCACGGCGCGCCCATTAGAGGCGTGAAGGGGATTCTTTCCGGAGTGCGCATCCTCCCTCTGTAAACAGCTTCCCGGGCCGAAAGTTGACGGAACATCTGCGGGACTCTTTCACCGTTCAGTCTCAAAATCTTTGAAGGTCCGCGAAAGAATGCATTGGGGAGTGATGCGTATTTGCCCATGGTGGTTCATCTCTCGGGAAACTGGATTTTTCGTTTTTCGGGATCGTTTTGATGTCGAAAAATAATCGCCACATGGCCGGTCATCCCGACGAATTCACATGCAGCCTTCACTTCAATCTCTCCAATCATCAGGTTTTTCTGATTTCTTTCGGACACATCGGTAAACTTGATCTTGATCAATTCATGCAGGGCGAGTGCTTCGTCAATAGCGCTCATCACCTCTGGAGTGACGCCCTTCTGTCCGATAAGGACAGTGGGTTTGAGCGCATGCGCCATCGCCCGAAGGCGCCGTTTCTGATATCCCTGTAGTGCACTCATGGGATGATTCCTTTCATGTACGTGTCAGCTGTCCTCATGGGCGGCGGTGTTTGTTATGCCGCTGTCCCGTTATGTAGGCGTCGATTATCGAAAACAGCCAGATTGCAATGAGGAAGGTAACGCAAAGCAACACAGCGGCAGACGATGAGGGCGATACCGCCCGCGATGCCTCCTGTGTGATTGTCTGTAAATCTATGGTGCCGTGTTGATGCTGCAGTGTTTCAAGCACCGAGAGCGCCTGGACCACAGCAACGCCCACAAAAATTCCTATAGCGCCTAATGTCAGCACCACTATTGCAATTCCCCTGCCGTACCTTCCGAGGTGGATCTGGCCTACGCCCGGAAAGGCAAGCGCGGAGAGAAGCGCTGCTTTTGTGTGAATTTTCATCGTTGTCCATCCCCAGTGTGCAATTGCATTGTAGTCCTTTCGAAAGATAAATACAAGCTGATGGCGGCAACGGGGTGTGCATTTTTTTGGCACTTTTCCGCGACGCGAGGGGGACGAATTATGATTTGCCCTTTGAATTCCTATCTGCTAAAAGCTCAGAAAAACACCACCCGTCACGGACACAGTACGATGAAAGGTAAAAGGATACTATGGCAATTGCAAAGAAAATCGAATCGTTTATGGCTCAATCCTCATGGATACGTCGAATGTTTGAGGACGGACTCAGATTAAAGAAAGAATATGGGGAAGAGAACGTATTTGATTTCAGCCTGGGAAATCCTAACCTGAACCCTCCGGAAAAATTCAGAAAGCTCCTCAGGGAGGTTGCCGCAGAGGAAAGGGAAGGCATCCACGGCTACATGCCGAATGCCGGCTATCCTGAGACCAGAGAGGCAATTGCTTCATTCCTGAGTGCTGCACAGGGGGTAGAACTTGGGGCGCAACACATAATTATGGCCTGCGGCGCCGGCGGTGCATTAAATGTAGTCCTCAAAACATTGCTCGACCCCGGAGACGAGGTAATCATTCCTATCCCTTTTTTTGTCGAATACCGGTTTTATGTTGATAATTATAACGGGATTTCACGACTTGTGCCGACAAAAGAAGATTTTTCCCTTGATCTGTCGGCAATTGAATCGGCAATTACCGACAAAACGAAAGCAGTCCTTGTCAATTCTCCTCACAATCCCACAGGCAAGGTCTATAATAAGGAGTCCATCGATCAGCTGGCAGCGATGCTCGAACGCAGGGGGCGTGAATCTGGACGAGAAATATATCTCATTTCGGATGAACCTTACCGCGAAATTGTTTACGATGGAAGTGTGGTTCCAAGTCTTTTAAAGGCGTACCGTAACAGTATTGTGGCCACATCATATTCGAAAAGCATTTCTATTCCCGGAGAGAGAATCGGATTTCTCGCGGTTAATCCGGCATCGGCGGATTGCGAAAATGTAATAAACGGTATGTCGCTTTGTACAAGAATCCTCGGGTTTGTAAACGCGCCTGCCGTTATGCAGCGGGTCATAGCCCGCCTTCAGGGTGTGCAGGTTGATGTCAACGAGTATCAGCGGAAACGCGATCTGCTCTGTGACGGACTTTCGAGAATAGGTTACGAGGTGGTGAAACCGGAAGGTGCCTTTTACCTCTTTTTGAAAAGTCCTGTTGCTGATGATATTGCCTTCGTCAAGGCACTGCAGAGTAAACAGATCCTGACGGTTCCGGGAAGCGGTTTTGAAGGACCGGGATATATACGAATTGCCTATTGTGTTGACGATGCCGTTATCATAAATTCGATGCGAGGTTTCAAAGAGGCCTATCAAGAATTGACAGTGCGAGAGGAGAAGAGGTGAGCATGCATGAGGAAATTCGGCCTTGGGGACGCTATCGCGTACTGTCGGACGAAGCGGATCATAAGGTGAAAATGATTGTGGTTTCGGAAGGAAAACGCTTGAGTCTCCAGAGGCATCGAAAACGGAGCGAACACTGGTATATTATCCGTGGAAATGCCCTGGTGACACTGAACAACCACAGCATAAAGATGTCACAGGGGCAATCCGTAGACATACCGCAGTCGAGCATCCACCGTATCGAAAATACGGGCGCCGGGGATGTGGTGTTCATTGAAGTACAAACAGGTGTCTATTTCGGTGAAGATGACATCGAACGCTTTGCGGACGACTACGGGCGCCTGTAATCGTTAAAATCTCATTAAAACAATCGACACGACAGTAAGTACCACAACGAGGCAGCGGAACAAGTCGAGATTTTCTTTATAAAACAAAACCGAAAGGGCGATAACCACCACAAAGTACATCCCCGTGACAGGCATTATGACAGACAGGGGACCTCTTTCAAGGGCGTGAAGGAGCGCATAAAAGCCTGCAAAATTGAAAATGCCCATGGAAAAGCCTAGAAGAAGCGCTTTCCCATGATTCGTACTTACCTCCGGACCGCGAAGAAAACCACGCAGTGGAAGAGAGAGAATCATGCTTAAAAAGTATGACAATGTGATAAAGGCCAGCTTGTTGACATAGAGTGCGGCATACTTGCTTGAGAGTGCCGCAATAGATCCTGACACGAGGGCGATAGATGCCATGACGAAGCCTCGTGCCGCCATGTTTTCCGGACCAATGTCTACTGCAGGACGACGGGCAAGCATAATAATTACCGTAATGGCGATAATGATTCCTGCAATTTGACAGGCGGAAAGCCGGTCATGAAATAAAATCACCGACAAAACTACGACAACGCCGGTATTGAGACGAATAAGCGGCATTGCCCGGCTGGTAGGGATATACTTGAGGGCTTCTATGGTCATTATTGTGCTTGTAAGAAAGGACAGGCCATTTATTAGAGAAAGAGCGATGAGAAGATATGGATTGAAAATAGCCTCGTTTCGGGCAAAAAGAAACAGTGCGCTGATGAGTGCCACGGTACCCATAAAGGAAAAGGTTGTCCATGCAGTATTGCATCTTTCAGCCGCTGATACCTTGTAAAGAAATCGTTGGATGCCGAAAAGAAAGAGGGCAAAAACAGCAGGGAGGTACCAAGTGTTCATGATAGTCCATTCTTCCGGCTATTGCCTGTAATTAACAGTGGGAGCAACGAAATCTTATGTCCGGTGTAAAAGTAACAATACTTGGTTCGGGAACCTGTGTACCGTCTCTTACACGGAGCGCCTGTGCGATCCTTATTGAGACGGAACACGCAAAGATTCTCTTCGATCTGGGTGCGGGAACAATGAGAAAGCTTTTGGAGGCGGGTATCCGTATAACGGAAATTTCTCACCTTGTTTTCAGCCACTTTCATCCTGATCATACCGGTGAATTTGTCTCCTTCCTTTTTGCACTGAAATATGCCGGTCTGCCCAAGCGGAAACAATCTCTTATCATTGCGGGATCTCAGGGGTTGTGTGAATTTTATTCGAAGCTTCACAGTGCATACGGTCGGTGGATCGAACCGGATCCCAGTGCAATCGAATTTGTGGAAATGAGTAACTGTAATTGTGAGTACATCTCCTTTGGGCAGTTTGACATCGAAAGCTGTCCCGTGAATCATATCGAAAGCAGCCTTGGGTATCGGCTGACCACCGCTGAAGGCATATCGGTTGTGTACTCGGGTGATACCGATTATTGCGACAGTCTCGTTCGCCTTGCCCATGGAGCCGATCTCTTTGTGTGTGAATCGGCCTTCCCCGACCATTTAAAAGTAAAGGGCCATCTCACCCCCTCACTGGCGGGACGGGTTGCCGCCGATGCGGGTGTTTCACACCTGATACTTACCCATTTTTACCCCGAGTGCGAGTCTGTGGATCTGGAAGGCCAATGCCGCCGTACGTATTCAGGTACACTTACTCTTGCATATGATCTTCTTTCCGTAGAACTGCCCATCCGTTGACGGGTTTCTTCACGACCAGAATAAAACACTGCAGAGAGGATGTGGGAAAGCGAATGCGCCCTTTCGCGACTGACTGTCTTTCCGCATACTCTTCGTGTATGTACGCGGGGCGTATGTCTTTCGTTATTCCGGCATAACGATACACGGCAAACTCTCTATTAGATACCGCCATATCATGTAATTACGCCAACAACAAGGGGACGGGGGGAATGATTTCTTTATACAGGACCATTAATATTCCTGACCATTAAATCCCCAATATATAACCATTGCATCTGCCGTGATTATATGTAGTATACCTGATGGTTCATAGTGCGTTGGAAAGAGGGTGATGCATGTACCCACAAGACTGAATATGGGGCGGTTCAAGTATTCTCTGATACATTAAGCACGTTGTGAGGTTTTTTTCTTGACAGCATCAACAAAGCGATATACCAAACCCACGTATAGGGAGTTTAAGCAAAAACAGATATGCCGAACGATATCATGGTGATAGTGTAAAGAGTGAAGGCGTATACAATCAAAATAAAAAAGCATTAAAATGAAAGGAGGCGTTACATGTTAAGAACGAAGGAGCAGTACATTGAAGGATTGAGCAAGCTGAAGAGAAACATCTATTTCGACGGTGAGAAGATTGACCGCACCGACGAAATGCAGATGGATTGTATCAACACCATCGGAACCACCTACGATGAGGCTCAGAATCCCGATCCCAAGGTACAGGAGCTGATGCTGGCGAAGT
>Ga0272444_10000914_pt1 | contig 29845 bp, 23 predicted proteins | sample SSMForm13_FD_201033 | JGI IMG/M metagenome (GOLD analysis project Ga0272444, IMG submission 201033) | Marine sediment archaeal communities from Little Sippewissett salt marsh, Falmouth, MA, United States - SSM-Form-13 | ecosystem: Environmental > Aquatic > Marine > Wetlands > Sediment ...
GACGAAGCTGTCATACCGTGTCAAGTGGTGTTCCGCGTAGAGTCACACCGCGAACACGCGGGCGACGGTCCAAGTTCTAGGTACAGTGGGAGAGGACGTTAGGCGAGCCTGACTGCAGACCGTTAGCTCCCTAACGGAGTTCGAAAGCAGTCCTCTAGAGGTAACAAGCGAAGGAAACCCTGTTTCCAACTGCATTTGTTGGTTTGAGTTCTCTGCACCCTCCCGTCGGAACGGATCTGGAACCGCAACGTTCTCGCAGCTCGTCGGCTTCTGGCCGAGGGAGATCTACACCATTGCTTGGACATCTCCGGTACCTGATACGTGAGGGCAATCACTGAACTTCAGCGTAGAGCCTTGGTGAACGCTCTCCCTAGGGGCCGCGCACCGGCCAGACCATACATGCGCCGAAGTCCTTGGCCTTGTGGTCTACCAAACCGTACATCATCTGCACTCCGAAGGCGTCCAGTCTCAGTCCCGGAAGGGTGGTGCTCGTCCAGTAAAGGAATACCGGGTCAACGTCCGAGAAGCCTTGACTGATCAGCCACTGGTCCGAGAACTCGCCGGAGTTGATCAAGCTGTACAGTTCTCTCACATTGGGCAGTCGCCAGTCGGAATGCCCGCTGTGGGAATACACGGCGCAATACGCGAGCGCTTGCTCCCAGGTCATCGCTCCGTGATTGCCGTCTTCGGTCCACATCAAGCCCGTCAGATTGTCGGTTATCGTTCCATCGTTGTTATCCGTGAAGCGCGGACTGGGCCAGTCCACACCCCACTGCAGCTCGCCGTCCTGCCGAGGGAATCCCGCGACAGGGCAGGGCTGCGCGGTGTCACTGTCATCGAAGCATTCGTCCTGTCCAGTCTTTGGAATTGGGGCGGGACCTGCCGGAGAAGCGAGTGTCCCCACCTGCAAACCCCAAGCCCCGGCCGTCAGCCCCCAGAACGCTTTCCCATCCAAGACGTCCGCTGCAGTCGCCCCTAAGTTGTCCCTCTCAGGAGCTATGGTCATGATGTCGTAGAGCGTGTGCATCGTCCCGGACGTGGGGTCGCCACTCGGTTCAGCGAAAGCACCCGGCGACCCTGGCGTTCCGTCGTCCAAACGCTTCCAGATGTCCTCCAACGTGTAAGAAGACGTAGCAGCGGGACCAGTTCCGGGAGAATCGGTGCTTCCCATCTTCGCGAGTTGTCGTCCAGCGAAGAGACCTCCGGCAAACACAACGATGACCCCGGTAACGATCAGGAGCTTGCGGATGCTCATGAGCGGCCTCCTTACGGCCACATCTTAGGGCTCCAGGCTCGGGTGGCCAACTGCTACGCGCACTCCGAGACTGCCGCATGCGTATTGACCTAACACTGGGGGCAGTTCGCCCCGACTGACTGGGAAGCATGCAAACGAGCGGGTGGTAGAGGGCGCGCTCTTACCTTGAACGGCCGCAAAGCGCCTATCAATCGGGCCTTGAAGGATCACTTAGCGACCTAACGGAGTTCGAAAGTAGTCCTCTAGAGGTAAGAGAGAGCCCAGGGAGCGTCTACTCCCTGGGCTCTCTCTTAGCGTGGCGTGGTGAGGAACTCCGCGCGTAGGATGGAGTTTGCAGCAGCAAACTCCCAAGCAACTGGAGAGCCGATGAATCGCTCCAGTTGCCATCCTCCCGCTCCGAGGCGATCTTGCAGGGCCTCCGCTCCCTGGGCTCTCTCTTAGCGTGGCGTGGTGAGGAACTCCGCGCGTAGGATGGAGTTAGCGTTAGCGAACTCCCGAGCAACTGGAGAGCCGATGAATCGCTCCAGTTGACATCCTCCCGCTCCGAGGCGGTCTTGCAGGGCCTCTGCTCCCTGGGCTCTCTCTTAGAGCTGTGTGGTGAGGGCCTTCGTGTGTAGGAAGGAGTTCGCTCTAGCGAACTCCCAAGCAACTGGAGAACCGGGAAACCGCTCCAGTCGCCATCCTCCCGCCCTAACAACCTCCTCGAATCCCTATTCCTGTCTATTCTACCGCGTCTCGCGCCGGATCGATCAGTTCGCCTGGCGGTAGGTTGGCCCCTGCTCAACGCCCAGCTTTACTGCCTACTCTTCCTCCAGTATCCTCCTCTCCAAGGAGGGAACATGAAGCGGGGAATGCTGGCATTGGCCGTGGTCTTCCTTTTGGCGTCTACATGTGCCGCGCGGGAGCTTGTCGTTACGAGCACAGCAAACAGTGGACAGGGAACGCTGCGCTGGGCTCTGCAGAACGCGATGACCGGCGACACAGTCATCTTTGATCCTTCGGTCTTTCCACCAAGCGATCCAGCGACAATCTACCCAAGCAGCGAGCTGCCATCGCTTGGGTTGCTTCAGAGCGGCGTCACAGTCGACGCCAGCAATGCCGGTGTAGTCATCGACGGCTCTGCAATCCGCAGTGATTGGAGTGTCGGTCTCAGGGTGAACGGCGCAAGCAACTGCAGGATCATGGGATTGCAGATCGTGGGCTTCAGCGGCGTCGGTATCGCCGTTTTCGGCGCAAGTCATACAGTCATTGGTGGCCTCCGGGATAGGGGGAAGGGCCCAGTTGGCCAGGGCAACTTGCTGGGCTCAGGCACATTCGGAATCGAGCTTGGCGGGGGAACTTCTGACACGACCATCCGCGGCAACATCATCGGAGCAGACCTGACACTTGAGAACCCGTTGGGAAGCCGTACGGGAGTGGAAGTCTATCACGGCGCCGTCAACACTGCGATCGGGCCAGGAAACGTGATTGCATACAACCAGCTCGATGTATCTCTTGATGGGAAACGCGTCCACGGCACTGCTTTCTTCGAGAACCTCTTGATTCGTGATGCCTTGACGAGGATTGCTCTGCAGGGAGGGGCGAATGCCGGTGTTACTGCCCCCTTCATTGACTACCTCGATGCTTTGGAAGGAGTTGTGCGGGGAAACGCCTGCCCAGGGTGCTCAGTAGAAGTGTACTCATTCTCCGAAGACGGCCTGGGCCGGACCGAAGGCATAACGATTAGCGGTGAAGATGGGCAGTTCGAGCTAGACAAGGGCTCCTCTCTGCGCGGGACCAGCGTTGTGGCAGCTGCGACTGACGAAGCAGGGAATACAGGTCCATTCTCGAACGTTTTTCCATGGCACGAGATGACTCGGATCCAACATGGGTCCTTGCCTGCGCCGTCTGAGCTGGTGACCAAGCCATCAGGAGAACTCGATGACAGTCGGATAGGGCTCTTCACTTGCGCGCTTCTCCATCCCGACTACGAGCCTGAGGTCTTCCCGGACTTCGGAGTGTTGGATACCCAGTACATCCTCGATCTGGGTGTGAAGCGTGTGAGGCTGTCCATCTCTAACTTCGATCCACCGAAGATCGACTGGGGAGTGTCCGAATTCGTCATCGAACCAGAGCACGATGCGTTCATCGACGAGCTGATTGGCAATGGGATCTCGATAACGTTCAACCTTGTCTTCTGGGACAAGGACTACGCGGCAGATGGTGGCAACGTGAGATCCCCACGCTTTCGGACTGATGCCGAGGTGGAGCGGTACCTTGAGTACGTGCGGTTCATTGTCCGGCACTTCAAAGGTCGCGTGGAGTACTACGAGCTGTGGAACGAACCGACAGTCCTGAACACGATCATGGAGATCGAGCTCCATGACTATCTCAAACTCGCTCGCCGTGCCATACCAATCATCAAGGAAGAAGACCCGCGAGCGAAGGTCGTAGTCGGGAGCATCTCTCACGCAATTGATTCGCACGCACAGGAGTTCCTGAGAGGTGTTCTTCGATCGGACATCATGAAGACGGCCGATGGAGTCGCCTGGCACCCGATGTACGGTACATCGCCTGCGTCTGACTACCATCGAGAGTACTACTACGGCTATGCAGAGTTGGTCCGGGAGTTCAGGCGCATTGCGACTGATTACGGGTTCGATGGAGCATTCAAAGGAGACGAGCTCAACTGGCTGACTCCGGATCAGGCGTACAACGACTGGCCCAATGAATACACTGAGCCGGTCTGTGCGAAGTACTTCGCAAGAGGAATTCTGACGCACCTTGGGCTTGTGGACTCCACAAGTGTGATCCTCCTGCTTGACAGGCCTGCCATCTACGGAACGATTCAGAACCTCTGCACCGCGATGGCAGGAAACGAATCGGTCGACATGCCAATTGAGATCGGGACCGAGTGCAGTGGACCAGTCGCCTACTGTGCGTTCCGCTATCCAAATGGCGATCGACTGCTGGCCATTTGGACCGACGGAGTGGCCGAAGACGAGGATCCCGGCATTCCAGCAACGATCACCTTCCCGAGCCTAGCAGCCGGATCCGTCACGGGCATCGACGTGCTCCACGGGTTCGAGCAGGAGCTGATCTTCGAGATCGACGGCGAAGACACGATCATCCGGAGCTTCCTCGTCAAGGACTACCCCATCCTCATTCGACTCAGTGACGTGACGTTCGGGCCTACGTATGAAGAGACGGTCGGCGATGGATTCCACCGATTGGGCGATCCAAGTGCGGCTCCTACTGGCAGCGGTGCCGATCGGGATGGCGACGGCGTGCCAGACGACGAAGACCTCTGCCCTGATTGGCCAGGGAGCGAGGCGACAAGTGGATGCTAAGGACGTGCCCGATCATCGAGAGGAGTCCGCTGTGAGACTGCCCAATGGAGCAGCTCCGCTCAGGGTGCTGAGCTGCACCCTTGCCGTAGTCCTAGTGGTGCTTGCAGCCGGAGTCGCCGCGAGCTCGCGCGAACTGCTTGTCACGTCCACCGCTGACTACGGTGTGGGAACGCTGCGCTACATGCTGCAGGTCATCCGGCCGGGAGACGTGATCCGTTTCGATCCGAATGCATTCCCACCAGGTGATCCGGTGTCCATCCGCGTTCGAGGCGGTTTCCCTCCATTGCAGTGCGGGAACGTCACGATTGATGCAAGTGATGCGGGGGTGATTCTCGATGGAAGCAGCATGCCTGAAGGTACGACCGATGGCTTCTACATCATCTCTGACGGGAACGTCATTCGCGGGCTTCAGATCATCGGTTTCCCTGCGAACGCGATCACTCTTGCCGAAGGAGCCAGTGGCAACGTCATTGGTGGTGACCGCAGCATTGGGGTTGGCCCTACAGGACAAGGCAATGTGCTCAGCAAGAACCGACAAAGGGGGATCGGGATCTTCGGCTCCAATGCGAGGGCGAACCTAATTCGGGGGAACCTCATTGGCACCGACGCAAGTCAGATCCTCGATTGGGGCAACCACTGGGAAGGTGTCTTCATTGAGAGTGCAGGCAACACAGTAGGGCCTGACAACGTAATCGCGCACAACAAGCGGGATGGCATTCACGTTGTGGCTAGTGCCCCCAGGACGACAATCACAAGAAACAGCATCTACGCCAACGTCCGGTCAGGGATTCGAACCTCAACAGGACCTGCTGCTCCACTACTGGTTGAGTTCGATCTTGCACTAGGTGCGGCGCGAGGCCGCGCTTGTATCGGCTGCATAGTGGAGCTCTTCTCTGACGATGGGAGCCAGGGCGGCACGCACGAAGCGAGCGCACCTGTGAATGCGGACGGGGTCTTCACGATTGACGTCGGACGTTCCTTCGCAGGCCCCAATCTGACAGCATTGGCCACGGATCCAACCAGCGGAACAAGTGTCTTCTCCGCGCCGAGTTCTGGGCAGAAGCTCGCTCTTCCCATACAACACGCAAGCGAAGCGGCGCACTCCCCTCTCGCGATTCAGGAGACAGCCCTCTCGGCAGACAACCGGATGGGCGGAGAGCTAGGCGGTTGGGATTTGTGGTGGGTTCCGTGGGAAGTCAAGGACGGTCGATCCACGGAGTACGATCACCTCCTGGAGAGCGTACTCAGTCGGGGGCTCAGTTGGGTGCGTCTGTCGAATTGGCAATCCCCGCTGAGCTGGCAGGAAGTCCTGCAAGCTGATGGTTCGTTCGCGATTCCCGACGACTGCGACAGCTTCATCACTGAGCTAGCCGAAGCAGGCGTCGAGATGATCTTGGTTCTATCTGCAGGTGCGGGGCTCGGTGGTCCCGAGTATGACTCGCTGGGGTGGGAGTTCGGAACGCCTGGCAATGGTGCTCTCGGGAACCAGGAACCGGAGTGGTGGTTCAGAACCAGCAGGGAGCGAGACCAATTCTGCAAGTACGCGCGGTTCATGGTCGAGCACTTCAAGGGACGCATAGCCTACTACGAAATCTGGAACGAGCCTGACTCGGGCGGGAATCCGGGCGATCCGCGTGGTGGGGTGAGGCTCAATGACTATGTGAAACTCGTCGCGCAAGCTGCGCCAGCGATTCACGCGGTTGACGATAACGCGAGAGTAGTGGCTGGAGCCGTGGGCAGGCTCTACGATGAAGATGGTGAGTGGTTGCTGGACGTTCTGAGGAGTGGCGTTGCCTCTGTCGCGGATGCTGTCTCGTGGCATCCGTTCTACGGGGAGTCGCCTGTGCTCTACTCGGGGGAGTACGAGTCGCACCCTGAGCCGTTCTACTGGAGAGACTACCCCTTCAAAGCGCGAGCCTTCGCGCAAGCGGCCGCCGAGTTGGGTTTCCAAGGCGAGTTCCTGGCAGAAGAGATGGTTTGGCGTACTGCCGTCGACGAGAACGAAGGCGAGCCGCCCGTGTACACGAGTGTCCAGGCTGCGAAGTACATGGCACGTGCCTCCCTAATGCACTTGGGCCTCGGCTTCATCTCGAAGGTGGGAACACAGATCCCATTCCCTGATGTTACTCGAGGGCTTCCTCAGTACTACGTCATCCGGCACCTATCGGCTGTCCTATCCGACCACGCTGCAATCGACATGCCAGTCGGGATCGACGTGGACTATGACGGCCCTGTTGCCTACTGCAGTTTCCGTTATCCGAACGGAGATCGGATGCTTGCCGTGTGGACCGACGGAGTGGCCGAAGACGAGGATCCCGGCATTCCCGCAACCATCACCTTCCCGAGCCTAGCAGCCGGATCCGTCACGGGCATCGACGTCCTTCACGGGTTCGAGCAGGAGCTGATCTTCGAGATCGATGGTGAGGACACGAGCGTTCGGGACCTCCTCGTCAAGGACTACCCGATCCTCATTCGACTCAGTGACGTGACGTTCGGGCCTACGTATGAGGAGACCGTCGGTGACGGCTTCCACCGATTGGGTGATCCAAGCGCAGTTCCCATTGGCAGTGGAGCCGATCGGGATGGCGACGGCGTGCCAGACGACGAGGATCTCTGCCCTGACTGGCCGGGAAGCAAGGAAACGAGTGGGTGCTAGAGGGCGCTCGCTCGCATCGAATGACCCCAAAGCGCCTGGCGATGACGACTTCGCGGATCACTTGGCTGCCTAACGGAGTTCGAAAGCAGTCCTCCAGAAGTAGCAGCTAACTGAAACGCTGTTCCTGCAGGCCTCACTTGGTTCGTATTCTCCGTCCCCCATCGACGTTACGGTGCCGTGGTTCCCGGGACTCACAAGGACCCGAAGTGGATCTCAAACGTCCTAGTGTAGTCGTATCTCGTGTTTGACTCCTCGTCCATGCTCCGCGTCTCGCACCGTATCTTGGCGTAGTCACACGCCCCCAGCCATTCGAGCGGGAAGGCGAACTCGACCACCTCGTCGGAAGCGAATGCGATGAGGTTTGATGTTCCATATCCAGACTCGAATATCGCTTCAGTCGACGAGATGTTGCGAAGTGTGGAGGGCCCAGGCCCTGGAGGTGTGTAGTTCAGCGCTGTCACGCCGATGGTGTACGCGATGTTGGAGGGAGCTGGCGCATCATCTGCCACATCCACGCGGACGTAGAGGTACTCGCCATCCGAGTAGGCACAGACAGCGACAATGTCGGCTCCGGCTTGATCGGTGTCGCCTTCTTGGTCGGTAAGGTGGCGTGCGAGATCATCCCAACCCACTTCTGTCGCTCCATCGATTGGGAAGGCAAACCTCTCTGGGTCGATCCTGCAGACAGCGGAAGACGCAGATTCGGGCGGGAGCACAGGTCTCTGCAGAGCAGTCAGATGATCGCGGTAGGCCGTAAGCCATGCACGGACATCTTCGATGGTGAGAACTCCGTAGCTGTCTTCCCAGTGAGTGAAGAACTTCGAGCAGTCTGTGCCGGACATATCCGACAGCACGTCGACTACGTCTGCCTCTGTGAGGGAGTCAATCGAGAAGGTTTCGAAGATGCGATCAGCGAATTGCACGTTGTACCTCTCCCCGTGAATGCCCCACGCCAAGTGGCTAGAAAGAGACGCGGCAAGAACCATATCAATGAACAGCGGAACGACATGCCCGCAAAGGTCATCTCGGTATCGGGTCTCGGCCATGATTGCGGGATATGCCTCGAAGTGAGACCGGTAACTGCTGATCAGATCGTAGACTGGCAAGAGCCGATCCTGGTACACGTAGTTGCGGAACAGATCTGACACGTCGATCCCAGTTGACACCATGGTCTCCAGCTCAAGGTCTGAGGGCGACACCACGTGGTCGGTGAAAGCGTACAGCTTGTAGAGCCACCGAATAACGTCTGCGAGCGAGAAGCGCAAGGCGCTTCTTCGTTGGATCTCGGCATCCAGTAGGAGCCCAATGAACTCCCACCGCAGGTATGCATCGTACTCGTCCATTTGTGTGACATACGAGCTTGGAGGGCGATCGTGATGATCCGTCATCCATTCGTACATGAGGTAGTACTGGTAGATCTTCCCGAGATAGGCTTCGTCTTGAAAGGCTTCCCAGGCGAGAATGTGCCCGTAGTAGTCCTCGAGAATGCCCTTCTCGATCGTTCTATCAGCTCGAAGAGGTGACGGATGCACGGTACTCCAACTGCACCAAGCGAGCGCCATGTGTCCGACCAGCTCATCCCATCGGTGTTCAGGCCAGTGCTGGAGAGCATTCCCCATGTAGCGGCCGCCCTGGTAGTAGAGCTCTTGAGTTGCTGACACGCTGCGCCTGAAGTTGGTGTAGAGAACGAAAGCGTGATACGGGTTGTCGCCAAAGAGCCCCCGAAGGGCTTCCATAGACTTTGCCGCTGCCTGTACGTATTGGTCGACATCCGCTTGTGTCGAGATCCACAGCTCGTCGTCGCACGGGAGCTTCCCGAACCTGACGGTGCAGGCGCCGACTTGAAACTCTGAAGAGAACGGCATCTCTCCCATGTAGATTCCCTGAGTCAAGAGGAAGCTGGCAAGGCGATCGCCAGTCGCAGCATGGACGACCCAGTCGTTCCCATCACTGTCGTATGGCGTGATGACGTGCCAGGAGTCAGGAACCTCAAACGAGACCCGGATCTCCGCGTAGCCATCGAGTACTGGATAGATGAACATGTACGGTGCCATGAAGATGCCGCACTGATCATCGAAATAGATCGCAACGTCGTTGCTGGTGCCCCACGGGATGTTGGGATGCCACCTCACAACGCGGTCCACATTGTAGGCGTAGCTCAGCCTGTCGCCAGAGAGGGCAACTCTCCAACGCCCCTCGTCTTCCGATGAGGGGGGGCCTTCGCTTGTCGTGAGATTCAACACGTGCTCGGAGACGTACGACGCTTCCGCGCGAAACACAAGATCTACGGAGCTTGCCTTCAGACCCGTAACGACTGCTTCCACATGCACGGTCGGTGCGCCCTTGGTGTACGTGACGGTGTACTCTAGAGTTGCAGAGGAAACGACGGTTGACAACAGGAACAGCAGAAGGACCACGCCGATTGCCTTTGCAGCCACAGTTCTCCTTCCACGGGAAGCATCCGCCGCCTGCGCCGGCGGATTCTAGGGCGCAATGTGTTGAGCCTTCAAGGCCGGGACGGAATCACCGGAAGCTGTCGGGTATCGATCTCGGCCCACGGACGGAGCTCAACCCACTCAGAGGCGGTTGTCTCGAGGCTGATGGGTAGCCTCGGTCTCTACGGCTCCGTCGCCGAACCTGTGGAGAATCCTTCCGGCCATGTGTAGTCCGGCGGCTGCAGCGACCCCGGCGGGATCGAGTTTCCACGGCCACTAACTGTGACGGAGGAACCCGCGAGGGAGATGCTCGCGGCGAGAGAGTCCTCGAACAGGCAATCCGTCACCGACAGGTGGAGGTCACCATCCACCGTGCAGCCGACACCGGTGCCGGCGAAGATCGTTTCCGAGATTCGTATCTCTCCGGATCCCCTTGCCTGAATCGGCGATTGTCCGTCCGAGATCAACCAACAGGATTGCACGATGAGGCTCGCGCTCTGCGTGATCTGGACCGACATCGCCTCCGTGTGGATACCCAACAGGATGCATTGGGCCTCCTGTGTTGCCGTCAACGACCACACACCGGAGAGGGTAAGGTTTTCCATCCTGACGGTGGCGTCTTCGCGGACTGCGACGGAGGAGGATCTGCCGTTCGGCACGGTAACCGTGACATCGGCGGGCGAGCTGCCCCGGCCCCGTAGGGTGACGTCGTACATCATGGAGACGTCCTGCGTGAGTACGTACATACCCGGATCGAGGCAGAGAACTAACCCGTCGTACGAGGCCTCCAATCTCGTTGCGAGGTCCGACGCGTCCGGGTGCATTCGATACGCACAGGACGATCGGCTTCCGATCTCGCTTCCCTCTTCGTCTGTATACCACTTGTGGCCGCGTACTCCGACCGTCGGAGGCCGCCAGGAAATGTGAAACTCCTCTTGGTCGCGCAAGCGTCCGCCGGAGAAAACGAACTCCCTCGATCTTCCGTCGGGGCTGACGAACGGGAAGAAGGCCTCGTCGTAGTCCGCGATTCTGACGGGCCTGCCGAAGGTAACGCGGATGCCGAGTGCGTCACGGCCCGTCTCGTTGCGGAAGACCTCGGTCCGGCCCAAATCCTCGATTCGTTCGGTACTGGCGATCGGCAAGGAGACGGAACAAGCAAGAGCCACGACGGCGAAAGCGGCGGTCCTGCGCATTGCACCTCCTTCCTCCCGGTACTCGGAAGTGATCATGTCATGAGGCACGGGCCCGAGCAACTTGAGGCTGTATCCGCTCAGCCAATCAAGGCGCGGGAGGCACCGATTCGTGGGAGCCTCTCTGTTTTGGTATGATGCCCGGAGGGACTGGTTTGATGGGCGATACGGTCGAAAACGACCCCGCCCAGCAAGGGAAGCACGCATGAAGCACAGACCGATGGAGGAGCTCGCCCAGAGACTGCGTCTTCGAATCTCGCCGGATGCACTCGAACGAGCGTTCCTTCACAGCTCGTACGTCAACGAGATCGGCGACTCTCGCGGATCGAACGAACGACTCGAGTTCCTCGGCGACGCGGTGATCGATCTTGCGGTCACGTCCCACCTGTACACCGAGTATCCCGATGCGGACGAGGGGCGCCTGACCAAAGCGAAGTCGGTCGCCGTCAGTCGTCCGATCCTCGCCGAGAAGGCCGCAGCATTGGCCTTCTCCGACTTTCTGCGCCTTGGCCGAGGGGAGGAAGCGAACGGCGGTCGGAACCGACCGACCAATCTCGGGAACGCGTTCGAAGCGCTGGTCGCCGTCATCTTTCTCGAGAGAGGATACGGGTATGCGGCCAAGTTCATTGTTCGACATCTGTGCGACGACATTCGGCGTTTTGTGGCGGAACAGTCGGCGACCGGAGACTACAAGAGCCTCCTCCAGGAGAGCGCCCAACGGTTGTTCGACTGCCGGCCGGCGTACGGCGTTGTCAACTCGGCGGGCAAGGAGCACAAGAAGGAGTTCACGATCAGTGTGAGCGTCGCCGGTCATCGTGGAGTTGGACGCGGCCGAAGCAAAAAGGAAGCGGAGCAGGCGGCCGCGAAGCAGCTCTACTTGATGCTCGAGGAGTTCTAGCGATCGATTGATCTGACACGCTGAGGAAGTCTCGCCGGAACGTATCGTTTCCGTTCGATTGTGAGATCAAGCCGATTTGGCTGCCGACTTGTTCAGTCAACTCGCATGGTTCGATTCAGTGACAGTGCAGAACCGTGTGTGCGCAGAAGCCAGCCCATCTTGATCGCTCGCTGCATGTTATCTATACTGAATGCATGGATGCAGTCGGCCAACACATCCGCGAACTCAGGCAGGGAAGGGACTGGACGCTGAAGGAGCTTGCGGATCGTTGCGAACTCTCTACGAGCTTCATTTCGCAGGTCGAACGAGGCCTGTGCTCGATCTCGATCGCCTCGCTTCACACCATCTGTCAAGCGCTGAACGTCCGGTTGGCTGACTTCTTTGGACAGGTGGACGCGCCGGTCGGCACGTCGCTGTCGAGGGCGACGGAGGTGATGAAGGCGCAGGACCAGCCTGCGATCATCGTCTCCGATTCCGCGATCAAGTACCGGTTCCTGAGCCGCGATTTCCCGGGCCGGGAGTTCGAGATCCTGATTGGAGAGATTTCACCCGGCTACGTCTACCCTCCGGCACCGCACAAGGGGGAGGAGTTTGGCTACGTGTTGGAGGGGAGGCTTCGTCTGGCGATCGGAGAGGCGGAGCACCTTCTAGGGCCCGGTGACAGCTACCACATCAACGCGACGACGCCGCACGGCTACGCGGCTGAGGGAAGCGATCCGGCGAAAGTTCTGTGGGTGGGGACGGTTCAGTACTTCCAGCTGCGAGACGGGCTTCCAGCTGGAGGGAACGGCGACGTAGGGAATCATCAACAGAGCGTAGCCTCTGAGCGAGGGCCTGAGTAAGCGTTCCGTCTCGCCGAGCGGTGACGTGACGCTCGGTCCCGGCGCGGAGGATCACTCGGACCGCGTCGATTGCCAGGCGGTCATCTTCCACTCGGACCCGTCCCGCACGTAGACACTCGTGAATCGGATCGGGATGCGGATTATCTTGCCGTCGCCGGTCCGCACGCCGAGGCCTGCGGATCCGGTGAGGACGGCAGCATCGGCGGAGAGTGTCTTCACGAGGACATCGTCCGCCTCGATCGCCGCGTAGTCATAGGTACCGTTTCGGATCTTGTCAATCAGCGTTGCCTTGGTGTCCAGAACGCCGTTCGTGTGTGCGTAGGTGAGATCCTCGGTGAAGAAGCACTCGAGGTCTGCATCGTCGGCTGCAACCATCGCGTCGATCCGCCGTTGATCGGCGCTTAGGATCTGCTCCACTGCGTTCATCGGAAGCCTCCTTACGTCGCCTGCTCAGACGAGGCCCTTGAGTGAATCGGTGAGGCCGAGCGAGACAACGACCTCTCGGACGTGTTCGACCGTCGATGGCTCCGGCGGCGTGATCGGAAGGCGATGCGCGCCGGACGGAAATCCCATTGCCTCAAGAGCCGCCTTGGTCGCTGCTTGCTCGTATGTGACGAGGGAGCACAGGGGCATCACTTCCGCTTGCAGCTTCCGGGCCGCTTCCAGGTTTCCGCGCTGGAACGCATCCCAGATCGCGACGAAGTGCTTCGGGGCCACGTTCGCGGCGGTTCCGATGAGTCCGATTCCTCCCATGACGAGAACGGGGAGGAACTTCGCGTCCATTCCGGTGAAGACGGCGATCCGGTCCCCGACCTCCCGGATGATGTTGACCGTGTGATCGGTGTCGTCGATCGAGTCCTTGATTCCGGCGACCGCGCCCTCATTCACCAAACGGACGATCGTCTCCAGCTCGATGTCGAGTCCCATGCCGGCCGGATAGCTGTAGACCATGACCGGAATGCCGAGCGCTTTCCCCAGCGCGAGGAAGTGCTGGTGCAGTCCATTCTGGGTCGGCCTCGGGTAGTGGGGAAGTGAGACGAGAACGCCGTCCGCGCCGATCGACTCCGCATACTGGCTCAGCTCGAGTGCGATGTGGGTCGCGTTGTGGCCGCTCCCGGCGAGAACGGGGACACGCCCTCCGGCGGCTTCCACGGCGACTCGGATGAGATCTCGGCGTTCGTCCAGCGAGAGTAGCGTGTAGTCGCCCGTGCTCCCGGGGCAGAAGATACCGTGAACGCCGCAGTCCGCAATCAAGTAGTCAATGAAGCGTCGGGTTCGTGTCTCACAGATCGAACCGTCCTCGTTGAAGATGGTGACAATCGGCACGAACACTCCGCGAAACTTCTTGAGGTTCGTCATTCCGTCTTCCTCTCCTTCCCTTTTCCGTTATGCATGATCGCGCCCTCTAGTCCATTCGGAGGCCGCCGGTGACGTTCAATGTGTGCCCGGTCGTGTAGCTGGCGTAGTCTGAGAGGAGGAAGACGACGGCTCGTCCAACCTCCTCGGGCATTGCCAGCCTTCTCAGCGGGATCGATCCGACGATCTCGTCCTCGATCTCGCGCGCTTCCTTCCCGAGGAGTTCCGCCTCCCAGTCCCACTCTCTTCTCAGCATCGGTGTGTCGACTTTCCCCGGCGCGACCGCATTGACGGTGATGCCGTGGGGCGCGAGCTCCAAAGCCAGCGACTGCGTGAAGCCGACGACGGCGAACTTCGAAGCGCTGTAGTGCGAGTACATCTCTCCGCCGACCAGACCGAGTCGGGAGGCGATGTTGACGATCCGCCCTCGCTTGCGCTCGATCATCCGGCGGGCACAGATTCTTGCGCAGAGGAAGGTTCCTTTGGTGTTCACCGCGAAGTGCTTGTCCCACTCCTGTTCGGTGAGGTCGACGGCGAGTCCTGTGGACGAGACTCCGGCGTTGTTCACCAGGAAGTCGAGCTCTCCCATCTCATCCTCGATCCGGGCGAACGTCTCCTCCATCTCGACCTGGCTCGACACGTCTCCGCGCAGGGCGATCGAGACGGCGCCGAGTTTCGTGAGTTCGTCGCGCGTCTCACGAGCGCGCGAGAGGTCGAGGTCGATGATCGCTACCGCAGCGCCGTGCTCGGAGAGGACGTGCGCGATTTCCTTTCCGATCCCCGTCCCCGCTCCGGTCACGACGCCTCGCTGGCCACTCAGATCGATCATCGCTTCTCCTTCCCAAGCACGTCAACGACGTGCCCGATGGCGATTTCGTGCATCTCGTCCATCGACATTTCCGAGTAGCAGGCCATGTGCGGCGTGAGAATGGCGGAGTCGATTCCGAACAGCGGGCAGTCCGATCTCGGAGGCTCGTCGGCAAAGACATCGAGCCCGGCACCGGCGAGTCGTCCCGACTCGAGGGCTTCGACGAGCGATCGCTCGTCGATCACGCCGCCTCGAGCCGTGTTGATCAGGAAGGCCCCCTTCTTCATTTGGCCGAATTCCTCGGCCCCGATCATCCCTTCCGTGTCCGAGTTCAGCGGAACGTGCAAGGAGATGAAGTCGGAGCTCGCCAGGAGCTGATCGAGCGTGATCGATCGGACTCCCGCTTTCTCGAAGACGCACGGCTCGACGAACGGATCGTGGGCGACGACGTCCAGTCGGAGTCCGCTCGCCTTGGCGGCGACGCGGCGCGCGATGGCGCCGAAGCCGATCAGGCCGATCCGCTTGCCGGCGATCCTTTGAGTCTCCTGCTCTCCTGCGTATCCCCAGTTCCCGGCACGCACCCACCGGTCGAGCGGGAGGAGCTTCCGTGCCAGCGCGAAGACGAAGGCGATGACGTGATCCGAGACCTCCTCGGACGACCAACCGGGAAGATATCGGACATCGATCCCCTTGGCTTCGGCCGCGGCGACGTCGATCCGATCGAGGCCGACGCCGTATCGGACGATCACGCGGCACCGTTCGAGGGCCTCGATCACCCGGCCGGTGATCGGCGCGTAATCGTAGAGGATCGCGTCGGCGTCCCTGGCGAGTTCGATGACGTCCTCTTCGTTCTTGCAGCTTCCCACGAAGAGGCGTCCGCCGATCTTCTCCACTTCGCGCTCTTCGATCGGGAGGGTCGTCGTCTCGGCGTCGGTCACGACGACTTTCCAGGTCTGGCTCATCCGATCCCCTTTCCTCCGACTAGCAATCCGGCTCGTGCGGAAGCGACAGGACGTCCTTGCGGAAGGCGGGGAGCCGCTCGCATCCGTCGGCCGTAACGACGACCAGGTCCTCGTTCCCGAACGGCCCGAGGTTCTTCGTGCTTTGCAGGGAGTCCCCGTAGGCGAACCCCGCGACGTCGTACTTCCAAATCTCGACCGCGAGGACCATTCCTTCCTCCAAGACGGTCGGTTCGCGGGCCGTCAGCATCGGCGGCTCGTGTCCCGTCAGCCCCATGCCATGGCCGATCATTTCGATTTCGATCGGGGAGCCTTCCTCCGCGAACACCTTCTCCACAACGCCGATCAGCTCCGCCGTGCTGACGCCGGGACCGATGGCGTCGATCGCCGCTGTCTGCGACCGCTCGATGATGCGCACCGATCGCTCGGCCTCCGAGCTGAGCGGGCCGCCGACCTGGAACGTACGGCAGCAGCTGCCGCAATAGCCCTTCACCATCGGCAGCGGCTCGATCACCATCCGATCTCCTGTCTCGATCGATACGTTCTCGTAGAACGGCGGGGTGTCGGGCATCGGATACCGGCGTTCGGCGCAGCGCACGTTCAGGGCGTCGATCTCCTGCGCTTCTCGGACCAGAACTTCCTGGAGAAGGATCCCGACGTCGCGTTCGGTCATCCCCATCCGGAATTCCGCGACGAGTCTTCCGAGAGCCTCGACGACGGCCTGTGTCGCTTGAGCGATCGCGTCGACCTCGAGCCGGCTCTTGATCATCCGAACGAACCAGACGAGGTCGGTTGCTTCGACGAACGTCGCTTCCGGGAGGCTGGAACGGAAAAGGTCTATGTCGTTGATTGGCCGTGGGATCGTCATTCCACCGAGCCGTCCGGCTTCGATTCCGATCCGACCTCGCCCATGCCCGAGGGCGGCGACTGCGGCGGCCACGTCGACCGGCAGCTCGCGGATCGTCTCGGTGCAGTGGGGATCGTCCTGTCCTCGGATGTCGGCGACGTGCGTCAATCCTTCGGCGACGCCGCGGAAGAACTCAGGCACGATCAGCACCGGATCCCGGTCGATCGGGACGATCAGCACGGCCGGCTGGATGCTGAGCGCGTGCCAATGAATCGAGTGAAATCCCGTGTAGTAGCGCACGTTCGATTTGTCCCACAGCACGAGCGCGTCGACCCGTTCCTGCTCCATCCGTTGTCGAGTGCGTTCGAGGCGATCCTTGTACTCGGCTGCAGGAAAGTCCGCGTAGGGCGGCGCCTCATAGGACGCCCGCTCCGCCTTCTCGATCAGCATGGTAGCTCTCTCTCCTTCCCGTTCTCGTAAGGAATCTCTGACGTGCGGAGGCAGGCCGCGAAGTGCTCTTCGCCGACCTCGAGGAGGTCCGGCTTCGTCGTGCTGCAGGCCTCGATGGCGTACTTGCAGCGTGGGTGGAAGCGGCATCCCGGCGGCGGGTTGAGGGGATTCGGGACCTCTCCCTGGATGTTCTCCAACCGAGAGACGTTCTTGACAAAGGCCGGGATCGAACGGATCAACCCGACGACGTAGGGGTGTCGAGGGCGCTCGATGATCGCCTCGGTCGGACCGTGTTCGACGATTCGACTCGCGTACATCACGTAGATTCGGTCGCAGACGCAGCCGATCACGCCCATGTCGTGTGAGATGACAAGGGTCGCCATGTTCGTATCGTCCATGATCTGGCGGATCAGCTTCAGGATCTGGAGTTGCACCGAGACGTCGAGGGCCGTCGTCGGTTCGTCGGCGATCAGAAGCTGCGATCCGCAGCTGAGCGCCATCGCGATCATCGCGCGCTGCTGCTGCCCGCCGGAGAGCTCGAATGGGTATCGCGACAGAAGGCCCTCCACGTTTCCGAGCGCGACCGCTTTCAAGCTGTCGATGGCGATTCGCCGGGCCTCGGACTCGTTGACGTCGCGATGCAGACGGATGACGTCGATCAACTGGGAGCCGAGGGTGAAGACGGGATTGAGCGACGACATCGGCTTCTGGAAGATCATCGCAATCTCGCGGCCGCGGACCGATCGCATCGTGGCTTCGCTCAAGCCCATCAGCTCGCGCCCGTCCAACCGAATCTCCCCGCTCACCACGCGGCCCGGAGGAAGGATGAGTCGCATCACCGAGTGCACGGTCACGCTCTTGCCGCAGCCGGTCTCTCCAACCATTCCCACGACCTCGTTTCGTCGAACGTAGAACGACACATCGTCGACGGCCCGGACGATCCCCTCTTGTACGACGAACTCGGTGGAGAGGCCGGACACGTCGAGAAGCCGCTCGTCTTGGGGCGGGCCGGTGGGGCGGTCGTTCATCGGACGGTCACCTCCTTGGCGCAGCGATGGCAGAGGACGAAATGTTCGGTATCGACCTCGATCATCTCCGGCGCGCTCGGCTTGCACGCGTCGTCCTTCTGAGCACAGCGCGGCGCAAAGGCGCAGCTGTCCGGGAGATCCACCGGGTTAGGCGGGGAACCGTGGAGGACGACCTCACACACGCGGATTCGGCTCTGAGGCGTCAATACGGCGCTGCACAACGCCTGGGTGTAGGGGTGCGTCGGCCGGGCGAAGACCTGCTCCGTTCTTCCGAGTTCGACCACCTGCCCCAGGTACATGACGGCGACCCAGTCTGACAAGTAGCGGACGACGGCGGCGTCGTGGGAGATGAACAGGTAGGTCAATCCAAACTCGGCACGCAATTCGAGAAGCAGGTCGAGAACGCGCGCCTGAACGGAGACGTCGAGCGCCGACGTCGGCTCGTCGAGGACGAGGAAGCTCGGTTGAAGGATGAGCGCCCGCGACAGGCAGACACGTTGCTGGAGTCCCCCGGAGAGCTCGCGTGGATATCGGCGCAGGTACTTCCTCGGGAAGCCGACGCGATCGATGATCTCGCCGAGGCGCTCAGTGCCTTCGCGCAGGCGTCCGTGGATCCGCATCGGCTCGAGGATTGCCGATCGGACGTTCATTCTCGGGTCGAGGGGCTCCTGGGGATCCTGGAAGATCATCTGTGCGTCCTGCCGGAACGCCTTCATCTCCCTCCGGCGGAGTGCCGTCACGTCATAGTCGCCGATGCGGACCGTCCCCGCGGTCGGCTCGGTCAGGCGAAGAATCGCGAGTCCGCATGTCGTCTTTCCGCAGCCGCTCTCTCCCATCAAGGACAAGGTCTTCCCGCGCCGAAGCTCGAAGGACACGTCCCGGACGGCCTTGACGTCTCCGATCTTCTTCCCGAGAAGGCCTTTTCGGATCGGGAAGTACTTCGTCAATCCGGAAACGGAGAGGAACGAGCGTCCGGTCTCGGAGGCAGACGACCTATCGCGAACGGCGTCATGGGGGTTGGTTCTTTCGACCAGTCTGTTCATCCCCGGCCCCCCTCTCGTTGTGGATCTTCTTCGAGATACTCGGCGAGATGATCGAGGGCTGTACCGAGCATTCTGCCGCGATAGTCACCGGAGAGCGCGGCGCAGTGTGGGGTGAGCAGGGCGTTCTCAAGTTGGTCGAACGGCTGCGTGTACGGGCGGTCCTCGAAGTACCAGACTTCTTCATTGAGCGCCGGGTAGCTCCACCAGACGTCGAGGCAGGCCGTGAATCGAGGATGGGCACGGAGGTGGTCGAACAGGGCCTGCTCATCGACAAGCCCGCCGCGACCGACGTTGACCAGGGAGGCTTCCTCCTTCATCAGAGCAAGCTGTGGCGCCGCGATCACGTTTCGCGTTTCATCGGTGAGAGGGAGAACGAGGACGACGACGTCGGACTTCGACAGGAGGAAATCGAGGTCGTCGAGCGTGCCGATGAAATCAACGGGTACGGAGGACGCCTTCCGCCGATTGATCGCCAGAACCTGCATGCCGAACGCGTTCGCCCGGCGTGCGAATTCGGTTCCGATGCTCCCGAGACCAACGATGCCGACCGTGCTCTCGGCGAGGCACTGTGTCGCTTTCCTCTGATCGAACACGCCTCGCCGCATTTGACCATCGCGTTCTCTGAGACGTTTGGTCGCGGCGAGCATCAGCGCGAACGCGTGTTCGGCGACGGCGACAGAGTTGGCGCCGATCGCGCCATACGCCTCAACGTGAGCCGGAATCGTCTCCGTCCGGCGAATCGTGTCCGTCCCCGCACAGAGGAGCTGGACGCGCTCGAGGCTCGTCATTCGGGTGAAGACCTCGTCGGGGAATGGCTTGTAGCCGCCGTAGCGGAGAACGACGTGGATCGAGTCGGCGACGGCCTCGAGCTGGCTTTCCTCCAACTCGTCGAGGAACAGGATCTCGGCGGACGCTGCGAGTTTCTGCTGAACGAGGTCCTTCTGCTGGGCGGTCAGCTCGGTCGCAATCAGGATTCTCTTCATCAGCAGCTACTTCACCTCCCGAGCGAGATAGTCTCGCAAGTAGTCGCCGAGGAGCATGAACCCCATCGACAGAAGGACGATCGCGATCCCCGGGAAGGTGGTCATCCACCACTGAGCCGGTAGGTAGTTGCGGCCATTGGCGATCATCGCGCCCCACGACGGTGCCGGCGGCTGCGCCCCCAGCCCAAGGAAACTCAAGCCGGCCGAGACGAGAACGACGAGTCCGGCCTGGGTCGTCGTTTGGACCATGATCGGGCCGGCGCAGTTGGGGAGAAGATGACGAAACAAAATCCTCCAAGCGGAGGCTCCCATCGCGCGCTGCGCGAGCACCATGCGCGTCTCTTTGAGCCGGAGAATCTCGCCGCGCACGATGCGTGCGTGCCACGTCCACCAACTCAGGCCCAGGCCGAGCATCACGTTGTACATCGACTGCCCGAGGGAGGCGACGGCGACGACGGCAAACAGAAGAGGGGGGATCGACAGGAACATGTCGACGATCCGCATGATCACCGAGTCGGTCGATCCGCCGAAGTACCCGGACAGGGCACCGATCAGCGTTCCGAAGAGGGTTGCCGTGATGACGACGACGGCGGTGATCGCGAGTGAGATCCGTGAACCATGAACGACGCGCGAGAAGATGTCCCGACCGACATTGTCGGTCCCGAACAGGTGCTGCAGGGACGGGGGCTTAAGCCGATCTGCCATGTTGAGTCGAAACGGATCGTACGGCGCGATCAGGGGCGCGAAGATTGCCATCACGATAATCGCTAGGAGAAGGAAGGTCGCGAACAGGGCGGTCGGGGACTTGAGAAGCGAGTAGAGCGCGTATCGGAGGTTCGAGGGCGTCTTCTCCGCCGGACGCCCTTCCGAGTCTCCGCTTCCGTCACCCGGCGCGATCCGCTCCGTGCCGAGCGTACGGCGCAGGCCCTCGGTGGTCGCGTCCTCCGAGCGTTGGCGCTTGCGCGGATCACTCATCTTCGGCTCCTCATCTCTAGCGTCAGTCATAGCGGATCCTCGGGTCGAGCCAGGCGTACGCAATGTCGACGAGAACGTTGATCACGGCGTAGATCAGCGAGAACAGGATCGCGCAAGCGATTGCCGGCTGGAAGTCGCGGTGGATGATGGCTGTCATCGCATAGAACCCGATCCCGGGATACGTGAACACGGTCTCGATCAGGAACGTGTGAGCGAACAGGGCACCCGTTAGGAGGCCCATGATCGAGAGAATCGGCGGGAGCGCGTTCTTCAACCCGTATCGCAAGATCAGCCGAAACCGGCGGAAGCCATACGCGCGGTGGGTCAGCATGTAGTCCTGCGAAAGCACATCGAGGAACGCCGTGCGCGTCATTCGTGTGATCGCTGACAGCCGAGTTACGGTGAGGCTCATCACGGGCAGGATCATGTGAAGGATTGCGCTTCCCATCGCACGCCAGTTGCCCGTGATGAGGCTGTCGAGAACGTACATCCCCGTGATTCGTTGAGGTGCTCCGATGAGCGGGGCGATCCGCCCGCTTCCGGGAAGGACTCTCAGCACAGCGAAGAAGAGGAGAAAGAGCATGATCGCGAACCAAAACTCGGGCATCGAGTTCCCGAGAACGGCGATCCCGCGGGCAATCGTGTCGGGCCAGCGGTTCTTGTATAGCGCACTCAGGATGCCGAGCGTGACGCCGACGAGAATGATCCACACGATCGACGTTCCGACCAGCTCGAGTGACGCTGGGAGATAAAGGGCAAGCTCCTCGACCACCGGGTGTCCCTCGGCCATCGACGTTCCGAGGTCGCCGCGGATGATGCGGCCTAGGTAGTCGAAATATCGATACCAGATCGGCTTGTCGAGATGAAATTCCTCGGTGAGCGCCTGGACCTCTTCCGCCGTTCCACGAAGGCCGAGTCGTACGTAGATTGCGCGACTCGGTGTGATGTTGGTCAGCAGGAAGACGATCGTGATGACGCCGAGGACGAGAAGCGGGATGACGCCGACTCGCCGGATGATGTAGCTTTTCACTGAGTCGATGCCTCCCTCATTCGTGGTCTTCGTTCATCTTCGCCGGGATCGCATTCCACGCAAGATCGTGCGGCAGACCGCGCCAACCGTTTGTCGCGGCCACACGGTTCTGCCGCACGTCTCTACCTAGCAGGGGTTGGAGGTGCCTTGCGGTCTATCCCTCCTGCAGCTGGTAGAAGAGGATCAGGGCCCGGTTGATCGGGATTCCGTAATAGCCATCGATGTCACTTCGCATGACGATGATGTAGGGAACCGTGAACAACCAGACGACAGGGGCGTCTTCAATCATGACCTCGGAAACCTTCGTTGCGAGCTCTTCGCGCTTCGCGTTGTCGGGCTCCGTGGCCATCGCGTCGATCCAGCCGGAGAGGAGCGGGTTAACGTACCCGTTGTTCCATCCCCAGTTCGGATCAAGCGCCGAGTCGTCGCTGTAGTTCAGATACAGCACGTCGTAGGGCTCGGCGCCTGCGGCGGCGCCGTACTGCGTCGACATGGCGTTCGACACGTTGGCGTCGCGGCTCTCGGCGGAGAAGTCGGGCCAGGTCTTTTGCTGAAGGTTGACCTTGATCCCCGCGTCGGCCAGGTTCTGCTGGACGATCGCGCCGAGGCAGTCGTGCCAGCCGACCGGTGTGATGATCGAGAAGTCGAGCTCGATCTCGCCCGGCGCGTACCCGGCCAGCTCCAGGTAGAAGGCTGCCTTCTCAAGGTCCTGGTGCTGGATGCAGGCGTAGTCATTCGAACCGCCAGGCAGCCAGCTTGCCAGCGGACCGCACGGCGCGACCGAGTAGGCCATGCACTGGCGGACCGAGTCATAGTCGACGGCATAGGAGATGGCCTTGCGCAGATACTTGTTCGCCAGGACACCTCGGTGGGACTTCATGTAGATCGCCTGAATCGAAGAAGACTCGGTGACGTGGACGGTCAGGTTCGGATCGGCGTCGAGCGCCGCGTACATGTCGCTCGGAACGCTCGTGCTCGAGTCGACTTCGCCTGCTTGGATCGCGGCGGCGCGTGCGGCCGGCTCGGTCATAATCCGGAGGACGACCTTGTCGTAGTTCAGGTCATTCCATCCGCCCCAGTAGTCGGCGAACTTCTCGAGAACGACGTATTGGCCCTTGACCCATTCCGTCATCATGTAGGGGCCCGTGCCGACGACGTTCTCCGCGAAGTAGTTCTCGGCCCACGGATCGTCGGCGGTCTTGTTCGCTTCGGCCGCCGTCGGAGAGCAAACCTTGAATCCGTCGAGCGAGGCGAAAATGTTGTCCCAGAAGGCGAACGTGTCGTCGGACGTGAACTTGACCGTGTAGTCGTCGATGATCTCGAGGCCTGTGACCGCGGTGAACGACTGTGCCGGGCCTGCCCCGATTGCCTTCATCCGATTCCACGAGTATTCGACGGCAGCTGCGTCGAAGTCGGTTCCGTCGTGGAACTTCACGCCCTGGCGAAGATAGAACGTGCAGGACTTACCGTCCGCAGCGATCTCGCGGCTTTCCGCCAGCGCGCCCGTGCCGGACATTGCCGGCAGATCCCAGATCATCAGCCCTTCGTACGTGTTCGCGGTGATGATCGTATTCTCCACAAGCTGGGCCTTGCTCGGATCGATGGTGATGACGCGGTACTCGACCGCGTGCGTATGGACTTTCTCGGCCACAACAAGAGGTGCCACCGACATCACGAGGACCGCGACCGTCAGCAGACACCATAGGGACTTTCTATGCATAGTCTTAACCCTCCCGTACTTCCGGTCCTGCTTGCCTTACTCTACCTCCCTCTGCGCCTGCTGTATGGTGCGGATCACCTCCGTCGCGGATTCGCGTCATGAGCTTTACGAAATATAGCACGGGCTTTCAGTGTCGTCAACTTCGTGCGTGCGGTGGCACGCGCAAGTATACTCACGAAACGAGATAGGAACGGTATAATATGTTCTCTCGCGCGCTTTCGGTGATGCTGTAATCGTTCGAAGCTTGGGGAAAGGTGTTAGGATCGTGCGCCGATCGCGGCGCGTTGCAGCGGGGGAGAGAGACGGGCACGGAAAGGAGAGGCATGGAGTTCGACCACGTTGCGATTCATGTTCGGGATCTAGAGAAGAGCATCGAATTCTACCGAGACATCTTAGGGCTCACATTGATCGAAGCCGAGCCCGGGGAAGAGGTCTGCACCGGGACGTCGATCGCGCCATGGCGGGGCGGAGGGAAGATCTCGTTCTGCTACCTCAAAGGGGACGGCGATCGGTGTACGGTCGAGCTGATCTACGAGCACGATCGAACGGAGCCTTACAACGTTCGCGACCTGAAGGTGCCTCACATCTGCTTCCGGGTGAAGAACCTGGACGAGAAGGCGGCGGAGCTGAAACGACGGGGTGTCAAGTTCCTCGTCGAGAATGCCCGGCCGAAATACAGTGACACCATCCGGCGGATCGACTACATCGAGGATCCGGAGGGATACCGCGTCGAGCTGATGGAATTCGTCGAGCGATCACCATCTGAGTAGGCGCGCTCCGACAGGCTAGTCTTCCGCCCAGCAGGTGCGCGGCCAGTCTTCGGCGAGAAGAACGCCCGTCGATCGCTCTCCGGCTGTTCGCGCCGGGTACTCGGCGCAGGCCTCCTCGTTGAAGTCGACTCCCAGGCCGGGACCTTGAGGGATCGGAAGCTTCCCGTTGACCAGTCTCGGAAGGCCGCTGAACAGCTCCGAGCGCATGGTCGGGTGGTCGTACTCGTCGAAGGTCTCCTGGATCAGCGCGTTGGGGATCGTCGCGTCCAGGTGGAGCGAAGCGGCCGTGATCACCGGACTTGTTCCCGTGTGTGGGGCGATTGACGCCCCGTGGGCTTCGGCGATCGACGCGGTCTTCGCTCCTTCGAGGAGGCCGCCCGCGTGACCGAGGTCGGGCTGGATCACGTGGGCTTGGCCGTGTCTGAGGAACTGAGCGCACGCGGACGACGTGTAGAACCGCTCGCCCAGAGCGATGCGCGTCTCGGAGTCTTCGTAGATCTCGGGGAGATGATCGAACGCCTCGGGCGCGACCGGCTCCTCCACCCAGAACGGACGGAGCGGTTCCATCGCTCTCACGTAGTTGCGAGCCGCATGCGGTGAGAGCCGTCCGTGAAGATCGAGGAGGATATCCACCCCCTCACCGACTGCCTCGCGGATCGCCGCGACGATCGCAACGGCGTTGCGGAATCCCTCCGTCGTGAACTCGCCCCACGTCTTTCCGAGTGGATCGAGCTTCAGTCCCGTGTATCCGTCCTCGACGACCGCTCGCGCCTCGTCGGCGAACTGCTCCGGGCGGTCGATGGATCGATACCATCCGTTGGCGTAGGCTCGAACCGATGCTCGGCATGGGCTTCCAAGGAGGCGGTGGACGGGCTTCTCGGCAAGTTTTCCGGCGGCATCCCACATCGCAATCTCCAGGCCGCCGATCGCGCTCATCAAGACGGGACCGCCGCGCCAGAAGGTTGCATCGAGCACGGTTCGGACGAACCCTGCCGCGTCGAAGACGCTGCGGCCGATGACGTGTGTATCGCGGAGGTCCTCGACGACGGTCAGGACTGCACGCGATTGCCCCTCCAGCGTGGCGTCGCCGATCCCGGTGACACCTGATTCGGTCGTCAGCTTGACGAGGAGCCAGTCGGAGATCCCGCCGCGTACGAGGAACGTCTGCACGTCGCGGACGCGTGCATCGGTTGTCGGAGGCACGACTAATCCTTCGCTGGGAACTGCATTGTGGCGAACGGGAACACGGCGACCGACGGCGCGTCGTAGCGCGTGGAAAGGCGAGCGACAACCTCGTCCCACGTCCGTGCTAGCTCGGTCTGCGGTGGGTAGATCTCGTGCAGATCGCGCTCACTGAGATTCGGAGAGAAGACGATGGTGTGGTAGTTCTCGAACAGCGCCCGATGCGACGGGAACTCGTGCGCCGGCGTGTGCAGGCTCATCCCTCGATCGTAGAGGTAGTGCAGGCCGCGGCCTTCCGTCGACGCGGTCATCACGACCGCTGTTCCGCCGTCGTTCAGGATCTCCGTTTCGCCGCCCTGGCCGAAGGCGTTGAACGCGTTCGGCGACTGGATCAGCTCGGTGTCCTTCGGATAGGCATTGAGGATGGCGACGTCGTACCGGCGTTCGGGAAGCGGCGTCGCGTAGGTGCGTCGAGCCAAGTCCACGGCCGCGCGGTGCGCGTCGACCACGTCGCCGACGAAGACTCCGGCCATCTCTCGCTCGGAGTTGACGACGGCGTTGACGATCGCGGTCAGGCCGATCCGGCGCGCGAACGCCTCCATGTCGAGGCGCGTCGTGTTCCCGTCGATGACGCCGATCCCGCCGGTCGTGTCCCCTTCGCCGCGAGAGACGGAGTAGTGGTTTGCGCGGATCGTCTCGATCCCGGCGACGCCGGGAAGGACGATCTTCGCCCCCCCGCTGAATCCCGAGTGCCCGTGGGGAAAGACGGTGCCAACGCCGATCTTGACGTCGGCTTCGTAGAAGATTCGATTGACCATCGCCGTTCCGGTCATTGTCTCGCCGGCGTCGACGAGGTTGTCAAACGGGTAGTGATTCATCGTGAGGACGGAATCGACGACGTCCTCCCCATACTTCGCCACGAACTCGGGGCGTGTCATCGGTCGGTGGGCGCCGAGGGCGGCGATCAGGGTGATGTCATCCTCGGCGATTCCGCCGCGTTTCAGGCGGGCGAGGAGGGGGCGAAGGAGCCGCTCGGCCTTCGTCGGTCGGGTGATGTCGTCGGCCGTGATCGCGACGGTCTTGCAGCCGGCGACCAGCTCTTCGATCGGCTTCGCCCCGATCGGTCGGTCAAACGCCGCTTCGATCTCGGCGTCACCCAGGCTCGGTGCGTCGTTCATTCGGAGGACGTCGATCTGCCAACGATCGGGAAAACCGAGCTCTATCGTCTCGTCGCCGTGCCAGGCCTTCCAGAGCATCTTGACGTTCACTTGGCTACGCTCCTCGTTCGTGGCTCACGGGCTTCCGGGCGCTACTCGAGGACGGCCCCGCGGCTCGCCGAACTCACGCTGCGCGAGTACCGGGCGAAGAAGCCGGTTCCCTCGATTGTCTTCGGGGCCCACGCCGCCCGGCGCTTCGCGAGGTTCTCGCCCGAGACGTGGAGATCGAGCCGGCGCTCCGGGATGTCGATCTCGATTTCGTCTCCGTCCTGGATGAACGCGATCGGGCCGCCGGACTGGGCCTCGGGTGAGACGTGACCGATCGCCGGTCCGCGCGTGTAGCCGGAGAAACGCCCGTCGGTGACGAGGGCGACGCTCTCGTCGAGGCCTCGGGCGCAGAGCGCGGCCGTTGCGTCGAGCATCTCGCGCATCCCGCGTCCGCCGGCCGGTCCCTCGTACTGGATCACGATCACGTCCCCGGGTTGAATCCGATTCGCTTCGATCTCCACGAGTGCCGCTTCCATTCCGTCAAAGACGCGTGCGGGACCTGTGTGACGGTGCATCTTCTCCGAAACGGCAGACTGCTTGACGACCGCGCCGTCTGGCGCGAGCGAGCCCGATAGGACGGCGTGACTCCCCTCCGCATGAACGGGATGGTCGAGCGGGCGGATCACGTCGTCATCGTAGATGCCCGCGCCTTCGAGCCGCTCGCCGACCGTCCGTCCGTCGACCGTGATCAGGTCCGTGTGAAGGACGTCCTGTAGCCGCTTCATCACCGCCGGAACCCCTCCTGCGTCTCGCAGATCCTCCATGGTGTAGGCGCCCGAAGGAATGACCGGGCAAAGGTGCGGCGTCTCGCGCGACAACCGATCGAATTCATCCAGCGGGAGCTCGAATCCGAGTTCGTGGCAAAGGGCGGGCAGGTGAAGAAGCGTGTTCGTGGAGCCGCCGATCGCCTCGTTGACGCGCATCGCGTTCTCGATTGCGCGCTTCGACATGATCTGAGACGGACGCAGATCCTTCTCCAGCAGGGACACGATCGCCCGGCCCGACTCCCGTGCAATACGCAGCTTCTCTGCATCGGTTGCATGGACACAGGCGCAGTAGGGGAGGGACATTCCGAGGGCTTCGATCAGGCAGGCCATGGTGTTTGCCGTGCCCATTCCGAAGCAGCCGCCGACGCCGAGGTGGAAGCAATCCTTCAGCGCACTGCGCTCCTCTTCCGGAAGCGCCTTGCCGTCGCGCAGTCCGGTAATGAGCGCCTCCTGATCGGCAGCTGTGCACCGCCGCCCTCTGTACCTACCAAGGTACATCGGTCCGCCGGTGACGAAGATCGCCGGGATGTCGATTCGGGCGGCCGCCATCAGCTGGGCCGGCTCGATCTTGTCGCACGTCGAGATCAGGACCATCGCGTCGAACTGCGGCGCCTCCACCGCCGTTTCGATCGAATCGGCGATGATCTCCCGGCTCGGAAGGACGTACTGATGCGCGGGTGAGATGCCGTCACAGAGGGCGATCGTGTTCAGCTCGAACGGGCTTCCGCCGGCCATCCGGACGCCGATTTTGACGGCATCGGCGATTCCGCGCAGGTGAGCGTGGCCCGGATGAAGCTCACTCCACGAGTTGACGATCGCGACGAACGGGCGTTCGAACTCCTCGTCACAGATGCCGCAGGCGCGGATGAGCGTCTCGGTCATCACGCGCTCGCGGAGGCTGTCCGACCGTCGTCGGGTCTTCGGTTCCTTCTTTGCCGTCACGCGTCCTCCGTTTTCCTCTTCCACCGTGTCCCGTCCGGCCCCCACGGACTCCGAGGGCTTCGAGACTATACCGACAGCGGGGCTGAAAGGGAAGCTGAAGGGCTCCGACTGCCCAGGGTCGTGAAAGGAACTAGAAACCAGCCTTGCCGGGCGTTGCGTCAAGAAGCGACAGCGCGCAGTTTGTTGAAACGCCGTTCACTCTCACTATAATCGCGACCGAGTGCTTGTCCCTCCGGCAAGAGTGGGCGAGAACCCAAGAGAGGAGATTTCGAGCGATGGCCGGACACAACGATTGGCTGACCCGAGAGGCCGAGGGGCCGTGCCCCCGGTTCGACGATCCGCGGGATTGCTTCCTGCGCGGAGTGCACGTGCTGACGGTGAAGGCCGGAGAGACGACGAACGGGATGTCGGTCGCTTCGGTGACCCAAGCCTCTCACGATCCTCCGCTCATCTCCGTCGCTGTTGCCCTTCAACAGACGACTCACGAGCTGCTCTATCGGGCGACGCACTTCGCGATCTGTTCTCTGCGAATCGATCAGCTGGATCTCGCGAGTCACTTCGGCGAGGCCCACGGTCGCGACGTCGACAAGCTCTCAACCGTTCCTCATCATCCGGGGCAGAGCGGCGTTCCGATTCTCGACGATTGCCTCGTCTTCTACGAGTGCAAGAAGTACGCGACCCTTCCCGCCGGCGACCACACGATCTTCCTCGGGGAGATCATCAGCAAGGGGATCGTCAGTCCGGGCAAGCAACTTCCCTACAGCCGATTTGACTACGAGAGTCAAAGCGTGATCAAGTACGTCGAGCGCGGCGGCGAGCAAGCCTGAAATCGGCGACTCGAAGGGACGGGAGTTTTGACATCGAAGGGCGAGAAGACGGCGATCCTTCTGCACCCGGACGACAACGTCGTGACGCTGCTTCGGGATCGATCGAAGGGTGACTCCGTCGAAGCCTCCTTGGGAGATCGCAGCGAGAGCCTTCGCCTCGACGAGGACGTTCGCTTCGGCCACAAGGTGGCCGTCCGTCGGATCCCCGAGGGTAAGGACGTCATCAAGTATGGGATGCCGATCGGGCAAGCGCTCGAAGAGATCGAGCCGGGGATGTGGGTTCACGTC
>Ga0272444_10000917_pt1 | contig 29781 bp, 22 predicted proteins | sample SSMForm13_FD_201033 | JGI IMG/M metagenome (GOLD analysis project Ga0272444, IMG submission 201033) | Marine sediment archaeal communities from Little Sippewissett salt marsh, Falmouth, MA, United States - SSM-Form-13 | ecosystem: Environmental > Aquatic > Marine > Wetlands > Sediment ...
ATCATTCCTGACACCTGACACCTGACACCTAAAAAAAGGGCTTCGGAGCCACGGTTTGTCAATAGAAAGGCATCAGCGTTTACCAACGGTCTTGATTTCCACCCTGGTGTAATGGAATAATGGATTCATTTCTTCAGGTTTTTTGACAGGGCCACTCGAATTTCTTTTTATGCACTTCTTTTATCGTGACGCCACCGGCCCGCTTTCCTCGTTAGAGGGCCGGCTGTGAAAAAATATTGTTATCTCTCAGTCTGAAGCCCCTCTGTAAACCGGCAGAATAATGGTAAAGGTGGTGCCTTGGCCCGGTTCACTTTCCACAAGCATGTCTCCGCCATGATCCTTGATGAACCCGTAGCATACGGAAAGGCCCAGCCCCACTCCTTTTACACTATCGGTTTTTGTTGTAAAAAATGTTTCAAAAATCATATCCAGATGCTTTTTCTTTATTCCGCATCCGGTATCGGAGATCAGTACCCTGACATGATCCGTATCTCCGGCGGTTGTAACCGTCAGGGTGCCGCCATCCGGCATTGCATCTTTAGCATTTGAGATTATATTCAGGAAAACCTGGCGAAGCTGGTTTTTTGAAGCATATACCCGATCCAACGCTTCATCGAATGTGGCGTTTATATTTATTGTGTGTTCCCAAAGCTGCTTCTTGTGAAGAAGAAGAATCTCGTCTAAGATTGTATTCAGGTTTACCGGAGACCGCTGCTCCTGGTCTGGTTTTGAAAAGGAGAGCATCTTTCGAAGCATGTCGGCCAGCCGTTCCGTCTCGGAAAGCGACATGTCCAGCAGTTTTCTTCGCTTATTATCGGGGGAAATTTCTGTTTTCATCAGTTCCAGAGTGTTCATTATTCCGTAAAGCGGATTATTCAGTTCGTGTGCAATCTGTGATGTCAGGCGTCCCATGGCGGCAAGCTTTTCAGATTGGAGCAGTTGCTCCTGGGTCTGTCTCAGTTTCGTGTTCATTTCCAGCATTTCACCGAGATCCACAAAAAAGCCAACGGATGCTATCTCGTTTCCCTTATCGTCATAGATGATGCTGGCGGAAAGGTTACCCTCCACCTCCCGACCGTCATTACGCTTGAATGTCATGGGGCAGGATCGCAGCTTACCCTTGCCGCCGTATTGGTCGCTTCTCATCATTTTCATCACTTTCCTGGCCATGCTTCTGGTGTATAGGTTTCCCACCACGTTCATTTTTCCGATGACATCCGAAGCTTTATAGCCGAGGGTTTCCTCGGCCCCGTGATTCCACATGATAATATTGCCAGTCATATCCGTACACATGATGGCGTTGGGTGAGCTCTGGATGGTATTGTCCAAAAAATCGTAGGCTTCCTTTAATTTTTTTTCCATCTGCTGTCGTTGGGACTGATCAACACAGATGCCCTCGTAGCCCAAGATATTTCCCGTCTGGCTCATTCGAACATTCGCGGTAAGAAGAACCGGAATTGGGGTTCCGTCCTTGCGCTTGAACGCTACTTCGTAGTCTACCACCTTGCCGTGAGGCTCGATCATCTCCTGGAATTTTATTCTGTCTTCAGGATTTACATAAAGATCGTGCTTTATATCGATACCCAGAAATTCCGTTTTGTCCTCATAGCCCAGCATATCCAGAAGTGCTCGGTTTGCATTCAGGAATCTGCCTTTTTTGCTGCTGATGTAAACTCCTACTCCAACGTTCTCAAACAACCTCCGGTAGTTTTGTTCCGATGCCCTCAGCCTCTTTTCCTGATCTTTGATCGAGGTAATGTCTCGATATATACTAAGCTTGGATATGGAACCGTCCTTATTCCTCAGCGGAAGGTCCAGCAGATCATACGTTTTTCCTAAATCTGGCAGGTGGACCTCCTCATGTGAGGTTTCACCTTTTTCAAACACATCTGCCGCCGTGCACCAGGGACAAACGCCATCGTTCTTGTTAATCACCTGATGACATTTTTTTCCTGTCCCGTCTCCGAATACTTTGACCATGGCTTTGTTCATGAACTCGACGATGTAATTATTGTTGATAACATATATGCCGTCTTCCAGGGTATCGAGCACGTCGATCAGTTCATGTGATTTTCTATTATACATGCGTTCCTCTTTGTTGAAATTCCGAAAAATGTAGACTCACGGCAGTTACGGGTGTGAATCAAGACTGTTGTTTGCTAAGATTGATATGGCTGTTTGGTTATAGGTTTCAGGTGTCAGGTGTCAGGAAACATGGTCAGTAGTAATGGGCAAGCCATAAGGGAACTATTTATTTTTTATGCCATACACTGCCGTTTCCTCAGCTAACTGCCAGCGACCTTTTCGCACTGGCACTTTCCGTCCCCATATGTTCTCTAATCCATTCAACAACAGACATCGATGGGTAATCGACCAAACTTTTTATAGACCTCAAGATCCTCCACGTCCATAAAATTTCTATGGGTCACCTGGTTTCCCCCTTAATCCTTAACCCTGACATCTGACACCTGAAACCTAAAAAAAGGGCTTCGGAGCCACGGTTTGTCAATAGAAAGGCATCAGCGTTTACCAACGGTCTTGATGTCCACCCGGCAGTTGCCGGTGCGATACACCAGCGTTCCATATTTTATTCGGTCATGAAAAACCTGATCCTCCGATTTCGGATTCTTTAGTCGATTTCGGGGCGAGGCAACATGTTGGCCCTTTCAGCAATTTCCGGTACCTTGTGTTCCCATTCAATGGCCATGAGATGAACCCCGGCAATTCCCTCCATTTCCTTGAACTCCTCGATCTGTTCAATGGCAAATTTGATCCCCTCTTCGGCCTGTTTCCCCTTGCCTGCCGAATTTAGACGCTTGATAAGGGATTCGGGCACATCTATCCCGGGGACCTTTTTGGCCATATACTGTGCCATGCGTGTCGATTTCATGGGAGTTACCCCGGCAAGAATGTATGCTTTCTCTGCCAGTCCCATATCCACAGCCTTTTTCATAAAGTCCCTGAACCGATCCATGTTATAGATACATTGGGTTTGGATAAAATCCGCTCCCGCGTCTATCTTGTTGGCAAGCCTGTAAATCCGGAATTCATAAGGATCGGCAAAGGGGTTGCTGGCCGCGCCGATGAAAAGTTTGGGCGGAACATTAATCTCTTCGCCGTTCATAAACGTGCCCTCATCCCGCATCATTTTAACCAGGGCGATGAGTTGCATGGAATCTATATCGAAGACGTTTTTTGCTTCAGGATGGTTGCCGAAGTGCTGATGATCGCCTGAAAGACACAGCATGTTACGGATACCCAGAGCGTATACTCCCAGAATATCCGCCATGATGGCCAGGCGGTTTCGATCCCTGCACACCATTTGGAAGTTGGGCTCAACACCATGGGCCACCAGTATTGCCGACGCCGCAGTACTGGACATCCTCACAACGGCAGTCTGGTTATCGGTTATGTTTACGGCATCCACAATGCCTCTGAGATGTTCGAACTTTTCCTTCAAATGCTCGACATTGGCTCCCTTGGGCGGACCGCATTCACCTGTAAAAGCAAAATGGCCTGCCGTTAACATCTTTTCCAGATTACTTCCCGATTTCAGTCCGTTATCGCTCATTGCACCAATTCCTTCCTTATACTTTTTCTGGGACCGCCGTCTCGCGCCGAACGCCAGTCTTTGAAGCCCCTGTAGGTTCTAAGGTCTTCCAGGCGCCCTTGTTCCATCTTCTTTCTGACAATGATGTCCCAGATACAATCGACTTCATTTGAAATCTCGCATTTGCCGTTTGCGCTTCCGCCGCAGGGTCCATGCTGAAGGCTCTTGGCACACCGGGCAATGGGGCACAAACTGTCATAAAAATGTATTACGCACGTGCCGCATCCTGCGCAGCGTTCCTCCCAGATTCCGTGCTGCGTGGCCCCTCCGAAAAATTTTGTATTGACTGCGGGATAAATTTTTTGTGCCGGGAAGGCTTCCGCAAGGAACTGGGGTCCCACCCCGCAGGCCATGGACAGGATGGCGTCGAATTTCTCAGAGTCGGCCCTGAGCTGTTCCACATATTCAAAATCGCATTGACGCTCTATAGTTCTCTCTTCAATGTGCAGTTCTCTGCCCTCCTTATTTCGTGCAATCTTAAGAATAGAAGCTAATACCTGCACCTCTTTCATTCCGCCCACATTACAGACGGTCACACAGCCCTTGCACCCCACCAGAAGAATTTTTTTATAATCTTTTATCATCTCCTGTATCTCATTCAGAGATTTTCGATCTGCTACTATCATGGTTCACCTCTTGCGGTTGGTCGTATCATTAATTTTGAGCTGCTTTTGGATAGGGTTGAACCGGACTCGGTCCGAGCGCACGAATCTCTTGGGTCATCTCTCTGGCAATTTCGGCAAACCTCACTCCCATGGCCGAGGAGAGGTTGAACATCCTTACCCGGCCCGGTTCAATACCCAGCTCTTCCAAAATTCTTTGAACGTATTCCACTTTTTTTCTTGTTTTAACATTTCCTTCCAGGAAATGGCATTCTCCTTCCAGTCAACCGGCCACATAAATTCCGTCGGCCCCATCCTCTATGGCCCTCAGGAGATAAAGAATGTCCACTCGACCGGTGCAGGGCACCTGAATCACCTTGACATTGGAAGGATAGGAAAGGCGCATGGAACCTGCCAGATCCGCGGCTGCATAAGCACAGTAATTGCAACAATAGGCAACAATCTGTGGTTCAAATATTTCGTTCATTTTTTATCCTCCGGAAGTAAAAAGTGCGGTTGTTTTTGCCACAAGCTGATCGTCGGTGAAATGCTGAAGTGATATTGCCTTTCCGGGGCATTCAGACACACACATTCCGCAGCCGTGACATTCCGCCGAATCAATAACCGCGTAGGAATCCTCATTGACTTTGGGTATCCCATATGGGCACGTTCTGACACAGGTGAGACAGGCGGCACATCTTGCTTCCTCAACCGATGCGACAACGCCACCCACCATGATCTCTTCCTTTGAAAGAATGGTCATGGCCCTTGAGGCGGCAGCCTTTGCCTGGGCGATACTCTCTTCTATGGGTTTGGGATAATGCGCAAGGCCGGCCAAAAAGATTCCCTCTGATGAGAAATCCACGGGACGGAGTTTGGCGTGGGCCTCAATGAGGAATCCTTCACTGTTTACCGGAACCTTGAAAAGTTCAAACAAATCCGTGTTGGTGTTGGGTACAATTCCGGATGCAAGTACCAGAAGATCCGGCTTAAGTCGTACCGGCATGCCGAGAACATGATCCGTAACCGTCACCGAAAGGCCATCGTTTGCCAGGGATTCAACCTTGGGCAGATCCTTGAGACTGTAACGGATAAATATCACTCCGGCCTTTCTTGCTTGTACATATAGTTCTTCTCTGAAGCCGTAGGAACGGATGTCTCTATAGAGAATGTAAACCTTTGTTTTCGGATTCTTTTTTTTAAGGAGCACGGCGCTTTTCAGACTATGCGTGCAGCAAATCTTGCTGCAATAGGGTCTTTCGGGTACTCTGGATCCTACACATTGAATAAAAACAACGCGTTTTGCCCGTGAGAGTCTTTCATCACGTTCAGTAAACGCCCGGTCCATGTCCAGCTGAGTCATCACAGCAGGATGCTCCCCATAAAGATATTGCTCCGGGGTTTTCTCTTTTCCCCCGGTGGCAAGGACGGTTACCGCGTGATCGATGTTAATTTCCTTGCTCTCTCCGTTCAGAGAGGTGAGTGTTGTGGAAAAATTACCCATGGTTCCCGTGGTCCCGGTGACCTTTGTTTGCATGAACAGTTCGATATTGGGGTGATGTTTCACACGGTTCACAAGATCTTCAAGATAGGGTCCGATTTTTTCTCCCTGCCAGGTCGTTTCCAGAACCGTGGCGTTTCCGCCAAGTTCCATGTATTTTTCCACCAGGTAAACCGTGCGTCCCTGGTCTGCGATTCCAACGGCAGCTTCCATGCCCGAGATCCCGCCGCCGATGACAAGGGCGGCCTTGCGTATCTTTAAGGGGACCTGATGTACGGGTTCACTATAAACTGCCTTGGCTACCGCCATGCGAACCAAATCCTTGGCTTTTTCGGTGGCTTTTTCCGGATTGTCCATGTGAACCCAGGTGTTGTGGTCCCGAATATTGGCCATTTCGAAAAGGTATTTGTTCAAGCCGGCATCACGGATTGTTTCTTGAAACAACGGCTCGTGGGTTCGCGGTGAGCATGATGCCACCACCACCCGGTTGATATTTTTTTCCCGTATGATTTGCTTGATGTGGTCCTGATTGTCCTGGGAGCATGCAAACAGATTATCCTCTACATGGACCACATGGGGCAGATCCCTCGCATAATCCCGTATGGCCGGGACGTCCGCCACTCCGCCGATATTGATCCCGCAGTTACACACGAATACGCCAATTCTCGGTTTCTGTCCGGTAACATCCGCTTCGGGAGGCATTTCCTTTGCGCGGGTAAGAGACCATCTGGCATGGGAAAGGTTGCCGGTTGCGGCTGCCGCAGCGGCGGACGCTTCCATTACCGCATGCGGTATATCCTTTGGCTCCTGAAACGTTCCGCAAACAAAAATGCCTTCCCTGTTGGTACTTACCGGAGAAAGGCAGCTGGTTTTGGCAAATTTGTGGTCGTTAAGTTCAACCCCCATCTTTTCAGCAAGCCCCGCAACATCTGTACTCGGAGACAGCCCTACGGAAAGGACAACCATGTCAAACCTCTCCTCTGCTCTTTTTCCGGATTCAGTGGCATACACGATACGGAGCTTGTCATCTTCATCCGGGAAAACCGAGTGGATTCTCGATCGGATAAAACGGGCGCCTTGCTCTTCCTGAGCCCTAAGATTATATTTGTCAAAATCCTTTCCATAGGTTCGAAGATCCATAAAAAAAATCGCGGTATCCAAAGGATCGTCACTGTGCTCTTTGGCGATCACGGCCTGTTTATTGGCATACATGCAGCAGACCGACGAACAGTAGCTGTTGTCACAGGTATTTATGTCCCTTGACCCGACACATTGCAGCCAGGCTATTTTGGCCGGTGCCTTTTTGTCCGAAGGCCTGACCAGGTGCCCTTTATAGGGCCCGGATGCGGAAAGCATTCTCTCGAACTCGATACTGGTAACCACATTGGGATGGGAAACGTAACTGTAGGTATCGTATTGAGCCGGATTAAAGGGGGTAAACCCCGGTGCAAGAATTACAGCCCCCACATGAAGCTCGTGCACAACCGGTTTCATGTCATGCGCGACAGCCCCTGCCAGGCAGGCCTTTACACACTGGTAACACTCGGAACACACACCGCATTCAAGACAGCGTGCCGCTTCTCTTCTTACCATCTGTTCATCCATCCCGGTCTGGACTTCTTTAAAACCTCCGGTTCGATCCTCCGGTGAAAGACAGGGCATGTTTTCTCTTTCAGCCGGCGGGACATTACGGGTATCCACTTCCAGAAACGGTTTGGCTTTTTCAGGTCTTTCCTTTTTCAGGTCTTGGCCGTTTAAAAACCGATGGATTGAAACTGCGGCCTCTTTTCCCGCGGCAATTGCATCTATTACCGTACTGGGACCGGTGACGGCATCGCCGCCCGCAAATATGTCCGGATCATCGGTCTGGAGAGTCACGGAATCAACGTTAAGGGTGCCCCAATCGCTGAGCGTGCACTCGCATTCGTCGGTAATACAGGCCCAGTCGGATTCCTGGCCGATGGCAGGCATCATGGCGTCCACATCAATCGTAAACTCGGAACCTTCAACAGGTACCGGACGTCTTCTCCCGCTGCTGTCCGGCTCGCCAAGTTCCATTTTTATACACTCGATGGCTTTGACCCTTCCATTTTCTCCGATAACTCGGACAGGCGTTGTCAGGGTCATAATTTCAATGCCTTCTTCCCTGCACTCTTCTATCTCTTCCACGTTGGCCGGCATCTCCGCTTCACTGCGCCGGTAGATGATAAACGGTTTTGATGAACCGTTGCGAAGGGCGGTTCTTGCGGAATCCATGGCAACATTACCCCCACCGATGACTGCGACCCGGTCACCCATGGAAACCTCCTTGCCAAGATTCACATCCCGTAAAAAATCAACACCCGGATAAACCCCTTCAAGATCCTCACAATCAATTCCGAGGGCCTTACATTCCTGTGCGCCGACACCCATAAAAAATGCCTTGCAGCCCTTTTCCCTGAGCTGCCCGATTGTGATATCATTTCCGATATCCACGCCGGTTTCAAACCGGACGCCCAAATCCCGAATCGCTTGTATTTCAGATTCAATAATATCACGAGGAAGCCTGAATTCGGGGATACCGATTCTCAGCATGCCGCCAAGGACGTCATGTTTTTCCAGTACGGTAACCGGGTACCCTTGAATCCCCAGAAAATAGGCACACGCGAGTCCGGCGGGTCCGCTGCCGATCACTGCCACTTTTTCTTTTCTTTTTACTTTAACCGTGGGCTTGAAAGAGATCTTGTTTTTTTTGGCCCAGTCTGCAAGAAATCTGTGGACCGACCGAATTGAAATCGCTTCATCCACCGTTGACCGGGTACAGATTTCTTCACATGGGTGGTGGCAGACCCGTCCGCATACTCCGGGAAACGGATGCTCTTCCATGAAAAGCTCATATGCCTCTTTGTATTTCCCATGGTTTATCAAAGCCAGACATCCCTGAACGCTCGGATTGGCAGGGCAGGCCGCCTTACATGGTGCAACGCCTTTTTTTTCTATGGTGTACGCACTGGGCATTGCCTGTGGATAAAGTTGAAACGCGGCTTTTTGGCTTTGCAGTCCCTCGTCAAACCGGTTGGAAGTCTCTACAGGGCATACCTTTTGACATTCTCCGCATGCCGTACATTTATCTATATCTATATAACGGGGGTGCTGCAGCAGTTTTACCTGAAAATCGCCCGCTTCGCCGGCTATCTCTTGCACTTGGGTCAGGGTGAGAAGCTCTATATTCAGATGTCTTCCGGCTTCCACCAGTTTGGGTGATATGATGCACATGGAACAGTCATTGGTTGGAAACGTCTTGTCCAATTGTGACATGACGCCACCGATGGCCGAATTCTTTTCAGCCAGATAAACAAGGTAACCTGAATCAGCCAGGTCCAAAGATGCCTGGATTCCCGCAATTCCGCCCCCAACGACCAGGACGGACCCTATTGCTTGTTTTGACATTATTACGTCCTCCTTTGCCCGGAAGCTCTCTGCCTTATTCTCCGGTATGGGATGTTCATCGGCTAAAGGCCAACCTTTGCCAGATCGGGCCCGAGGTAAGCCCTTTCGTTTTCCCCCAGCACGCCCATGGCCAGGCACATGATGGTCCACATATGTACGACATGGTAATTGCCGCCGTAAAATTTGCCGATATCTTCCATTTGACCATGGCAGTTGTGGCAGGGTGCGAACACATAGTCTGCGCCTGTTTTCATGATCTGGTCAAATTTAACCTTGCCGTATGCCCGTCGCTGTTCGGGTAACCCTGCCTGCAATGCACCGCCGCCGCCGCCGCAGCAGAAATTGTTCGTTCCGCAGGGGATCATGTCCACAAAATTTTCTTCTCCCACAACTGTTTTGATCACAAACCTAAGATCATCGGCCATCTCTTCTCCCCAGGTTTTTCTGACGATGTTACAGGGGTCCTGTACGGTGAATTTAATTTTGAGGTCCCTGTTCCAGTCGGAATTTACCTTCAGCTTTCCCTCCCTGATCCACTGAGCATACAGGGTGATGATACTTGTAAATTCGAAGTTGTGGGGAATATTGAATTTTTTCAATCCTTCCAGGATTGCAAAAAATGAATGTCCTCATTCGGTATTGACAACAACCTTTGAACCCAGGTTGTTGTCGATATGGTAGACAAATTCTTCAAGAATGTATTTCCATCCTTCCTCATCGGCAAGAAACAGACAGTAATTCTCTCCTGCCCACATGACCGACGGGTAGGTCCAATCGGCGCCAACCATGTGAAGTATCTTCCATAACGGTCCCAACTCGTCCGGCTCCGTCACCGGTTCTCGCGAATTCTGATTAATGACCAAATGGGCTCCCTTTCGGTCTACAGTGACCTGAAGATCCTTGAAATTGGGATCGTTTTCCCTGATCTCTTCGGCAACATCCTCCACGACCCATATAAAGTCGTCGGAAGGAACTCCCATGGCATTTCCCGTCCGGATATGCTGATCGCAGGACCCTCTGATACCTTTGGGCGCTTTGTCCCTGGGCCATGATCTCCTCACACTATAGACAAGTTTTGGAATATTGATTTTCATGGGGCACGCTTTGAAACACCTGGCACACATGGTACATACCCATGCCCATGGTGTTTTCATGACTTCATGATCCATTCCCAGCAACACCATTCTCAAAAGCTTCCTGGGGTCCATGTCCAATAGTTCCGATGCGGGGCATCCTCCTGTGCACGCCCCGCAGGTCAGACACAAATCCAGATTGGCCTCGGGAATACTTTCCTGAACACTCTCCTTAAAATCACAATATAGTTCATCCAATTCGATGGGTGATGTCATCTCATTGACCTCCTTTATTGCTGACGCTGATAACTGCACTCCGGAACTTTAATGTACTGTTTGAAATAGAACTTAGGGGCTTTGCCCCAATTGGAATAATGGAATGATGGAGTAATGGAATGATGGGTTTGAAGGAGTTTTTTACAATTAAAATGGTTTATTTCCGCCTTTATCCCCAATATTCCGGCATTCCAATATTCCATGGCCGAGTTAAAAATATAATTCTAACAAAGATCTTTAATTTCAATGTATTGTAGAATTTACGAGACGTTTAATGATACGGTTTACAATTACCGAGCTTTGGTGCACTACAAAGACTGCGACCGGAATGTATAGCAGTCTGATGTCAGCCGTACAAAAATTATGCTTGAGGTTGCAGGAGGAGTTTCAATATCGGAACGGAGAATTCAACTATGAATCGGCATACATTTTTTGTCTAGTAGCATATACATTATAATCACCACAATGTGGTATTGTCAACTATTTTAGCTTGGCTGCATCCATGTAGAGCTTCAGTTTGTCCACTCCTCCGAATGTTATGATGTGAACCCCCTGGCAAAGATCCTTCAGGCCCTTAACCGTATCGGCAAAAAGATCAATGCTTGCCTTTTCCAGGTCCCAGGTTTCAGACAGTTTCTTAATAACCCAGTCAGGTACCAGTCCTGATTTGAAGTGACGATTGATGAACCTGGCCATTCCGGCGGTTCTTAAGATCATCACTTCTGCGATCACGGGAATCTGAAAGGGTTTCACCTGCTTGATAAACCTTTCAAGTTGATCCAGGTCGAAAATGGGAGTCGTGAGAAAATATTTGGTTCCCATATTTCCCATGGTTTCCATCTCCTGCATTCCCTGTTTCGGAACATTTTTACCCCAGGGGGTCTCCACGCCCGATCCGAGAACAAATTCGATGTTTGAAGCCAGTTTATTACCATCAATGGAATGGCCTTCCTTTATATGATCGAGAACCGATGCCAGTTTACCGGAATCCACATGAAAGAACATGGTTTCCTGAAGGCTGTCACCGGTGATTCGATAATCTTCTGTAAAGACAAGAAGGTTTTCAACGCCGGTCTCATGGGCATTGGTAAGATCCTTTTGAAGCTGAATGCGATTTTTATCGCGGGTTGTGGTCTGGTAAATGGCGTTAAACCTGTAATTCTGAAGGATTTCGCATGTTTTAATGCTGTCTCCCACAATCCCTTCAAGCTCCACTTCCATTACAGATACACCGTCCACGCGCCCTTTTATTCGTTTCAGATCCTCAACCAGCTTTTCGGGATTATCATCCTCCATGGGTGCTTGGATTTCGGAAGTAATAACAAATTTCTTTCTTCTCAGTGCGTCTTTAAGTTTCACAGTTTGCCTCCTTTCATGGCGGTCCGAAAACTCGGGCCACTATTTGAGCTCCAGTAACCGGGCAACTTCCTCCTTCAGTTGAGGGAGGGGCAACGGTTTGGAAAAGCAGACATCGGCGCCATGGGCCTTCATTTCCTTAAATTTTTCCTCGTCCAGATAAGCGGACAAAACTATAATTTTTGTATCCCGGGTGAGCTCGTTTGACTTGACTTTCCGGCAAACTTCGTTTCCTTTGATATCGGGCATCATTATATCCAGAATCATCAGATGGGGGTGAAAGTGATTGACCTGGAGTCCTGCCTCAAACCCGTCGGAAGCGGAAATCACATCGTAATCGTATTCATCCTCTTCAAGGGCCTGAACAATGGTTTCAACAATAATAGGATCGTCATCCACGACAAGGATCCTTTTTCTTTCATCTTTCATCTCCAAGTTCGGAATTGGAATTCCCTGCTTTTTCATGAATTCCTCCAGATCCGGCCTTTTTATCCGCCGATGCCCGCCAACCGTCTTGTATGCATTGATATGGCCGGCCTCTATCCAGTTGATGATCGTTTTTGAAGAAACTTTACAATGCTTGCTCGCTTTGAAAACGGTAAATGTATCATCCATATCCTATCCTCCTTGCACCTTTTAATGCCTTCATAAATGACGATCTGGGTCTGTTTAAAGTGAAAGTCCCCATATTTCCCGCAACTTCAGAGAGATAATCGCGACGGCCGAAAGAAAAGATCGACTTTTATAAATTCTTATAAACAATTTTACCTGCTTGAAATAGAATGTCAAGAAAAAAATAGAAAAAACTATAATAAATAAAATAACTATACCTAAAAAGTAAAAAAATCAATATAAATATTAAGTTATTTTATTTAATTTAGTTATTTTATTTAAAGAATATTTACTTTTCACTTTGTGTAAAAGAGCGCACCGTACCTCAGGGTAAACGCATTTGAATCTCAATACAGAGGGAACGCTCCACGACGGCTTGTTTCTCTTTCCAACCGACTGAAACTTGTGCTTAAGCACCCGTAAGCCCGAGCCGCGCCAGAGGTGTTAAGAAAAATTTGTCGCTAAACTATCCTATTGATTTTTTTTAGTTATAATTTCGTTCGGCTCGGGCGAACGCGTGCTAAAGCCCTTCAAACAGTCAGTCGGTTGGAAAGAGAAACAAGCCGTCGCTCCGCTGCACCGAAATCAAATGCGTTTGCCCTGCACCGTACCTTTCCCTGTCTTGATTTCGGTCCGGGCGACTGTAAGGTGTTACGTGAAATATTTATCTTTGGAAAGAATAGGGCAGGGAAAGACAAAGGCAAAAGACATGAGAGGCAAAATTTTTCTTGCAAGGGGCATCAGCGGGGTAAACCGCAATGAATTGGGTGGTTTTTCGGAGGGCTCAGGGGCTGTAATTAGAGATTTAATTCATTATTCGGCTATGATAAAGATTAACATACATCGTTTAATGTTATATTGTCAGAGGCGAAGATCATCCAAAATATGCTGCTCAATAGCGAACTTTGGTGAAAAAAAACGGGTTAAAGGGGGAAGGAAAAAATATAACTTACTGTTTATTAAATAAAAATACGCTAATGGCGCGATCTGTCGGCTATACTTCATAGTATCTCAAGATGAATAAAAACGATGATGTTAGAGGAAGATAATCAATAATGTTAAATTTCTTAGGCATAGGATTTATATTAGGCCTATCCGCAGGTTTTGCCCCGGGACCACTTCTTACTCTTGTCATTTCTGAAACGCTTCAACACGATATAAAGGCGGGGGTTAAAGTCGCACTTGCTCCAATTATTACGGACTTGCCAATTATCATTTTAACTTTGTTCATATTGGTAAAGTTATCCGGTTTCCATAAGGTATTAGGAGTTATTTCATGTGCGGGTGGATTTTTTGTCCTATATTTGGGTTTCCAAAGTATACGTACGAAAGGAGTTGATCTGAACTTGCAAGGGATGAGACCCAACTCCTTGACAAAAGGAATAATAGTCAATGCTCTAAACCCTCATCCTTATCTGTTTTGGTTTAGTGTTGGGGCGCCCACAGTAACCAAAGCAATGAACCAAGGCATTTTTGCCCCTCTTGCGTTCATCGGCAGTTTTTATGCCTTGCTTGTTGGATCAAAAATAGTGATTGCTTTACTCGTCGGTAAGTCCCGATCGTTTTTAATCGGCAATGTCTATATTTATACCATGCGTTTTCTTGGCATGGCCTTATGTGCGTTGGCGGTTATTCTTTTTTGTGACGGTTTTAGATTGTTAGGATTTATATAAGGTTTAACCCGAAATGATCGCAAACAGAATGGGAAAAATATTTTATGTGATCTATTCAAATTTGATGCACTCGTGAAAAGTAGAATTCATCGCGTTTTAGGTTTTAAGATTTAGGTTTTAGGCAATTAAAATTAACTGAATTAACAGACACTTAAAACTTAACACCTAAAACTTAAAACGTTCGTAAAAAGTCGTATTTTGACTTTTTACGAAACCATCAAATTTAGATTCACAGCAAATGCAGTGAAAACAAAAAAGCTTGATTTTGTGACGGCAATGAGTTGTAATTCACTACGGCGATTAGCCCGACCACTCTATTTTTCAAGGGTCTCATTTTATGCTCATTATTGAAAGGATCAAAGATGATTAAAGAAATTTATTTTTTCAGCTTTTGTTTTCTACGCAATTCGGAGCTTTTTTGTGAAGACTAATCTAAAGATCAATATGGCGGAAATACGACGCTTATCCAAGTTAAGCGTAGAAAAAATCCTGGAAAACTCGTCGGTTGTAGATATCAACCTTGAAAACTATTGGAGCATCGTTCGCGGGCGAAAAAAGCCACTGGTTGTATTTTTTTACTCGAACCATGATGAATCTTCACAACGCGTGGCAACATTATTTAAATACATTTCATCTGATTATACAAACAATATTGCATTTACCCGGGTTAAAGTTGTTGAAAACGGAAAACCGGATAAAGCAACAGCAACAAAGCTGGCATCTAACTTTGGTCTAGATAAGACGCCGGGCATTTTGTTCTACGACAATACCGGTAATGAAATGGCGATCGAAGATGAGGACTACCCTAACCCTGATTTTAAAGAGTTTCGTACGCCTAAAATGCTCTTATGGAAAACATATTATTCAGCGGTGCGTAAAGAGCTGGATCAATTGATTGCGGTTTAACAATTTAGTACCTGAATTTCGCAAAATCCAGGTACTAAATAGGAATAAACGGTTTTCAAATCTTGACGGTTTCGTAAAAAGTCCAACTTCTGCGTTGTGCTGCATTTCGCAATCATTCAACGTACGATAAGTACGCTCCCTACGGGACCGGCGGATAGCCGATGATTACAAAATTTGCACGCCTTGAATTTGAACTTTTTACGAAACCGTCTCAATCGGACTTTTTACGAGTTCATCAATCTTGAGGCTTTGGTTTGCACAACCAAGCCTGTTCGGCGCGAGTTTTACCAATAATCTGTATTCGGTTTGTTAACCGCTCTATTTCCTATCTTCTTTATCCATGACATCCCGGCTCCAGGAGATTGCAGCTGAGACCCTGGGAAATCCAAGGATTGAAACAAGGAGTATAAGGGAATGATAGATTTCTTCTTTTGTGACTCCCGCTTGAAGTGCTCTACGAGTATGAGAATGAACCGAACCTTCGGATTGGATTGCTGCAGCTGCTGCAAGTTGAATTAGATCTATTGTTTTCTCATCTATAGGACCCACGCGTCGAATGGTTGAACCGAGGTTTTCCAGAGCAGAAATAGCCTCGGGGAAAAGCTCGGATAGTTTGTGGTAATGCTTACTGGGTATTTTTTGCTCTGACATAGGAATCCTCCTTTTCTTAATTTTCATGAAATATCCGGGTTAGAAGTCTTTCAGGAACTCTGGATCAAACGCTTCCATCCATGATGGAACATCTCCTTTCTGACCAATTTTCTTGTTTATCCGTTCCAGTACATCCCAAAGTTCACTGAACTCCGAGGCGAGACTCCATTCATCAGGCAGGGTAGCATAGTCCTCACCGTTACGGACATAACGGTAGCAGTGGACGGTGCAGCCCCGGTACTCTTGGTCCGGTTTTTTCCATCGAACGAAGTTTCCCGGAAAAATTCCTGCCACCCGCCAACCGTCCTTGATGCACCACTTTTGGGAGATGTCGTGCCAGGTCTCCAAGAAGGTGGTGAAGTATTCCGCCCCTGAGGCCAGGGCAACCTTCCAGGTGATCGCCCTCAAGTTTTGCATGATTTTCTTAAGTCGATAATTGGGAAGGGTGGCTGCAAAAGTGAACTCAACCTGAAGGTTCTTTTCGACCTTTGTGAGCATGGTTGCCGAGACCACCTTGTCGGTTTCGAGTTCCACCACCACGGGCATGCAATATACCTTTATCCGGCTATCTTCTTCCCAGTTTTCGTCGAGGGCAATAAGCTCCTCGTATTTTTCCGGCATGAGCACGAACTCGTGCGGGGAACCGTAAACTTCCGGGTAGGCCTTCCGGAAAACTGTGGCCGCAGAATTAATGAGACTTCGGGAGAGAACCTTTGCCTGGAACCTCCCCTCTTCAAAGGGCTCTGATTGGAACCTTTTCCAGACTACTTTTTTTTCTGAAATGGGCCTCGTTATGCACGTTTTGGCCATTTCTTTATACGGGTTGCCTAGTGTATTCATTACTTTCCACCCATTCATGAGTCTGTTGATTAATGAGGATTTTCGTTCAAGATCAAGGCATGCGAAAAAAATAACCACAGGCATATATTTGATATTCCGAGGATTATTTTTTGAGCATAACGCAGAGATTGTGCGAAAAGACCATTAATCAACAGACTCATTCATTATCAACCATTTAAAATGGTTGGACAGGAACCGTTAATTTTTAACTCAAGATTGACGGTCTCGTAAAAAGTCCAACTTCTGCGTTGTGCTGCATTTCGCAATCATTCAACGTACGAAAAGTACGCTCCCTACGGGACCGGCGGATAGCCGATGATTACAAAATTTGCACTCCTTGAATTTGAACTTTTTACGAAACCGTCTAAATCGGACTTTTTACGAGTTCATCAAGATTTGCACCCTTTAATTTTATTCCTGATTTTCGGAATGAGGGTGTTACAGGTTGAAACGTTGTGTATAAATGACCCGGAACCTCTCGCCATGTTTTGCCCATCACTTTAAAAATAAATAAAATATTTATTTGAGTCAATAATTATTCATAATTCAAAATTTGTTAACAAGAATACAACACGCCATTATAGATTCATGGATGGGCACTAAATGTTTTCAAAAATTTGCATGTAAAAATATTGTCCGACTTCTACCAAGGATTTAGGTGTTAGATTTATTATTTCTTTTAACTCTTCAGCTGAAAACCTTATATCTAAAGGAGGTCCGAAGGGAGTGTCTTGTTTTTGTATTTCTATAATTGCCAAACGAGCCTTTGGTTTTAATAGACGCTTTGCTTCTACTAAAAAGTTATTTCTTTGGTCCTCTGAAAAGCCATGGAGTACTGTTGAGAGATAGATAAGGTCTATTGATAATCCTTCTATGGGCGTTGTCTGGGTTATATCTGCTTCTATGGATTCTATGTTCGTTCCTTTTGTTTCTTGTTTGAGCGTTTCTATAGCCTCTGTGTCAGGATCCAGAGCATAGACCTTGCCCGTATTGTTGAGTATTTTCGAGAATTCCTTTGCCATGTAGCCGTTTCCACAGCCAGCATCAAGGATTGTTTGACCCGGAAGAATATCCAGCTCTTTTAGTATTATGTCTTTGTTCAGGAAGCTTTCTGATGTTTTTCCTCTATGGCGGTGCGCCGTACTTAGGGGTTTTTCCGCCCGCAATGTTTCCGAGAGCTTTGATTCCTTGTCCATTTTATCCTCCTCTTTTTGAAGCTGTTTTAAACCTTTTTGCAATAAAAGTTTTTAAGCGGTCCGCCGGGCTTTTTACAACCCTTTAAAAAGCAGCAAGCATACCGGATATGGAAAAAAACGGAACCGGCCGGGAATCACCATCCCCGAGGATCTGAGGCTTTTGATTACTCATTTATTTTCATAATCAAATCAACTACTATAAAGATTAACAAAGTTTTAACCGATATCTATTTAAAAAATAACGTTTCACGCTTAAAAATTAATTTATAGGGTATTTGCAGATCACCGGGCATTTTGCTGACCCTTTCCTAAGATAGCACAAAGCCCGAGTATAGAACATTTAATTGTTTTTTTTCGAAAATGCAACCAAGACACATACTACAGGATAAAAGGGGATGGTGCGGTTGTTTTAAGTGCTTCTGACATGGAGCTGTTAAGGGATGTTTTGACTTATTCGGTGGTTTTGTCAAATGAATTATAGGTTAGGCATAGGATCAATAGCCTAAGCCAATAATTTGCTTAATGTTAGAAATTTGACGGTCTTGTAATAGGTCAAAAAGACAATATGTTATGAGGGTTGTAACCAATTGAATTTAAAATAAAATTATTCTGTAAAAGTGTGGCATAATAATTGCTTAATATTTTCGACAGGTTATTTGAAAACCGTCCGCATATTTGCATATCTGTTTATGGCACAGATGTTAATCCGCATAAGAAAGATATAAAGTTGAGAAGGAGATAAGAACAATGTTTAATCCCACAACCGTGTGGTTTGTTCTGGGCTTGATATTGGCGTTATCGGAGTTTGCCGTACCCGGAGTAATATTGATTTTCTTTGGTGTAGGCGCTTGGATTGTTGCTGCCACTACCTATCTTGGATTAACCGGTTCTTTTGAATCTCAAGTGCTATTATTTTCTATCAGTTCGATTGTGATCCTCATATTTCTCCGGAAATGGATTAAGGGGAAGTATTACGGTCATGTGAGCAATGTTCAAGATCTTACCCAAAACCTGGATGAGTTTACCGGAAAAAGCGTTGTGGTAATAAAAGACGTAATACCGGAGAAACCCGGGGGTACGGTGGAATTCAAGGGATCAACATGGAGTGCTGTTTCGGATGAGTATATTAAAAATGGTGAGTTTGCGATCATAACGGAAATTGATGGAATCACACTGAAAATTAAAGGAAAACAGGAGGGTTAAAATGGATTTAGGTTTCGTTGTTACCATTGGAATTTCAATACTGGTTGTGGTTACAATTTTTAAAACTGCACGAATCGTACCTCAAAAAAACGCCTTTATTGTCGAAAGATTGGGGAAATATGCCAAGACGTTAGGTGCCGGCTTTCATATTCTCATTCCTTTTTTAGATCGCGTTGCATATAAACATTCACTTAAGGAGGTGGCCGCAGACGTTCCACCACAAACTTGTATAACCAGAGATAATATTGCCGTGGAAGTTGACGGAGTGCTTTATCTTCAAGTGATCGATCCGGTAAAATCGAGCTATGGGATCGATGATTATTTGTTTGCTTCTTCCCAGCTTGCCCAGACCACCATGCGTTCAGAAATCGGAAAGCTTGAGTTGGATCGCACATTCGAAGAAAGAGAGAAAATAAACTCGGCAATCATTCAGGCTGTGGATAAAGCATCGGACCCGTGGGGTGTAAAAATAACAAGATATGAAATTAAAAACATTGCTCCGCCCCAAAGTGTTAAAGATGCATTAGAAAAACAAATGAGAGCCGAACGTGAAAAACGTGCGGCTATTTATGAATCCGAGGGAGAGCGCCAGGCAAAAATTAATATCGCTGAGGGCGCCAAAGAACAAGCGATTAGAGAATCTGAAGGCGAAAAAATGAAGCGGATAAACGAGGCGGAGGGTCGCGCCAAAGAAATTGAACTGGTTGCTGTGGCCACAGCCGAAGGTATCCGGAAAATTGCTGAAGCCATCCAGTCGCCTGGCGGGGAAGACGCGGTCAATCTGCGTGTCGCCGAACAGTATATAAAGGAATTCGGGAAGTTGGCCAAGGAGAACAATACCGTAATTATTCCATCGGATCTTAGCGATATCGCCGGCATGGTGACGACGGTTACCAGTCTGCTTAAATCTTCACCCAAACCCCTGGATATGCAATAACACATACTGTGAGTTGGCCGATTTCTCTGCGCGTTCCGTCCAGGCTTTAACTATCAGACTCAACGAATTAGCAAACTTTCTAAAAATACAAAAACTTACTGAAATTATATTAAGAAATTATTTAATTCACTATTCGAGATTTGACACCTTTCATGCACTAAAAATACCAGGTTTTTCTCTTATTCCCGGAAGATCAATTCCTGGATGTTTAGGCCGATTTGGGTCCCCTGATCCACACCTATTTCGATGCCCTGTCTGAAATGAATACCTCCGTAAAGCCTTGAGATGGAGGCCTCTTCGGCAAAAGCATAGAAAGAATCGAAATGTCTGGGGGTTCCGTCGATGTCCGTTCGATCCGCGTGGGTCCAGTCGTCGAAGGCATAACCGTCACCGAAAAGACCTGTCAAGATCTCAGCGGCCGCTTCCGATTGAACGGAATGCGCCGAGGTATATTCCGGAAAGGGAGGGGTATTGACAATGGGCGTGAAGTTGGAATCAATTTCCTGACGGATATAGGTGATTGGTCGGATAAGGTTGTATGTGAATTTTGTTCTCCAGCAGCAAACGAAGGCGTCGTGGACACCTATCCCCATTTTCACGTAAGCTTCGGCGGCCTTCGCGAGACTTTCGTCTTCCTGCTCGAGCACCTGTTTTAGTATGGAAAGAGAATGTCCCGGCGGTGTCTCCGATAATCCGGGGTCGTCACTCCAAAATTGGGCGATTGTTAACTGTTCCTGCGTTATGTTTTCAGTGACGAGGTAGACTTCAAACGCCTCGTTGTAGAAATCGGAACCCTCTTCGGTGCTGTAGGGATAAGGCGCGGGAGGCTGGGTTTCCGTCACGTTGGCCGTGACGAAAGGACGGACATCCCCCCAGTAGGGCAGCATCGCCGACTGAAAGGAGGGTAGTGTCGGAACCCAGAGATCCTCGCCTTCCGGGGGAACGTAATCGGGTGGAAAATTGTTCAGGTAGGCGAACTCCTGGCCGTCGGAAACCGAAAAGGAGTAAACGGCATCGGCCATGGCGGCCCCGAAGGCCAGAGAGCGGTCCAGAATGTTCAGGGCGATCTCGAGAGAAAAGGTATCGAGGTATTCCTGTCTGAGATCTTCAGCAGCCCGAAGATTTTCAGTAGACGCAGTGGGGTAAAGATACGGGAATATCCTGCTCAGGGTTTCATTGGCCACGATTTCCCAGTGGTAATTCAGGGAGGCGTCGACTGAAGGCAGGCTGCCAAGCGCCAGGCCATTAATCTGCCCCTGGAGGCTCCGGTAAGCGGGCATTCCGGGCCGGACAGACTCGTAGAGGGCAATGCCCATGTAGCCGAAGGTTCGTGCGACAACGGGAGGCGTGTATCCCGCCGTTTCTTTAGCGGTTTTCAGTGCCAGGGTGTACCAGTCGTTGGCCACCTCGGCACTTAGTTCGGCGGGATCAAGCCATGACTGGGAATTGGACGATGTTTTCGAATCACCGCAACCCAGAAAAGCAAAAAGGCACACGATGACGGCCAATGAGACGATGCACTTCCTGTAGTTGACATTCATTGGATCCAGTCTTTGATAATGAACATTAAGGATTGACTCATCCTCTCTGGAAAGTCACGGCTCACCATTCCGAAAGGCCGATTTCCGCCATGACTTTATGCCTTATTCAAAAAATAAATATATATCGGGAAGCTTGTCAAGGAAAAAAGTGGTGTGCTCAAGCAAAAATAGAAACATTTTATCGGAACCTTTCTGAGGGTTATCTTTTCTTCAAATTCCCTCGGAGTCAAATCTAATAGGGGGACATCCCAATATTATAAGATTCTATTTATCAATCAGTGAATATCCATTTTCTGATGCTATTCGCTCTTCACGCCGAGCACTCATACTGACCGCAGGCCAGTAATACAAAAGACTTCTTGGTTTGACTTTTACAGATTGCTTTCCGGGCTGAAATATTTCTTCCGATTTAATGGAAAAAATCTCAGCCACTCGATCAGATTGGCTATTGGGGCGGCTATTGGGGACCAAACTATCTATATTTAATTAAAGTGAAAACGTTCCAGAAGTAGGTGTTATCATCGCTTGAAAAGATTCTCTTTAAACAGCTATTTTTCGTTACAAAAAGATAGGTCTAAGTTCAAAATTAGTGCCTAATAATTTAAAATATATTATATATTTAATAGGTTGTCTTGGTCAGACCCCTATACCAAGAATCTTATTATTTGAGGGGCCCTGAAATCTAAGGCAATTTTACCATTTTTTGACGCTTCACCGGATCATACCTGAAAATATCGCCACCGGTCTGCCGCATCCAAAAATCGAAAAAACGGTGCCACAGTTTCTCACACAAGAGGAATCCTCCAGAGGCGGACAAGTATAAGCTTTTAATTCGCCACTTAAGTAAGCGGGAAGATTCATCTATGTGACTGAGAAATCTAATGATAATCATGTTACAAATAACCACAAAGACAGGTTTTTATGAAAAGATAACTGATTGATATTATAATAAGAAATATTTTAATTCACAATTCAGGCTTTGACACCATTCACAGGCTTTGACACCATTCATTATGTCACAAAATCCCGGATCTGGACCCTAAGGCAATTTTTCCATAAATCAATCAAGGGGATTGTTAGAAAATAACCTTCTGATAATATAATTAAAATATTAATCAATTCACTTTGCAAGCTTTGACCCTACACCTATACATGTTTAAAGATTTTTTTAAAAAAGCCGATAATAGAAAAGGAAAATGATTTTATGAAATTCCTGTAAATAGTACTAAACTTCAAAATTAAAAAGGTAAGGTAATATGCAGAATATGAAGCCCAATAATAATTCAGAGAATGTTATTAATGCAGCATACAAAGGCTATAAAGACGGAACCGTTAATTTCATCGGCGATCAAGTCGAAAGTTTAACAGGCTACTCCAAAGATGTTTTCAATACCAAAGAAAAGAAATGGCTCGACATCGCGATTGACGAAGATAAGCCGTCAATGCAAGAAACCTTTATAACTGCCTTAAAAGGCGACAAGAACTATATGAGAAAATACCGTGTCAGGAAAAAAAACGGAAACATTATCTGGATTCAGGAATGGGGTCAGATAGTGTGCGATGATCAGAATGAAGTTGAATATGTGACCGGTATTTTGCTGGACATTACGGAACAAAAAAAGATTGAGGAAGCAAATCTCAAGATAGAAGCGTTAACAGGAAAATATCTCATTTTTAATATGGATAACATTGAATATGGTATTTGTATTTCTAAAATAAGAGAAATTATCGGTGTGATGCCAATCACACAGATTCCCCAAACACCTCCTATTGTAAAAGGGGTTCTAAACCTCAGAGGAAAAGTGATTCCTGTGATCGACTTGCGGCTCAGATTCGAAATGGAGGAAAAAGAGTATCAGGATCGAACTTGCATTATAATTATTGATATCGACGGTAATGATGGCAAAGTGATGGTCGGAATTGTTGTCGATACAGTTTCCGAGGTTAAATATATCAAGGGGGAAGATATCGAAGATAAACCTACAGGCCTCCAGTTCAATATGGACTATTTTATCCTTGGTATGGCCAAAATAAACGAAAGCATTATAACTATCTTGGATGTCGATAGACTGTTTATAGATGAGGAATTGAGTCAGATAGCACAAGCCGCTTAACGGGTCTTGGGTGTAATTTTAAGACCTGTTTCAAGTCTTCGTTGATTAATCTTCATTGTGCCTTGCCAACATTAAAGTGAGGGGTCGGAAGTTTGAAGCTTGAGACCTCAGTGAAACTCACGGAAGGTCAATAACCGCCATACGTTAAAAATGCATGGCTTCTCTCGGTACCGCTTAAATGACGGGTTATGCAGTATTTTTAGTTCTATTTCACTATTCTATCTCTGATACCATTTATTTGTGTAATAATGGACACGCTCTTACCACATAGAAAAGAAGATTTTAATCCAGTAGCTCGTCAAGACCGGAATCTCTGTGGAAGATCACTTTGTATTTTTTTCGAAACCTTAGGATTTTGGGATCAAAATTTTCCATAATGTCTTTATACTGGTTATCCAAATATTTTATTAACAACTGTTTTTCTTCTTCCAGTTTTCGAGAAAGCAAAGAGTGATCCGTCTGTTCAGCGGCACGGCAACAACGCATGAAAGTTTTGAAATGAATGCGTTTCAAAATCTCCTTGTCGGTAAACAGAAAGTGATGATTTGGATTACCCACATGACTCTGATTCAGAATAAACACGCGCTGCTTCGACTTTTTGTCAAATTCATCCATAAACCTTTCGTACACCTCGCTTAGGTGTTTCCAGAAACGATGTTTCAGTTCGTCCAGCTGCGATTCCAGGCCGTTGGCATCAATTTTAAGATCAAACAGATAGCCATCACCCTGAGCTTTTCCATGGTTTTTTCCATGTATGAATTCGTGCGGAATCAGCTTTTCCATATAATCATTCCCATATTCGTCAAGCTGACAGTAGAGATATCCGGCAACCATGCTCAGCAAGGCATAGCTGAAAGCGCCGTCTATCATCAAACGTGCCCAGGTTAAATACAGTGACCCTCTATATGGGTTTTTTTCATAATCTTTTTGCTCTTTCTTGCGGGAATCTTCCTGGAATTTATAATCATCAAAATCGTAATCATAAAGCGTCTCAAAACTAAGCAGATTTTTTTGACCGCAGAAAACTTCATTCAAGTAAAAGAAATCGTCACCAATCCCTTTTATGGGGAGCAATGCGGCGTTTATTTTTGAACATTGCACCTCGTTCATTGCCCGCCATGCGTCCTCTATCTCATCCTCGTTGGAAACAGAAATATCAAACAGCTCTCTCAACAGGAACTGCCGGATCTTAAAGAAATCCTCCTCCGGTGTGTCAACGCGGTATTTTTCCTGGCGCTTTTTATCCCAGGAAAAATAATCAGGCACGAACTTCATAATCGCTTTTCTCAATTCCGGCGACATTAACTTCCTCGATTGCTCTTAAATTCCTTGACGTTTTTCTTGTAAAGTTAGTGGATTTACTGTCCCATGCTAATTTGCGCCGTGCTTTGGCGTCAAGTAGAGCGATATCAATCAGCAAGATGCCCCTATAAATATATAATTCTACCCATCCATCAAGGAAACTTATAATTTAATGGGATGTCCCTATCCCGATCTGCCAAGCCTATTATAGTTTACCAAAGACTTTGAACATGTTGATAGTTTAAGATTCTTTTATCTTTTGTAAGAATCGTGGCATTCTCTTCTCGCGCCGTTGCCACAATTATTTGATCTGCCGGATCGTCATGGAAGGGCTTTGGGAGTACTGTTGAGCGGTAAGCTATCACGGGTGTTAGATGGATAAATCTGAGTTTTGGCATTTCCAAAGCGGCATTGATCCACTCCTCTGGGTTGTAGGAAATACCAATCTTCCATTTCTCTAAAAGCTTACTGAATTCCCAAGGTGAAATAGCAGATATTAGAAGTTCATCATATCCATCTGTATTTTCAATCAGTTTTGTAACTTTCGATGACAAATTTTGAGGGCGCATATTCCACCAAACCCAGGTATGAGTATCAAGTAGGTATTTTATTGACATGCTTCCCACAATCCTTCGCCAAGCGGAGTGACTATATCCTTTTCGAAAATAAAAGCATCTGAAAGTTTGCCTGGTGTGGGCTTCATTACGGAATTGCGATAGGGAACGACTTGAGCAAGGGGCTTACCTCTTTTCGTTATGACGATGGTTTCTTGGGATTTTGCGACCTCGTTTAATACCTTTAAGGCATGTGCCTTAAATTTACTAATGGCCATTGTTTTCATTTGACCACCCCCTTTTTTTAATAAAATAGTCAATTAAAATGGTCAAGTCAAGAAAAATGTCAAATGTTATATGGGGATTTGGGGGAGATTCTAATATTATAAGATTCTATTCATCAATCAGTGAATATCCATTTTCTGATGCTATTCCCTCTCCACGCCGTGCACTCATACTGACCGCAGGCTGGGAGATATTGAGCTTTGGAGCCAGGTCCGCTAATTAGTGCTGTTAAGCCAATACAATTCAGGCCATTCATTTATTTTGGCGCGTTTACATTGTGGGCAAAGAATTTTAGTTCTAAATTTTATACTCATAACCAACAAACCCCGCAGTTAGCGCAGTTTGCCTTTTATTAATGATGAACTCGTAAAAAGTCCGATTTAGACGGTTTCGTAAAAAGTTCAAATTCAAGGCGTGTAAATTTTGTAATCATGAAGCGTACTTATTGTACGTTGAATGATTGCGAAATGCAGCACAACGCAGAAGTTGGACTTTTTACGAAACCGTCATTAATGGGTGTTTCATGATGGTGCATGATCAACGGTTTGCCTTTGCTGAAAAGCTATGGCGGACAAGGAGGTGGCATCATGCTCCATCGGTATTGCAGCCAGTTCTTTGCATACTGTGAGTTGGACGATTCCTCGGCGCGTTGCATCCAGACTTTAAGCATCAGACTTAACGAATTAGCAACCTTTCTAAAAATAAAGAGAATTCAATCCGTTAAAAAGGTTCGCTATGGGCATCTCATCGATTTTACAGCCGACTACAATGCCCCCTCAATTCATGTCACAAAATCCCGGGCCTGGACCCCAAGGCAATTTTGCCATTTTTTGACGCTTCACCGGGTTATACCTGAAAATATCGCCACCGGTATACCATATCCAAAAATCGAAAAAACAGTCACTCAATTCCTCACACCTGACCAATACAACCGTTTAATTTTCTATTTCAGTGAACAGCCAGATTTATCTGTTGGACTGAGAAATCTTATCGAAATAATGCTGAATATGACCACAAATAAAGGTTTTGATAGGACAATAACTTTATGATATCGCTATAAAATTTATTTTATTTCACTATTCAAGATTTGATACCATTCATATGAGCCCGCATCTAATTTGCCATTAAAAGCTCTTTGAAACTAACGAGTTCACTTGGATCGAGTTTTATGCCATGGCATAGCTCTTGCGAATGTTACTGAAACAGGTCCGATTCGTGTGGTCCTCATTACGTATCTCAGTTTGACCAATTTGTCTGGTCGTGGTAATTTAGAAAATAAGCCTATGTGATATAAAGACTCATAATTGGATTTCAATTGTACCATTGTATTGTATGGGCCTTTTTTGTTCTTGAATTAACTTTGAGGATATTCCAATGGCAGGGAAACCGAGATTCTTTTCAATAACATTAAGGCATTTTTTTGCGGCACTGATGGTTGCATTCTGTATATTCACAGCCATCACACAGGGAGAGGCTAAAGAATCGCAGAAAGATGCAATGAGGGAAATAGGTAATAGTAATGGTTCCGGGGCTGGACTTACTCATGTGGTTCTCCGATTGGCATGGCTTCATCAGTTTCAGTTTGCCGGTTATTACGCTGCTGTGGAGAAAGGTTTTTACAGGGACGCCGGTTTTAAAGTCACAATTGTGGAAGGAAAGCCCGAACGAGGATCGGTGGAAGAGGTTATTTCCGGCCGAGCCAACTACGGCGTGGCAAGGTCTGAGTTGCTTCTTCATCGCTTGCATGGGCGGCCAGTAGTAGCACTTGCAGTCATTTTCCAACACTCAGCAGTCATTCTGCTTGCAAAAAAAGAAAGCGGTATTGATAATCCGCATGAGATGATAGGAAAACGGGTCATGTTGCTGAAAGGAGATGATTCTGCGGAACATATTGCAATGTTTCAAAACGAAGGGGTCTCTTTGGAACAAATAAAAGTTATACCAAGCACTTTTAATATCGATGACCTCATTGATGGGAAAACAGATGTTTTCAATGCTTATATAACGAATGAGCCGTACTACCTTGAACGCAAAGGCATCCCTGTATCAATCATTAGTCCCAAAACCTACGGGATCGATTTTTATGGGGATTGTCTATTTACCTCTGAACAAGAAATAAAAGACCACCCGGATCGGGTTAGGATATTCCGTGAAGCCTCTCTGCGTGGCTGGAAATACGCCATGGCCCATCCCGAAGAAATCATTGATGTGATCCTGACCAAGTATAGCGTTAAGAAAACGCGAGATCATCTCCGTTTTGAAGCAAATGCGATACGCAAATTAATGTTGCCCGATCTGGTTGAAATAGGCCATATGAATCCGGGGCGCTGGCATCATATCGCCGGCACCTATGTTGAACTTGGAATGGCTGATCCCGATTATTCCCTTAAGGATTTTATTTACGATCCAAATCCAAGGCCTGACAATACATGGATACGATGGGCATTTGGAGTGGCAGTTTCCTTGGGTCTTTTGATAGGTTTAAGTTCCATTCTTCTGCTGTTTCATAATAAAAGGCTTCAGGTTGAGATTAAACAGCGTAAAGATGCTGAAGAGTCGCTGCGACTTGTTCAGTTCTCTATTAATAATGCCAAAGACGCTTTGTATTGGGTGGGTCCCGACGCCAAATTCGCTCATGTCAATGACGCAGCGTGTAAAATGCTGGGTTATAAACGAGAAGAGCTTTTGACAATGTCCGTATATGATATCGATCCCGAAATCCCTGCTGATTTCTGGCCGGCTCATTGGGACGATATACGTAATCGTGGCTCTTTTGTGCTTGAAACCACCCATCTTAGAAAAGAGGGCACTATTTTTCCGGTTGAGATATCGGTCAACTACATTCGGTTCGGAGATCATGAATACACTTGTTCTTTTGCCAGAGATATCACGGACCGCAAGCTGGTCGAGGAGGCTTTGCAGCAAAGCGAAGAGAAATACCGTGCCATGATGGAAGCCATGAAAAATGCAGCATATATCTGTTCTCCTGAGTTTCGAATTCGTTATATGAATCCGGCTATGATTAATAGAATAGGGCATGATGCAACAGGTGAAATGTGTTATAAGGCAATATATGATCGTAATGAAAAGTGCTCGTGGTGTGTATTTGATCAAGTTCAGAAAGAAAAACATATCGAGTATGAGATGGCCGGCCCTAAGGACAACCGGTATTATTCGGTCACCAGCTCACCCATATCGCACAGCGACGGCACTGTTTCAAAGTTAACCATTTTTCATGATATTACCGAAATCAAGAATATGGAAGCTCAACTACAGCAAGCACGAAAAATGGAATCTATCGGTACACTGACAGGAGGCATCGCCCATGATTTTAACAACATTCTTGGCATTATCATTGGAAACACAGAACTTGCTTTAGAGGATGTTCCTAAGTGGAATCCCGCTCATTTCAACCTTGAAGAAATCAGAAATGCCGGTCTGAGGGCCGCTAATATTGTAAGGCAGCTTCTAAGCTTCAGTCGTAAGACCGGCCAAGGGATAAAACCGATCGAGATTGTTCCAGTTATCAAAGAATCACTCAATTTTTTACGATCAACGATTCCAACCACCATAGATATCCGACAGGATATTCAGGTCACCGATGAAAGTATTCTTGCAGACCCCGTCCAAATCAATCAGGTCCTGATAAACATCTGCACCAATGCCTTCCAGGCAATGGAGGAGACAGGCGGCATTCTGGAACTCACTGTTGAAACGACAATCATAGAAAAGGGAGGCGTAAAAAACTATCCTGACTTGGCCCCGGGCGAATATGTCAAAATAGCCATAAGCGACACAGGCCCGGGAATAGACCCTGAAATCATGGACCGAATTTTTGACCCTTATTTTACAACCAAAGAGGTTGGAAAAGGCTCGGGCATGGGGCTGGCTGTTGTTCACGGCATTATCAAAAACCATGCCGGCGCCATTACCGTGGACAGCCAACGCGGAAAAGGTGCTATTTTCACTATGCTTTTCCCGGTGGTTACCGAGAAACCTGTGATGGAGGTCAAAACACCTGATGAAATACCCCATGGTAATGAAACGATCCTTCTTGTTGATGATGAAGAACGCATTGTGAATATGACACAAAAAATACTGGAACGTCTGGGGTATACGG
>Ga0272444_10000919_pt1 | contig 29696 bp, 20 predicted proteins | sample SSMForm13_FD_201033 | JGI IMG/M metagenome (GOLD analysis project Ga0272444, IMG submission 201033) | Marine sediment archaeal communities from Little Sippewissett salt marsh, Falmouth, MA, United States - SSM-Form-13 | ecosystem: Environmental > Aquatic > Marine > Wetlands > Sediment ...
TACGACGTCCACAAGAACCTCCCGTCGTGGAGTTTGCTGAAGGACATGACGGCGCTGCTGGCGACCGAGGAGGTTCGTAGGGCCTACGACTGATCGGGATGGGGTGCGGGCCGATCCGCGGGCGCTCAGTCGGCGCACGGGTCGTGGCCGGGATGGACCACGAGGGTGTCCAGTGCGCGGGTCGTGACGAACGCCACGTATCCGTTGGCGCGAGCGGCGACGTACGCACGGTCGATGTGGGTCGGGGTCGTCGCATAGTCGATCGTCAGAACCGGTTTGCCCGCTGCGAGGAAGCGATCGAGCCTGCCCACCATGTGCGCCGTGACGGCAGGCGGCGTCATCAGATCGTCTCCGAGGTAGCCGTAGTGGATGTCCTCCTGCCCGATTCCGTCGACGAGCTCGACGTACGTCGGATCGACATCGAGGAGTGCAGCTGCGTTCTGCACGAACAACAGGAACCCGGGATCGCGAGCGAGGGCGTGAACGCGGATCGCTTCGACAAACGCAATCATCTCCGTCGCCGCGGTATCCCGCCCTCGGGCTTCGTACTCCTGATACGCATCGATCAGGTCGAGGTACGCGCCGTGAAATCCGGCATCGATCAGACGATCGACGTACCGCAGCACGATGCGCTGCCACTCGGCGACCCAGAAGCGCACCTTGTAGTTCCCGTCCCACGATGGATTTTCCGCATCGAGCCAGAAGGGATGGCCGGGTCGCCACTCCGGCTTCCAGTAGAAGCGATAGGACTCGGCCTCGCCGATGCTGAGGTAGGCGAGAACGATCTTGTGTCCGGTCGGGCTCTCGGCGAGTTTCGCGATCTGCTCGGCGGCGAACTCGCCGTGTTCGCTGCCGTCGGCCGAGTAATCGATCACGACCAGGTCGTAGCAGGTTCGGGCGATGGCGGCCAGATCGATCTCCTGGAGCTGGTACAGGAAGCTGCCGATCTCGGCGGGATCCGTCCTTGCCGGTGACGGAACGCCGATCAGGCCGGCGCCCCACAGTCCCGTCCAGACGAGGAGGGCGGTGACGGCGGAGCGTTGAATCGGATGGCGTTTTGACATGATGTCACGGTATGGCCGCTCCGTCGATCGGTCAAGCGACAACCCGATCCTGCCGCTTGCGACAGGGGACAATCGTCTCCGTTTGACGGCTCGAAGGTGATGTCCGTCACGAATCGGAGGGCGTAGCCTGTCGCCAAGGAAGGAGGGACCATGCACGAGAAGCCCGACGACGCTCCGATTGCTGGCTGGGTGCGAGAGTACTTCGGCATCGATGATGAGGACGAGCTTCGCGCGCTGCTCGCCGATCCGGCGCAGATGCTCGCCCTCCTCGACGTCGCGCAAGCCGCCGGCGAGGACGACATGCCGGTGATCGTCAAAGCACGCGACCCGTACGCGGCCTGACGAAGGCAAGACGGGCGCGATCCGACCCCGCTGCGGCCTCTGGTTTGCACGCGGGCATCCTCTGTTCCTGCTCCGTCATCACGCTTGGCCTTCGATGACGGCCCGACGTCCGCTTTCACACCGTGACAGACGGCACGGCGATCGGAAGAAACCCTTCTGCTGTAGGATGGTAGATTGTGTAGGGTGCCACGACAATCCGGAGGAGGAGGGCGTATGCCGGTTCGCCCGCCGAATCGAATCGGGAGGGTATCAGGGACTGCCACACGTCGCCGGCCGGCGACACCTACTGCCGAGAGGAGGAGTCGATGTCAAGGATGCTGCTGAGGGTCATCATTTCGACGGTCGTTGTCGCCGCGATCGGCCTGAGTGCCGCCGCGCGTGGCGCGGAGTACCTCGTGCCGGAGAATTTCCGCACGATCAAGGAAGCGCTTCGGGAGGTTCGGCCAGGTGATACGATCGTTCTTCAGACCAACCGGGCGATCCGGGAGTCGGTCACGATCAAGAACGAGCGCGATCTCACGATCAAGGCGGAGGATCGGTTCCGTAAGACGGCGACGGTCGAAGGGCGTTACGATGACGATCCCGTCTTCGAGCTCGTCAACTGCCGTGGCATTACGTTCGAGAGGATCAACATCGTCGCGCGCGAGGGGAGCGACGGGATCAGGACCTCGACGGTCGGGATCTCGACGGAAGGCTGCTCCGACATCGTGCTGAAGGAGTGCACGATCTCGGGTCACGGCGGACCGGGCGTGCGGGGCGATGCGATCACGCTCGAGGAGTGCACGATCAGCGGCAACCTGACGTGGGGCATCGAGCTGATCGATGGTGGTGCGATCACGCTTACCGGGACGACAGTGGAGGGCAACCCGGACGGTGGCATGCACATCCGGGGGGCAACGGCGTCGCTTCAGGAGAGTTCGTTCACCGGGAATGGCGGCTACGGCATCGTCGTGGACGGCAATGCGTCGGTGCGGTTCAGCGACCTCGGCGGACCGTCTCGGATCACGGACAACGCGCTGGGCGGGATCCTCGTCAAGGATGCGACGTTCACGCTTCAGGGAAACGCGGAGGTCCGAGACAACCGCGGCGTCGGAATCGAGGCACAGGATGCCCAGCTCACGGTGGTCGGCGCCGAAATCAGCGGTCATCCGGCCGCCGCGGTCGTCTATCGACGGTCCACCGGTACGGTCGGATCGAGCTCCATCGTCGACAACAGCGGCGTCGGCGTCCTCGTCGATGAGGTGAGTGATGTGTCGCTCGACGGCACGACCGTCGCACGGCAGGGAAGCGACGGAATCCAAGTGGTCAACGGCTCGACGCTGGACATCGTCGGGGGCTCGTTGATCACCGCGAACAGCGGCGTCGGGGTCCTGGTCGATGCGACGTCGGTCACCGGCGCCGACTCGACGATCTCGTCGAACGCCGGGTCCGGTCTGCGACTGATCCACGGGGCGACGGCGACGATCGCCACGACGAGCATCGCCGGCAACGGGGGGGATGGAGTCTATGTCGATGCGTCGACCGTGACGCTGCGCGGCGGCGAGTGCGTCGAGAACGTTCGCCACGGGATCTATGTGATCGAAGGCGGACAAGCGATCGTCGATGCCGGGTGCACCGTGTCGGAGAACCAATCCGACGGCGTGCATATCGATGGCGCGGTCGGTGAGCTGCGCGGGAGCGAGGCGACGGGAAACGCCGCGAACGGCGTCAGCGTTCTCGGTGGATCGACGGGCACGATTGCCGGAAGCGACGTCTCCGACAACGGACAGGAGGGCGTCGAGGTCGCTGTCGCGATGGCGACGATCAGCGGCAGCATCGTGTCGTCGAACGGGGCGAACGGGGTGCTCGCCATCGGAGGCGCGACGGTCGAGATCCTCTCCGGATCGAGCGTCTTGGAGAATAGCCTCGATGGGCTGCTGGCCGACGCGTCGACGGCGACGGTCGACGGAAGCGCGATCAGCGACAACACGCATAACGGGGCCCACGCAACCGGCGAGACGCTGCTGACGATTCGCAACGACGCGCTGTTCGAAGACAACGGGATCAACGGCGTCCTCGTCGAGGGGAGCACGCTGGCGATGTCGGGTAGCACGGCGCGCGGCAATGCAGAGGACGGCGTCGCCCTCGACGGCGCCGAGGCGCGGATCGAGACGTCGCAGCTTCTGGATCAGACGATGCACGGCCTTCACATGACGGGCAGCTTCGCCACCGTATCGGGCAGCACGATGGCGCGAAACGGCGGGGAGGGGATCTTCGAGCAGACGTCGCGCCTGTCGCTGGTCGACTCCACCGTGGAGGAAAACGTCGTCAATGGCATCGCTCTCGAGAACTCGCTCGTCGATGCACGGGACTGCACGATCCGTGCCAACGGGGTCCACGGCCTGTACGCGTACGAGAACTCCAGCGCGACGGTGACCGATACGACGATCACCGACCATCCGGAGGACGGCGTGCTGCTGACGAATAGCTCGGGAGACTTCCTGCGCACGACGGTGGGGCAGAACGCGGAGCACGGCGTGGATGCCGACGTCGCGGCCGTCGTCATGGCCGATTGCGATGTCGTCGAAAACACGATGCACGGGATTCACCTCGCGAACTCGACCGCCGATCTGACCAGCTGTCGGATCACATCGAACGTGCGGAAGGGGGTTGCGGCGACCGACTCCACGGCATCGATCCTGTCGTGCACCGTCTTCGGGCAAGGGGAGGAGGGAGTCTCCCTCGCGAATTCCGCGGCCGGCTTCGAGGAGACGACGATCGAGGGGAGCGCGCAGGTCGGCCTGCTCGTGACGAACTCGGTCGCCGCGATCGAAAGCGGAGCGATTCGGAGCAACGGCTCGCACGGGATCTCGTCGACGAAGTCGTCGATCGACGCCGTCGAGTTGGATGTATCTGGGAACACGGGCAGCGGGGTGTACGCCGTCTCATCCGGCCTCGGGTTTGTCGACTGTACGATCACCGACAACGCCGAGCACGGCTGGTGGCTCGACTTCTCGCAGGCTCGCGCCGAGGGGGGATCGACGAGCGACAACGGGAAGACCGGTCTGTCGGCGCGGGAGCGGTCCCGCGTGACGCTGATCGCTACGTCAGTGACCGGGCACCCGGACGGGGCGCTCGGGCTGTCGGATTCGTCGGCGGACCTTCGCGCGACGGCAATCACCGGCAACGGGACGCACACGGTGATCGCGATGAATTCCGTCCTGCGGGTCGTCGACGGTTGCGAGATCGCCGACAATGTCGGCAGCGGCCTGTTCCTGACGAACACGTTCGCCGAGATCAAGGGGAGCACGATCGAGACGGGGACACAGCACGGGATCGAGGCGACGCAATCGACCGTGCTGATGGTCAGCTCGGATGTCCGTCGTCACCCGGGTGACGGGATCCATTTGACCGACAGCAAGGCCGAGCTGGAGCTGGTGACCGTCGAAGACAACGGCGCGCGCGGCCTGTACGTCGAGCGGAACTCCGAGATCAAGCTTCGCGCGACGCAGATCACGGACAACGGGGAGGAAGGAATCGGCGTCGGGGCGAGTTCGGTCGAGATGACCGCATCGGACGTCTCGTCGAACGGGACGTACGGCGTCTTCGCCGCGAACGGGAAGATCCTGTTGGACGAGTCGTCGATCGCCGATCACCCCGAAGACGGACTGGCGATGAGCACGACATCGGCGGAGATCGTCGACAGTGAGATCCGCGACAACGGCGGCTTCGGCATCCGTGGCGACTTCGGGTCGACGTGCCTGGTGTCGGCCTCGGTACTCGAAGGGAACCGCGCCGGCGGTGCGAACCTCGACACGTCGTCGATCGACATCGTCGCCAGCGAGGTGACCTCGAATGGAGCCCATGGGATTACCGCGATCGGAGGGATCGTCAACCTGTCGCAGGCCTCGATCATCGACGGGCATCCGGAGGACGCAGTCCATCTGTTCGGCAGCTCGGCGAAACTGGTCGACTCGACGTTGCAGAGCAACGACGGCGACGCGATCGACACGATCGACGGCAAGGTGACGGTGCAGGGGTGCACGATCGACGATCAGGGGGAGTACGGCGTGCGCAGTGAGTCCAGCTCGGTTACGTTGTCGACGTGCATCGTCTCCGGAAACGGCGCCGGCGCGGTGTACGCGTCCGCGCGATCGCGCATTACGCTGATCGGGAGTACGGTCACCGACCACTCGAGTACGGCGCTCACGCTCGATACGAGTGCGGTCGACCTGCAGGACTGTGAAGTCGTCGACAACGATTCGCACGCGATCGAGGCGACGACCGGAACGCTGACCGTGTCGGGGACGACGATCTCCGGTCACGGGGACACGGCGATCGTTCTCGTCGATACGAGGGCCGAGGTGCGAAGCGCCCAAGTCGAGGACAACGACGGGCCCGGCGTCGACGCGACGACGTCGACGATCGCCTTCTCCGACTCGACGGTCCGCGGGCATCCGACCGACGGAATCCGATTGGAGGGATCGTCGCTCGAATGGTTCGGCAGCACGCTGACGGAGAACGAGGGCAACGCCGTCGTCGCGTCCGATTCGCAGGTGACGATCTCGGCAAGCACGATCGCCGAGAACGCCGGGCACGCGCTCGACCTGACCGACAGCTCGGCGGTCATCAGCAATGGCTCGGTCGTTCGCGCGAACGGGGACGTGGCTGTTGCGACGGTGAACGCCACCGTGACGGTCCTGAACTCGACGATCTCCGATCACCCGGCGACCGGCATCGTGCTGGACAATTCGCCGGCGTCGGTGACGTCGAGCTCGGTCCGATCGAACGCGGGGTGGGGGATCGAAGCGATCCACCAGTCGGCGTTGATGTCCTCGGGCAGTCGAATCGTCGAGAACGCGCTGGGTGGCCTCTCCCTCGATCGGTCGGTGGCTGCGCTCCTCGATGGCACGGAGATCGCCGACAATCTGTCGATCGGCGTGCTGGCGGCGCAGCGCTCGGCACTCCTCGTCATCGAGGCGTCGATCACCGGCAACGCCGACGCCGGGCTGGCCCTCGATGCGTCGTCGGCGTCGATCCGTGACGCCGTCGTATCGGGCAACGTGGGCCATGGCCTGAGCTTGGGGAGCCTATCCGTGCTGTCGCTCGTCGGCTCGTCGCTCGCCGACAACGGCGGGGACGGACTGCGGCTGGAGACGTCGGTTGCGTCGATTCGGGAGAACGCGATTACCGGCAACGTGACGTTCGGCGTGTTCGTCGATACGGCCTCGCTGGTCGCCGGGTGGGGCAACGACATCACCGGCAACGGCACGGATGTCTCGGAGAACGTCCCCGACGATCTGGTTGGGCCTCGATCGGACTAGGCGACGACGTGCGGGCGCGGGAGGGGCGTGTGTCCGGCCTCTCCCGCGTTCATTCATGGACTACGGAAGGACGCGGGCGACCTGGAGTCCTTCCTGACGATCGGCGATCAACACGAGTCCGTCGGCCACGGTGACCGCGACGGCTTCGCCGGGCGTTTCGATCGTCGCGATGCGTTCCGGGGCGGCCGGATCGGAGAGCGAGTAGACAGAGACGCCGGCGCGCTCCGCGACGTACAAGTGGCCGCCGGCCAGCGCGAGCCCGACGGCCTCGTCGCTCGTTCCGAATCCGCCGATCTCCGTCGCATGGGCCGGATCGGCTACATCGACGATCCGAACGCCGCGGTAGCCGGAGGCGACGTAGGCGACCGATCCGCTGACGACGACATCTCGGGCGTCACCGGAGGTCTCGATCGCGCCGAGGAGACGCGGATCGGTCGGATCCGACAGATCGACGATCTCGATCCCCGCGTCACCGACGGCAACGTACGCGACCCCTCCGGACAGCGTGACGGCGCCGGCGTGACCGGATGTTTGATGCGTCGCGAGCAGGGTGGCCTCACCGGAGCGAGACAGGCGGACGACATGCAGTCCCGCCCGCTGGTCGGCGATCACGACGAGGTCCTGCTCGGCGGCGACGTCCTGGGCCCAGCCGGGCGTCTCGAGGAATCCTGCCTCGACGGGGCGCGTCGGATCGGAGACGTCGACGATCGTCAGGCCGTCTCCGCGATTCGCGACGAGGGCGAACGACTCGAACAGGGCGACCGCCTCGGCGTAGCCGCGGGTGCTGTTCGATCCGACCTCATGGGGCTCGGCCGGATCGGAGAGATCGACGATCGACAGACCCTTCACCCCTACGATCAAGTAGGCGAGCCCGTCGCGCGCCCGGACGTCGAGGGAGTAGCCGGACGGGTTAAATCGTCCGACCGACTCGAGCTGAAGGGCCGAGCGGACGGTGAGGGTGTACGTGCCGGTTCCCTCGATGGCGGAGACATCCACGTAGTACGAGCCGCTCGCCGGCGCCCGCCATTCGAGCATCGCCGGGGTCCCGTTGGACGTCGAGGCCTGTTGCAGGATGACGTCGCCGTCGCCGCCGCGGAGCGCGAGACGGCAGGAGAGCCCGGGCGTGGTGGACAGCACGAACGAGTACTCGCCGTCGGCACGGCCCTCCCAACCGAACCAGTCGCCGTCGCCCGCAACCTCGATCGAGCCGGTGACGGGGGCGCCGTGCAGCGCGAGGGCCGAGGCGGTCGCGGCATCGCCGCCGTGATCATCGTCGTAGCCGACACGGGTGATCCCGATCTCGTATCCGATCGACGGGGATCCGCTGGGAGACGTGACGAGCAGGAAGACGCTCCCGGTGTCCGAGCCGGTCAGCGGGATTCGCTCGGTCCGATCGACGGCCACGTGCCGTGGCGGCGTTGTGCCTTCGACGATCGCCAGATCGAGCGCGCCGGCGGAGGTACCGATGACTTCGACGACGTAGTCGTATCCGCGGTCCGTCGAGACAAGAAAGGCGTCGACGTCGTCCGGCGTCTCGAGGAATCCCGGCACGAGCGGGCCGCCGACGGGAAGGGGCGTGGCGGACAGGATGTGGTCGCCGTGATCGTCGATCAGCTCGAGCGAGACCGATACGGCGTAGCATCCGGTACCGGACGAGGCTCGCGCGTGTCGCACCATCGCGAAGTAGGCTCCATCGGCGGGGGCTGTCCAGCGGATGCGGACCCCGGCGCCGTCGTCCGAGTCGAGGGCAACCGCGAGGATGCTTTGTCCGTCCGAGCCCAGGAGATACAGGACTGCCTCCATCTCGGCGCTTTCGTGTGTCACCGAGACCCGGTACGAGCGACCCGCAACAGCGGTGAACAGGAAGTAGTCCATATCCTCGGGCACTTCGATACAGGCTTCCACGAGCGAGCCGTCTGCCGAGATCGGCGTCGCGGCGAGCGCGGAATCCCCGTGGTCATCGGCGAGCGAAGCACAGGCGACGGCTCCCAGAAGGAGCCCTGCGACAAGAATGGGCCTCATCGAACCCCCCCAATCGGGATGTGGCTTCGCTTCATGATACCGGAAGCAAGCGGGGGCGTGCCGCCCGGACGGACCGCTACGCCATGGTCCGCGGGTCCGGCGCGCGAGGCAGAGGTCTACGTCTTGTCGAACAGCTTCGGGGGTGGATCCCAGCGCCCGAGCCGCCTCCTGCGCGCGGATGCGGAGAAAGGGCGGGACGGCAGGGGATTGACTCGAATCACCGGAAAGGTCGTGACCTCTTCATCGGCATCGATCGGCTTCGGGCCGGCTGTCTCCCCGTTCGGAGGCTGGGATGGTCGCGGCCGTTCGTGTCGCATCTTCTCATCACCCTGACGCAAACTACAGCGAACCAAGCGAGCGAGTCAAGTGCCCGTGTCCTTCCCCAGGACTACGATCGGGCGTCGTCGATCGCCCGCTGTCGTCTTGCCGGAGCGGGACGGATGCCGAAAATGGAAGGAGGTCGAGTCGGCGTCGGAAACGCGGGCCACGAATCCCGGCGAACAAGAGGACACGGTTCGCATGTCCCGGAGGGGTGAAAGGGCAATGGGAGCCTGTTGACTCGCTGCCCGGTTCGGCGCTACGCTGCGGCCTCCGAACGAAATCCCTGGATCAGCCGAACCGGCGTGACGTGGCGAGGGCTGCGTTGGCCGTGGAAGGGAGAAAGCCATGTACGATGTCGTTTGTCCAGTGTGCCGCAGCATGATCGAGATCCCTGCCCAGGCAGTGGAATCGCGGGCCGTGCATCGGTGCCCGAAATGCTGGACGTGGTTGAGAGTCGTCGACGCGCATCCGCTCCGCCTCGAAGCGGAGCGCGGGACCCTTGAGGCGGTTTCGACCGGCTCGAGGGAGCGGACGAAGTCGAGTGGCAAGGGCGGCGCCTCGTGACCCCGGTCGAGTGCCCGGAATGCGGCGAGCGGTTCGAAGTCGAGGCCGGAATCCTTGTGGCCGGGAACCGGTTCTACTGCTCCGTGTGCGACACGATGCTCGAGGTCCTCGAGGAGGACCCCGTGGTGTTGGACGTCGTCGATGAGGGCGTGTTCGATGACGACGACATCGAAGCGGACGAGGACTGGGAAGAACTCTAGCGGGTCGGCAGCCCGTCGATTGGGTGTTCGTCGGCCGTGAGCCTCTTGCGATAGCGGACGATCGGCAGCGGAACGCCGACATCGATCGTTCGGGTTCCTCCATCGAGGACGTAGCCGATCGCTTTGTAGGAACGGCGAGCGGCCCGATTTGCCTCGAACGTCCACAGGACGGCGATGCGGGCACCGCGTTTGCGCAGAAGTCGCTCGGCCTCATGGCAGGCGAGCGTTCCGAGACCTTGTCGCCAGCGGTCCGGCGATAGGTAGATTCCGTAGATCTCGCCGGTCGCATCCGGATCCAGGGCGCCGTCACGGCACCGACCGAGCGTCACAGAACCGGCCGGCTCCCCCTCGCGCTCGATGGCAAACGTCTCGGCGTCGCCGCCCGCAAGGACACTCCGAACTCGCTCTTGACTGCGGCGAGCGTCGAGCCGATCGAGTCGCTCGTCGGGGACGAGCCCGCGATAGGCGGCGCGCGAGGCCGCGATGTGGATCTCGGCGAGCGTCGGGACATCCTCGAGCGTTGCGGTACGCAGAGTCGTCATAGGACCACCGTATCGGCAGCAATGCTTGGGGACAAGGCTGTGCAGAACGGCGGTTCCGCGGGCAGGCGGGACCGACTCGACCGACGGCGGTGAGCGGCTACGAGTCTCGCGACGTCCGGTTGCAAAGGGCCCCATCACGGCTCATCCTGTTCGCATCGTGGAGGAGGTCTACGGATGAACGCAGGGGCCGATCGGATGTTCTGGAGATTCAGAGCGTACGGATTCCTGAAGAACCTACGGCTGTTCGATCCGTTCCTGATCCTGTTCTTCCGCGACGCGGGACTGAGCTACCTGGCGATCGGATCGCTGTACGCGATCCGGGAGATCGCCACGAATGTCCTCGAGATCCCGACCGGTCTGGTAGCCGACGCGTTCGGTCGGCGGCGGTCGATGATCGGCTCGTTCGCGGCCTACCTTGCGTCGTTCGCGCTGTTCGGCGCCCTGTCGGCGTACGCGGCGTACGCCGCGGCGATGGTCCTGTTCGCGCTCGGTGAGGCGCTTCGTTCCGGGACGCACAAGGCGATGATCCTCGAGCACCTGCGGCGGCGTGGAGAGGAAGATCGGCGCGTCGCATACTACGGAAGGACGCGCGCGGCGTCCCAGCTGGGCTCGGCGCTGGCGGCGCTGATCGGTGCCGGCGTGGTCTTCTGGAGTGGGAGCTACCGCGCCGCCTTTCTCGCATCGTTGGTGCCGTATGTGCTCGCGCTCCTGTTGATGATGACGTACCCGAAGGAGCTCGATGGGCACGTCGAACGGATCCTGCCATCGTGGTCCGGTGTCTTTCGAAGGTTGGTCGGAGCGGTCCGCGCATCCATCGGTACGCTGCGGGACGGTGCGCTGCTGCGGGGACTGTTCAGCGGCGGCGTGCTGGATGCGGTCTTCCGATCGACGAAGGATTATCTCCAGCCGATCCTCGAGGCGCAGGCGATCGCGCTTCCGATCCTGCTGGCGCTTCGGGGCGAGCAACGGGTGGCGCTCGTCGTCGGGGCGCTGTATTTCGTGATCTACTTGATGACCAGCTATGCGGCCTCCCGCGCCGGCCGACTGGAGGCACGGGTGGCGTCGCTGCCGAGGGCGATCGACGGTCTGTACGTCGTCGGGGCCGGGCTCCTCGTCGCGGCGGGACTGGCGTCGTGGGTCGGATGTCCGAGCGCGGCGATCGCCGCCTTCTTGCTTCTGTACGCGGTCCAGAACGTCCGGCGGCCGATGGTCGTCGGATACGTCGCGGAGCGGATCGATCATCGGATGATGGCGACGGGATTATCTGTGGGGTCACAATTGCGGACGATCCTGACCGCGACTCTCGCTCCACTCGTCGGCCTCGCGGCCGACCGGGTCGGGGTCGGAGCGGCAATCCTCTCTCTCGGCGGCGGAGCCCTGCTCGTGTACCCGCTGATCCGGCTTCGCCGCAGCCGCTAGCGCGGCACGGCGAACTCGACGAACACCGAGGGTTCCCCGTCCGATCCGAGGAGCGGGTAGGCATAGCCGACCGACAGCGCCAACTGGCTGCCCAAGACGGCGTCGACGAGGAACGTGAGCTGCGCCCCGGCCTCGACACGGACGCCCGGCTCGCACACACGGTCGCATCCGCCCCACGTACGACCGCCCTGGACGAACACGGTGGCGACGATGTCCTCGACTCGGGTCACGTTCAGGACTGGGTACCCGACGTCGCGGACGAGCGGCGGGAGCACCAGTTCGGCTGTGCCGAAGTACTGGAAGTGCCCGTACGGTGGCAGGGCAAACGCGCGGAGCCGATCCATCGAGAACATGAAGTCAGTCGGGAGCGTTTCGAGAAGCGATCCGCCGGCCGATGTGGAGATGTCGAGATAGAGGTGAGGGGCGAGACGGATCCGCTTCAGACCGGACCACGCGACGGTCGCGAACGGCTCAACGCCGGCCCCGGGGATGCCGGCGCATGCGGTCAGCACGTTCTCCATGAAGTGCGCAAGCAGATCGGAACGGCCGACGGCAACCGATACGTACGGAATCGGGTCGGGGAGTTCCCCGCGTATCCCGAGCGTCAGATCGAGGACGCGGGTCGGGTACCAGTAGGTCCCGGCAGCTCCGATCTCCGGGTGGGAGAAACCGAGCGTCTGCACGGTGGCTTGGAGGTCGACGGTGCCGGTGGTGTTCGACGGATCGAACGCTGTGATCGTGGCGGTCGCGGAGAAGGACAGACGGCGATCCACCGTCGCGGCGAACGCGGCGACGACATCCCATGCTTGGAAGACGTCGGCGAGGTCGTCATAAGACGCGTCCGGATCGAGATGGGGTATCGCGGTCAGGCTCCACTGGTGATCGTTTCGGAAGCCACCGGAGAGGCCGATCGGCGAGATCGAAATCACGTACGCGTCGAGCGGTCGGCCGATCGACGGCGCATCGTCGCTTCGGAATGGGTGGTCGACGAGGATCCGACGGGGGCTGTGGTTGTCGAACCGATTGACGTCGGGAAGCATCTCGTCCGGATCGGCGTGGATTCGGACAACCGGCGACGCGGTCTCGAAGACGACGGTGTCCGTCGTGGCCTCGGCGTTCCACGTTCGGCGTTCGGTGGACCGGTCGGCGAGCGTCGCCTCGATCTCGACGGGAAGGACGGCGCCGGCGCGGCGGAGATGGACCGTGGTCGTGTAGCCGTCATGCGACGTGGCCGTCTCGAACCGTTCGACGGTCACGTCGAACGTGGCGGTGCCGTACAGCCAGTCGTCGAAGAAGTCGGCCAGGTTGGCGTCCGATGCGTCCTCGATCGATCGGCGGAAGCCCTCGACATCCAGAATGCGGCCGCGCCATGCCGCATGGATCTCGGCCAGCGCGGCACGGAGGGTGTCTTGCCCGATCCGTGCCTCGAGCGCTCGCAGCACGAGATACCCCTTGTTGTAGACGCGCACGGTTTGCCCGTTGAGGTATTCGACGTCGGCCATCGGCCGGACGATCGGCTCATCGAAGCCGAGCTTCAGCAGGTCGAGATACGGCGCTTCGGAGAGGTGGCGGCGAAGGTTCACGTCACCGATCGCCTCTCGAACGATGTCCTCCGTCAGCCCGGGGCCGAGATGGGAGAACAGGTTCGGTTCGTCGGCGCCATACTTCTCCTCGAAGTACGAGATGGAGAGATACTCGGCGAATCCCTCGGACAGCCAGTTCTCCGCATCGAAATCGGTGCCGATTCCGATCCCCCACCACAGGTGCGCCGCCTCATGGGCGAGGAGATACTCGATCAGCCGATCGTACGTGCCGAGTGCGGGCATGTCCTTCAGGCGGGACAGGCTGCGTCCGACGAGAATCATGCCATCGGCCGCCATGCCGAAGAACCCCGGCGCGGGATTCTCGGCGACGATGAGCCGTCGGGATCCGAACGGACCGAAGCGGTCGCTGTGAGAGGCGAGGATCTCGGCCAGGTAGGTCAGCGTGAGCCGGGCGAAGGTCTCGCCGCCGGGGAGATAGACGGCGACCAGTTCGACGTCGTTCCACATCAAGGAAACGGATTCGAGGTCGGTTCCGATCAGAAGCGGGACCGACCGTACCGGGCCGTCGGTGATCAGTTCGTACGTTGTCAGGCCCGCGACGGGGTCGCGTTCGACTTGCCGGTCGGCGCCGGCGAAGAGCCGATACGCCTCGGGCACGGTGACCTCCACACGATACGTCGCCGCAGGGAGAACGTAGCCTCCGTTTCGTGCGGCGGCGGGCACGACGATCGGATTCCAACCGAACCGCCAGACATAGGTGTCGCGGTAGACGAACTGGTCCATGACGAGGGCGTTCGCAAAGCGTGTCTCGAAGTCGATATTCAGCGTGAACCGATCGCCCGGTGCGAGCGATTCGGGAAGAGCAACGGCGAGGATGCCGTCTTCGAGCGCGTAGGTCTGCAGTGCGGGCGGCGAGGGCTCGAGCGTGTACGCGAGCGGGGCGCCGTCGGCATCGGTGACGCCGTGGATTCGCGTCCACATCGGGTCGAAGCCGCGGACGTACTGCGCATCGGCAATCGCCGGGTGCAGGTACGGATTCGGTTCGGCGCCGGCGTTGGCGAGCAGCGCGAACAGGATTTCGTCGACCGGCTCGTCGGTCTCGTTGACGTACTCGACCCGTTGCGACCCGACGAGCATCTGCTCGGTCGGGTCGAGCGTCACGCGGACGTCATACGCTGACGGCGATGCGGCCGCACCGACGGATGCGACGACGACGAACAGGCAAGAGAGCAGTGCGAACGTGACGACTTGGCGACTCGTCTTCATGATCGATCCTCCTCGATGCGGACCCACCCGGTCGACATCCGGCCCCAGCGTATCCGGACGGTGTGGGGAAGTCGAGGAGACGACCCGGTCTAAGCGGCTGTTTCGGCGGCTTCGGCGACGATCTCCGCGAAGCCGTCGGGGTTGTCGACCATCATGTCGTGCCCCGAACCGGTGAGGACGCGGATGAGGACGCCGTCGGCGGTGAGGCGATCGACGTCCGGCGTCGGGAGGTTCCGGTCGCCGTAGACGTACGTTCGCGGCATCGTCAGACAGGCGAGATGTTCGCGGTAGGTCGGGCTTCGCGAAGCGATCAACGAGACGGCGCTTCGGTGGAGCGCGATCGGATGGGACGCCTGGAGCGTCCCGGCGTAGTCCAGGAAGCCCGCGGCGCGTATCTGCTCGACGAATCGAGCGTGGCCGCTCGCGATGTACGCCTCCTCGGTCATCGACGTGACCGGACCGCTGACGGCGCCGGGCCCCGGATCGAGGTTCCCCTCGGCGATCACGAGACGGCCGATCCGGGTCGGGTCGGCGGCGGCGGCGAGGGTGGCAACGGAGCCCCCCATGCTGTGGCCGACCAACGTGCAGTTCGAGATCGCGAGGCTCGCAAGCAGATCGACGACGATCGAGGCCTGCGTCTCCATCGCGTAGTCGAAGTCGATCGGCGCGTCGCTGTACCCGAAACCGATCAGGTCGACGAAGACTGCGCGGCGGCCGCGGAGGCGGGGATGCGCAATGGCACGGGGAAAGTACGATGACGACGCCGAGCCGAGGCCGTGCAGGAACACGAACGCGGGATCGGCCCCGGGGAGATCGTGATACCGTAGGATGCAGTCAAGCTGCTCGATCCGGTACGCATTCACGCGTATCGCCTCCGGGCGATCAGGCGCCGCCCCGCTCGACCGTCTCGCGGTAGACGATGCCCCGATCTCGCAGGCCGGAGAGGAGGAACTCGACAGCCTCGGGGTCGCGGCCGACGAATTCGGGTGGCGCGACGCCCGCCCGGGTCCATCGGCCTTCCGCAAGGAGGCGGGCGGCCATCGTTGCCGTGTAGCCGGTCGTACGGGCCATCGACGTCGTCCGGGTCACCGGGTTGTATCGATCGAGCAGATCGTAGCGGTATCGGACCGGGCGACCGCCGGCGCGCCCGGCGACTTCGATTCGCATCACCGTGACATCCTCTTCGCCGTCGCGAAGCTCCCATAGCGGGAAGAGCAAGGACGTCGCGACGTCGATCGGCCGGATCGGGCGTCCGTCCACGTCGATCGGCTCATCCGATAGGAAGCCGGCATCTCGTAGCAGCGCGATCTTGCCTGCATGTCCAGGGTAGCGAAGCGTCTTCTCGCACATCCGGGGCGCGTCGATCGTATCGACCAGCGTCCTCAGACCGTCGGTCAGGAACGCCTCGAGTTCGCCGATGTCGAAGCGAAGGAGCTCGAGGTCGCTCAGCGCCGGACGGATGACGGTCTCGCCGTCGACGACGATGCGAGCGGGCCGGGTGTACTCCTCGATCACGTCGATCGGGGAGAAGACCGCGCGGTACTCGAAGGGTGGCGTCCGTTCGGCGGGAAGGCCGCCGACGTAGATCTCCACCGATTCCGTCACCTCGAGAAGCGTGTCGGCGTGCCCGACGAGCAGGTTGCTCATGCCGGGAGCAACGCCACAGTCGACGATCGCTCGGACGCCTCGCTCCTGGGCGAGACGGTCGAGGGCGAACGGATCCTCGGGGAAGAAGGCGATATCGACGACATCGGTTCCGGTCTGCAGGACCGCTTCGAGGGTGCGATACCCAAGGAACCCGGGCACCGCGCTGACGACGAGTTCGGCCCCGTCGATCGCGCGCCGGACGGTGCTCGGAAGGGAGAAGTCGACGCGCTCCCCTGCAATCCCATGGCGCTCGGCCAGCCTGGTCAGGCGGGCCTCGTCGCGATCGGCGACGCGGACCTCGAATCCATCCTCCGCGGCCAGATCGACTGCGATCGCGCTTCCAACGCGCCCGGCTCCGAGTACGACGATTTGCATAACGCCTCCCTTCTCGGCTGGCGGCATTGTACGGTTGGCCGGGCACGTGCGCGAGACCGAGCGGTGCGACGAATCGGAGACGAACGCTTCCCAAAGTGATGCGGGAAAGGCGGGCGAGCCGATGCGTAGCGATGGTATGACGCTGAGCGAAAGGATCGATGTCGTCAGTGCGCAGGTGGCGGATGGCATCATTCTTGGCACGGAAGCGCGTGACATGCTGGTTGGGTTTCTGCTCGATCGGCAGAAGGGTCGGGGGCGACACGCCGGCTTGATGACCCTGTGGCCGGGAGAATTCGAGCGCGGCGTGCGGCTATTCAGCGGGGAGCGGCTTCGGACCCGACGGGCGGCGGAGAACGTGCTGACGCTCGAAGCGGTCCGTCTGCTCGCGATGCTGGCGGGTGACCGGGCCGACGTTCGGGACGCGATGAAACGGAGCTCCGCGGTCATGGCGCGAGCCTGTTTTGCCGCCTCTCACTGCATTCTCGGCGAGTGCGCACATGCATCGATCGCGTACATGCGGAGTGCGGCTTCCGATCGAAGCGGCGACCTCCGGAGATGGATCGCACGGCACGTGCAGGTGATTCGGGCGCAGCGGGACGGCGCAGGGCGGTGGACACGCTTTCCGTTTTACTACACGCTGTTGGGGCTGCTCGAGGTCGGCACGCCGGCGGCTCGGGCCGAGCTCGACTACGCGCGGTGTGCCTGCGAGCGGGCGAGTATGCGCGCCGCTTCGGAGGTGTACGTCGCTCGTCGTCAACGGATCGTTCGGCGAGTGCTCGAACGAGGAGAGAACGTGTCGTCCGGGCCGTGCGGCCGACCGGTGTGACATGCGGAGCTAGACGGGATCGCCCTCGACGGTCTGCTTCAGTTCTTTCGCTGTGTACATCTTTCGATCCGCATCCCGGAGGATCCGGTCGATCGTGCGCGGATCGTCGGGGTCCCAATGGGCGCATCCGATCGACAACGTGATCGGGAAGTCGACCAGGTGTGCCAGACGATCGGATCCTGCGATTGCACGGTGGATGCGATCTCGGCAGACCTCGGTTTCTCCGTTCGTCTCGGGGAGGATGATCAGAAACTCGTCTCCGCCATAGCGAACGACGATGTCCGATTCGCGGAGGGTCTCGATCAGCTCGTCGGCGATGCCCACGAGGACCTCATCACCGGTCTGGTGTCCGAACCGGTCGTTGATCTGCTTGAAGCGATCGACGTCGAGCATCAGGAAGCCGATCGGATGGCGGTAGCGCCTGGCGCGGAAAAATTCTCGCTCGAGGATGTCGGCGAGGTAATGACGGTTGTAGGTCCCCGTCAGCGCGTCGGTGTGGGCCATCCGCGCGAGGTTGGCCTCGTACTCTTTCTGTTCGGTGATATCGCGAATGATCGCGGTGTAGAAGCTTCCGGAGTCCGTTTCCCAGCTTGACAGGGAGAGGTCGATCGGCACGATCGAGCCGTCCTTCCGCCGGCCTCGGGACTCGATCCCTCGTTCGCTGCGAGGTACGCCGTCGACGTCGAAGAAGCCGATCGGCGGCTCGTGCTCCCCGTGGGGGCCCTTGTGGATGAGCAGGGTGAACGGGCGCCCGAGAACCTCCATCTCGCGATAGCCGAACATCTCTTCGGCACCACGGTTCCAGAAGGTCATTCGGCCTCGGCTGTCGATCGAGACGATCGCGTCGACGGCGGTCTCCGCGACGGCGCGGAACCTCTCCTCGCTTTCCCGAAGCGCCTCCTCGGCGCGCCGGCGGTCCTCGATTAGGCGCCGTTGGTTCAGGATGCGGTCGATCAACGGTGGCAGAAGGTCGAGGAAGGCGCCGTCGGCGTCCTTGACGACGTAGTCGCTGGCGCCGAGTTTCATCGCCTCGACGGCGGTCTGCTCGCTCCCGGTTCCGGTAAGCATGATGGTCGGGGGGAGCTTGCCCGCGCCGCCGAGGACCTCGAGGACCTCGAGGCCGCTGCGAATGGGCATGTTCTGATCGACGATCAGCACATCGAACGCCCCATCCCGGTACTGCGCGATGCCCTGCTCCCCGTTCTCCGCGATGTCGACGGTGTGGCCGGCGCGCCGAAGCCGTTTCTGGACCAGCCGCGCGAGGCCGGGGTCGTCTTCCATGTACAAGATGTGAATCGCGTCCCTGCTCGGCATCCAGCTCACTCCCCGTCCGGCACCGTCACGATGGACATGAACAGACCGAGCTGTTGGATCGCGTCACAGAAGCTTTCGTAATCGACCGGCTTCGTGATGTACACGGAGCAGCCGAGCTCGTAGCAGCGCGAGACTTCGCGGGCGTCGTCGGTCGTCGTCAGCACGATGACCGGGATCTTCTGGGTTTGCGGGTCCGATTTCATGTGTTCGAGGACCTGATAGCCGTCCATCACCGGCATGTTCAAATCGAGAAGGACGAGAAGCGGGGACGGCCTCTCGCGTCCGGCGAAGTCGCCCTCGGAGAAGAGGTAGTCCAGCGCCTCGCGGCCATTCTCGACGCGTGTGATCCCGTTGGAGATGCTCGCTCGTTTCAGGTTCTTCTCGATCAGCCGGGCGTGGCCGGCGTCGTCCTCGACAATCAGGATGCTAACCTCACTCAGGTTTCCCATCGGTTCGTCCTTTCTCTTCTGGATTGGCGAGGGTGAAGGAGAACGTCGTTCCGACGCCCGGCTCCGACTCGAATCCGATCTGGCCGCCGTGGCGCCTGACCATGGTCCGCACGTAGGAGAGGCCCATTCCCTCGCCGACGACATCCTGCACTCCGGCGCGCCGAAACGGCGCGAAGACCTTCTCCTCGTCCTCCTGTGCGATTCCCCGTCCGTTGTCCGCGATCCAGAAACGCGTCACCAGCGGCCCACGCTCTCCGCCGATCTCGATTCGCCCGGGCCTTTCCGGGTCGAGGTAGTTGACGGCGTTGGTGAGCAGATTGCCGACGATCTGCTCCATGGCGGTGGGGTCGGCGACGACCTCCGGGAGATCGTGGACGATCAGCTCGACGCGGCGTTCCTCCATCTGATGGGCGAGGCTCTGGCGGCACGCCTCGACGAGCGCGGCGACGTCGACCGGGCGCGGGCTCAGCTCGCGCCGCCCGATCCGCGACAGCTTCAGCACCGAGCGGATGAAGCCGTCCATGCGGGAGACCGACGTCTCGATGAAACCGAGCGCCTCCGGGATGTCTTCGTCGAGGAGCTGAGCGATCCGCTGTCGTTCGGGCTGGTCGATCCTGTCGAGGAGGTGACGGTGATACGGGGCGAGCGTCTTCATGGCGGCGGTCAACTCGGCGGAGAACCCCTTCAGGTTGACGAGCGGGGCGCGAAGATCGTGGGAGACGATGTACGCAAATTGCTTGATCTCCTCGTTGGCCACTTCGACCTCGGCAACGTAGCGCTTCACTTTCTGCTCGGCTTGCTTGCGAGCGGTGATGTCGCGATCGATGCCGACGAGGCCGATCGTCTCGCCGTGCGCGTTCGCCAACGGCAGTTTCGTCACGAGTAACCACCGTGGGACGCCGGTCGAGCGGTCGACGACGGACTCCTCGGCATTGAGCAGCGGCGTGCCCGACGCGAGAATCCTGCGGTCCTCCTCGAGGTAGCCGGCGGCCAGCGCGGCGGGGAGGAAGTCGCCGAGGGTCTTGCCGAGCAGCTGTTCCGGGGTCTCGCAGCCAAAGAAGCGCGCGATCGCGGTGCTCGCGACGACGAAACGTCCCTCGAGATCCTTCGCGTAGATGAAGTCGGGCAGGTGATCGATGATCGTCCGAAGCAGCGTTCGCTCCTGATCGAGCCGCGCCTCGGCACGTCTGCGCTCTTCGATCTCACGTTGCGCGGCCTGATACAGCTGCGCCTTGTCGAAGGATGTCGCAATCTGATCGGCGATCGTCGAGAGCAGCAGGGCCTGCTCCTCGGTGAACGCATGCGGGCGGTACGACTGCACGTTGACGACCCCGATGACTCGTCCGCCGACCAGAAGTGGGATGCCGAGCCAGGATTGGGGAGCCTTCATCGATCCGAACAGGGAAGGGTTGCCGATTGCCTCTCCGTACTCGAGCTCGTTGTGCACGTGAAGCATCCGCTGGGTTCGGAGCACGGTCGAGGTGAGGCCCTCTCCGAGCGGAATGGGGTCGGACGGTGTTCGAACCCCTTCGTCGATCATGAACGGAAACTCGATCGTCTGGTCCGTCTCGTCGACCAGGGCGATAAAGAACGAATCCGGTTCGAAGACCGGAGCGATCGCTCGGTGGACGGCGAGCCCGAGCTGTTCGAGGTCGTGTTCTTGCCCGACCAAGCGGCCGATGCGATTGACGATCGCGAGCTGCTCGGCGGCGTCCCGCGCCGCCTGAAAGGTGGACGCATTGTGGAGCGCGAAGGCAATCTGATCGGCGAGGGTTTCGAACAGCCGTTGGCGCTCCGCATCGTACGCGTTCGGGCGATCGAGCATGATGCAGATCGCTCCGAGGACGCGCTCTCCGACGATGAGGGGGGCCCCGAGCCAGCTCGCGGGCATCCGCTCTTCGCCCTCGGCGAAATACGGAGTGGGCAGGGAATCCTTCTCGGCTTCGTAGTTGCGAATGTGTAACGTCGTCCGTCTTCGGATGACCTCCCCGGTCAGGCCGCCCAACGGATGGCGCGCACGCGGAACGCGACGCCCGCCCAGCATCCCGAAGATCAGTTCGATTTCGTCCGTCTCCGGGCGATGCAGTACGACGAGAAGCTCGTCATGTTCGAACGCCGGGGCAATCTCCGCATAGAGGGCCTCGAGGAGGCGATCCGGCTCGAGCGTTGCGCTGACGGCCTTGCTGACGCGGTTGAGGAGGCCCATACGCTCTGCTTGCCGCCTCGTGGCTTCAAACAGACGGGCATTCTCGATCGCCATGCCGAGCAAGTCCGCGACGGTGAGCAGAAGGGCCTGATCCGCTCGTGGGTAGGCATCTTTCGTCACGGCTCCGAGGGATAGGACGCCGATAACCTGGTCGCGGATCCGTATCGGAACGCCGAGCCAGGACGCGATGGGCGTCTCGTACCCGATGGTCACGGGCTCCGGGACGGACGGGTCGCGATGTTCGAGATCGGGGACATATAGCGGGCGGCCGCGGGTCGCCACGGTGTGACTGAGGCCGGCTCGCGCGACCTCCGTGACGTCTCTGTTGGACCGCTCGCCGGCTTCCACACCGAACAGGGTGCGCAGCGAGCCCTTGGCGTGAAGGTACTCCAGCACGGTGTACTGCTCATGCCGGAAGAACGGCGCGATCGCGTCGTAGACGACCTCCATCAGCTCGTCGAGTTCGAGAGACGCGCTTGCGACCTGTGCGATGCGCGAGACGGCAGCCAAACGCGGATCGGTTTCACTCACGTAGGTCCGGGCCTCCCTGGATCGATGCGGATCGATGCATCGTACCAGGGTGGTTTGGGGGGGGCAACAACGATCGGCAGCTGGCGAGGTCCCGGCTGTCCCGTACGGGAATCCCGCGGCGCACCGAAGAGGTAGGCCTTCGCTGTGCTGTTCGGCGGTGCCTCGCGGGCGCCGTTCTACACCGGTAGAATGCCACGCGACCAAGGGGGAATCATGGACTTTGACGCGGTGGTTGTGAAACTTGCCGAGGTGCTGTCCGGGGTTCGTGCCAAGGGGTACGTGGCCGAGATCGCCCGCCATCATCGGATCCAAGCATCTCCGGGATTCGACGACGCACTGGCGGACGTCCGCCGGGCGCTCGAGCGGATTGGGGTGGAGACGAAGACCTCCTCGTTCCAGGCGGATGGGAGGACGGAGACGCTCGGCTGGATCGCGCCGACGGGGTGGCGAATCCGTTCCGGAAGTCTGCAGCAGATCGAGCCGAAAAGACGCCGTCTCTGTTCTTACGCCGAGGTACCGATCTCGGTCCTCGGCCAGTCCGGTGCCGGCCGGGCGGAGGGCGAGCTGATCCACATCGGCCGCGGTACGAGCGACGAAGATGTGGACGGCGTCGAGTTGGAAGGACGGTTCGTTCTCGCGAGCGGACGTCCGAGCCAGGTTCTGGCGCGGATTCGCGGGCGGGGGATTGCCGGATTGATCCAGTATCCGGAGTCCGAGCGGGCGGCAGCTTCGTACGATCTCGTTCAGTACGCGGGGCTGTTTCCGACGGCGAAGGAGCTGGACACGACGCCGATGGGCTTCTCGATCTCGCGGAGGGAGGCCGATCGACTGATCGGCGAGCTGGCTCGGGGTGCGGTCCGGCTTGTCGGAGAGATCGACGCCGAAGCCTACGATGGATCGATGAACACGCTGGAAGCGGAGATCCCGGGAAGCGACCCGGACGTCGGGGAGGTTCTCGTCGTCGCGCACCTTTGCCATCCGCGTCCATCGGCGAACGACAACGCCTCGGGAAGCGGGTTGATGATCGAAGTGGCTCGCGCGCTGGTCGAGATGGGCAAGACGATGCCGCTTCGTAACTCGGTGCGCCTGCTGTGGGTGGCGGAGTTCAACGGCGCCATCCCGTGGGCGATGGCGAACGCCGAGCGGCTTCGGACCGTGCGGTTCGTCGTGAACCTGGACATGGTCGGGCAATCGCCGGAATTGCTCGGCGAGCCTCTCCGTGTCTTCCGGATTCCGAACGCGCGGCCGTCGTTCCTGAACGCGTGCTACGCCCCGATCCTCGATCGAATCGCGGATGACGAAGCGACGCGATCGCGGCAAGGTTCGCGACGGCCGCTGCACTGGATTGTCGATCGGCCGAGCGGAGGGAGCGATCATCTCGTCTTCCAAGCGAGCCCGCATGCGTTGCCGGCGGTGATGTTCGGACACGACGACCCGTATTGGCACACCGATCAGGACACGATCGAGAAGGTCGATCCGACGCGTCTGAAGCATGTCGGGCTGTTGACGGCGCTCCTCGCGACGCTGCCGACCTGGGGAAAGGATGAAGCCGAACGACTCGGACGGTGGCTGATGAGATTCGGCGTCGGGGAGATCGCCCGGGCTGCGTCGCTCGCCGGCCGAGCGGGGGCGGGGCAGCGGCTGGTCGAGGTGGCACGCGAGATCGAGCGGCGGCGCGCTGCGTCGCTGCGTGATCTGATCGGGGAGCGAGTTTGGGACAGGGGGGCGCACGAGGCGGCGCTCGATGCAGTCGCAACGACGATGGGAGGGCACAAGACGGTCGAAGGGCGCTTCGACGGGGTGCGCCCGCATTGCATCGTCGACGGACCGGTGCGCTCGGAGATCATGACGGAATGGAGCGACGAGGAGCGGGCCTTCGCCGAGGAGATGCTGTCCGGGAACCACCGCGCCGTCGTCGAGTCGCTGACCAACCTCTGTGACGGAACGAACACGATCGAGGAGATCGCACTGCGGCTGACCCTCGATTTCGATCGGCTGTTCTCGATCGAAGACACGCAGAGGGGCATCGAGCTGCTGGTGAAGGCGGGATATCTGGCTACCTGACGGGGACCGTGAATGGAACGCATGGGCGGGCTTCTCGGAACGCTGAGGACGTACGACCGTCGGTTCTGGACGCTCTTCTTCGTCCAGCTGATCGTTGCCGTCGGATTCGGGGCGGCGATGCCGTTCGTCAGTATCTATCTGCACGCCGAGCGCGGCATGCCGATGGCGCACGTGGGAACGATTATGCTGGTGTCGGCGCTTGTCGCGGCGGCCGGCCGGATCGCCGGAGGGGAGCTGGCCGATCGGGTCGGCCGGCGGCCGCTGATTCTCGGGGGCATGGCCGCACGCGTGATGGTGTTCGGGTGGATGGCCTATGCGATCTACGCACGGGAATCGGTGTGGATCGTTGGCGGGGTGTTCGTCGCGGTTCGGATGGTCGGCGGGCTGGTGCGGCCCGGGCTTTCGGCGATGGTCGCGGACGTCGTCGAGCCGGAAAAGCGGGTGGAGGCGTACGCACTGTTTCGGATCGGTCAGAACGCCGGATGGGCGATGGGTCCCGCCATTGGCGGCTTCCTCGTGACGACGTCCTATGCGTCGCTGTTTCTGCTGACGACCGGTGCCAGCTTGATCGGGTTGCTCTTGATGGCCTTCCTCGCGGGCGAATCGATCCAGCGGGCCGAGACATCGCGCTTCTCGTTTCGCCGGGTGATCGACGTCGCTCGAGATGCTCGGTTTCTTGTCTTCTGCGCGTGGAGCATGCTCCTATACCTCGTCATGGGGCAGTTCGCGAGCACCCTTGCCGTCTTCTCGACAGAGATCGTAGGGATCGCGGAGGGGCAGCTCGGGATTCTGTTCACGATCAACGGGATCGTCGTGGTGCTGTTCCAATGGCCGGCGGCCCGTCTTGCGGACCGAATCGGCCTGCGAAATGGGCTCGTGTTGGGATGTCTGCTGTACGCCGTCGGGTACTTCTCGGTTTCGTTCGCGTCGGGCTTTTCACTCTTGATCGCATCGATGGTCGTGATTACGCTCGGCGAGGTCGTCTTCTCACCGACCTCGATGGCGGCGGTCGCGAACATGGCTCCAGTGCAGCGCGTCGGGCGGTACATGGGCTTCTTCGGCCTGACGGAGGCGCTCGGGTGGTCGCTCGGGCCGTTCGTCGGAGGGCATCTGTTCGACGCGTTGGCATCGGCCCCGGTGCTGCTCTGGGGAATCATCGGGGCGATCGGCATCGTGGCGGCGCTCGGATTCGCCGCGACGACGGGAGACGGACGGATCAAGGGACAACAGGGAGGACGCGGTGCGCTCTAGATGGATGTGGATCTGTGCGGGCGTCGTGGTGGTCGCGGCGGCGGTCGTCGCCATCCTGCTGATGACGGGAGGAGGGGCCGAAGGCCCCTACGCGCTCGTCGGATGGACGTACGGCGCCGTCGGATGGGTGCAGCCTTCGCCGGAGAACCGGGGCGAACGGGCCGAACGGGCCGAGCGACTTCTCGAGGACACGTTTGCGCTGTGGGGCTACGAAGCTCCGGCGCGGGCCGAGGGTGGTCGGGTTGCAAGGAAGGGCGATCCGGCCGGCGGCTCGGCGGTGGAACTCTGGGCGCTGGACTGGAAAGGATCCCTGATGTCTCCGGTCATCGTCCTTGTCTTCCCCGACCGCGCGTCGCTTCAGGAAGCGACCGGATTGGATCGTGACGCCGTGACGCTGATCCATGCGATGCCCTCGCAGGGCACGTACGATGAACAGGTCGCCACCGCGTCTCTCACTGAATGGGTCGTCGATCTGGTTCGCGCCTCGGTTGCGTTCCTCTGCACCGCCGATCGGTGGGAGGAGTTGCTCGTCGGCGAAGTGGCGAAGTGGATGTTGATGAGGGCGCTGGAGATTCCCGAGATCTGTGATTGCACGCCGTACGCGGTTCCGCGGCTAGTGCGCGAGGGCATCGCGGGGTATACGGCGGCGAGACTACTCGGTGCCGAGGACGGATTGGAGATCGCGCGAACGTGGGCGGCGGAGCACGGCATCTCCACCAGTGCCGAGGATCCACTGAATTTCGACGTCGATGACGAGACCTACTTCGCCCTTGGTACGAGCTTCATCAGCTATCTGGTCGGCGAGTACGAGGAGGATGGCTTGGTCGGCGGAATCTGTGGATGGTACTCCCGTTGGTCGCAGTGGTGTCAGATTTCCACATCGAGGACGCTCGCGCATCTGCGTGGGTGGCGCGCGTTTCTTGGCCTCGAGGAGGAGTAGCGGCGTGGCTGCTTGAGGCACGGACGGCGCGCCGGCGGGTAGATGGAGCAGCCGACCGCTGGAGGGAACCATGCGCATCCGTTCTCGAGCCTTCTGTGGAATCCTCGGGCTTCTGTCCCTTGGCATCGTCTGCGGTACCGGGGAGACTCTATCCGCCGCGGGCAACCTGTTGTGGAACGCGGCCGCCGAGTTCGGGTCGGGAGGGACTCCGAACGCATGGACTCCCGTGACGCTGCCCGGTGGAACCGGGGCGATCGAGTTCGTCTGGGACGATGCGACGGCACACGGCGGGGCACGGTCTCTTCGGATCTCCGCCAAAGGGTCGCGTCGCGCAGCATGGCAGCAGACCGTCCCCGTTCAGGGCGGGGCCGTGTACACGCTGTGCGGGTATATCGCCCTCGAGGACGTCGATCGCGATCGGGGGGAGTGCCGCCTGCAGGTGGTGTTCCGGGATGCCGACGGGGGGCGGCTGCAGATCGTCGACTATCCCGGGCACGACGGCTCCCGGCCGTTCGAACTCGACTTCTCCGCAGACTTGAAGTTCCGCGCGCCGGCCGAGGCTGCCCGGGCGGAGATCCGCGGGTACCTTGAGGGGCCGGGAACGGCGTGGTTCGATGACTTCACGTTCGCGGAAGCGCCGGCGGGGGAGATCGTCGGGCGGGTGACCAGCGGCGGTATGCCGGTGGCCGGTGCGCGTGTATGGATTCACGGGGATCCATGGGGGGCGCCGATCGAGACGGTCAGCGGCATCGATGGATCGTATCGACTGGGCGGCATCCCGGTTGCGTATCCCCGATACATCGTGCTGGCCGCGAAGGATGGCTATCGGACCGTGCCGCAGGGAGAGATCGCCATCCTCGAGAACGGGTCGACGACCGTCGACTTCGAGCTCGCGCCCGGGATCGATCCGCTCGACGACCTCGACGTGCGGTACGGGTTCCTGGCGGCGGCGGCGTTCCAGGAGCGGGAGGACGTGCCCGAGGGCGCGACGATTCCGGCGGAAGCCTTCGGGTACCCGCCGTCCGTGCGTGAGTACCTCGAGTCCGATGCCTATATCACATCGGACGACCCGGCGATCCGATCCGCGGCTTCGAATCTGCTCGCATCGATCCCGACGGAGGATCGATCGGACACGCGGGCCGTCTCCTGGGCGGTGTACGCGTGGGTCAGTCGGACGTTCAATCACGATGCCGTGTTCGGCAACGGCGAGGAGGCCTATCGCGACGTGACCAGCGGGATCTGGCAGACGATCCAAGACGGCGGTTGGTGCTGGGGACGCAACTTCTATGACTGGGCGTACAGCGCGGCCGAGGCGCTCGATCACGGGAGTCTTATCTGTGTCGAACATGCGTGGCTGTGTGCGGCACTGCTTAGGGCATTGAACATCCCGGCACGGGCTCGGGTCGGCTCGGCGCAATTCTGGGCACAGACGACGATGGACGATGGCCGCTGGATCGGGATGAGTACGAATGGGGGCTCGAACACGTACCGCGAGCATGGGATCCTCGGTGCCGGATTCGGGCGCGCGATTGAGCCGGTCTACACATCCGTGACGAGCGAGCCGTTCCTGCACGAGGACTGGGATCTGGAAACGCCCGGGCTCTGGCACGAGACGCACCCGTGGAGCGAGACGTACGACGGGAGTGAGGACGGGCTTCGCCGGGCGCTCGCCGACCTCGAAGCGTTTGCCCGGACCGGCGATGCGCCGAAGGGATCGGCGGGCCGTGTGCCGGGCGCCCCGACGTATCAGATCCACTACTCGGCGGTTGTGATCAACCTGTATACGGTCGAAGAACAGCGAACGCTCGACGTTCGGTTCCCGATGGTCGGCGAATCGACCGAGTACGAGGACACCGAGGAACGCGCGTACTGGACCAACCATCCCGAGTGCGTTCGACGGACCTGGATCGAGGAGATCGCCAACCCTCCGGTGGAGGGCATACAGCGGTGGTTCCACATCGAATTCGATCTGTCCCCGCTGCTGGCAGGCTAGGATCGGCCTCGCCTAGCAGGCCAAGAACCGAGCAAGAATCCTGTCCGCAACGTCATTTCGTGGCGGCACGTTTCGCAGAGCACGGAGCACATGCCGTGCAGGCTTGAGCCCCGCGACCATGGCAAGGCGGAGGAAGTGCCTTGCCTTACGAGACGACATCTCAGGATGCGCTTGAATCCCCCAAACGGGGCGATCCCCATAGCGAAGAACGTGTGTGTCGCAGTGCATGGTTCGACCGAGCTTCCGCCATGGAGCCGGCGGATCGACGACCTCGTCGAAGTGATAGACAAACGTCGACCACGGGTTCGGCAGGCCGTCGAGGAGCGGGTCGCGACCGGTGCACTCGATCTCGGCCCAGCCGACCTCCGGCGGATCGGATCGAGCGACGTACTCCGATCCGGACAGAGCGTAGACGAGCATCTGGTGACCGAAGCAGGAGCCGAGAAGCGGAAGCCCACGGTCGACAATCTCGCGGATCAGCGCGACCTCTGCATCGAACCAGGGCATCGGTTGGAGGATCGACGCCTCGGAGCCAGTCAGGATCACGTGCGAGAATCGCCCGAGCGGCGGAACGGAAGCGCCGGAGGGGAGGTTGCAGAAGTGGGTCGCTGCCGTCTTCAAGTGGGCCCGCCAATGCCAGGATGGGTGGAAGAGGACTCGGTGCACCGCATTGTCGACGATCAGGACGCCAGGCCTCTCGGACATGGATCGAGTATAGCCGGCCGGACGTCAGAGGGAACCGGAGAGATCAGAGAAGACATCATGCCAGGCGAGAGTTCATGGATAATGAAGACAAAAGCGGCTAACCTATCGGCGTGCCCCGGTGGCTCCGTGGCCCACTGGAGGGCGAATGGATCGATTCTCAACGGATGACTCAACCCACGCCTCTCGAACCACGTCGACGCTCGTTCGATCCGTGGCGGCATCAGACGTCCTCCGACGCACGACGGACGGGAGCGGAGCCGTGGTCGCTGCATCGTCTCGCCGGACGAGATAGCGAACGAACCATCGTGAAGAGGAGGAATGATGACTCGGAAGAGATGTGCGGGAATCGGATGGGTCCTGGCGTTCGCGGCGGTTGCGATCCTGTGGATGGGCGGCGCAGCCTCGGCCGCGAGGACGCTCGACATCGTGTTCGTGATCGACACGTCGGGCAGCATCAACGCCAACGAGCGGGCATTGGAGATCGGCGGAATCAAGACGGCGATCGAGGATGTGCTCTTACCGGCGTCCTCGTTGATGGAGATCTGCGTCGGTGCTGTGTGTTTCTCGAACCAGGGGGCCGAGTTGCTACCGTTGACGCGGCTGTCTGCTGCAAGCCTGGCGAACATCCACGCCGGCATCGAACGGGCGAATGACCCGTCGTTCTGCAGCCACACCGGACGTACGAACCTCGGGGACGGACTGAAGGTGGCCATCGGGCTACTCGCCACGGGGTCGGGGGATCGCCGTGTGATCAACCTGGTCTCGAATGGAAACAAGAACATGGGGCTGGATCCGGTGCCGATTGCCG
>Ga0272444_10000924_pt1 | contig 29618 bp, 31 predicted proteins | sample SSMForm13_FD_201033 | JGI IMG/M metagenome (GOLD analysis project Ga0272444, IMG submission 201033) | Marine sediment archaeal communities from Little Sippewissett salt marsh, Falmouth, MA, United States - SSM-Form-13 | ecosystem: Environmental > Aquatic > Marine > Wetlands > Sediment ...
CCTGCTGTCTGCCCGGCTATATTCCTATTTCAATAATATATCCTACCCCCAACGCCGATGATGTGCGGTGGAACGAGGCATTTCCCGTGAAACGATCATTGGCACCCCTGCAACGGCCTCACAACCGGTGAACCGACTCACAACCCCTCCGGACTACAGAATGGCATGGGTCTTGCTTTTATTGTGGTAAAGACCTTGAAGAGAAGGGGTATTCTTATGAACGGTACGGCGGAGTTGAAATATTCAGACGGGTTGGCTGGGAAGGAATCTTTCTTCTTCAAATGGCTGCTCAAGCTGGGCGGGGACGCCGCCAAGAAAAATGGAGAGCTGCTCCTTGAGAACCTCAATCTCCAATCCGAGATAGAAAGACTGAAAAAGGTTAATTTTATTGACGATACGACAGGGATCCACAACAAGAGATACCTGCAGATACGGCTGAGAGAAGAATTTGCCAGGGCGCGAAGGCACGGTTTTGCGCTCTCCTCTGTCTTTATCGATCTGGATGACTTTAAAGCGATTAACGACACATACGGGCATATTACCGGTGACAGACTGCTCAGGGAAATGGCCTCTGTTCTGGAGGGTCTGTGTCGCAGTGAAGATGCGCTGGTCCGTTTCGGAGGCGAAGAATTTGTGGTTCTCATGTCGGATACCAAAGGCTATGAGGCCGTTGCACTGGCTGAGAGGATCAGGAAAGAGATCGCGGGGCATCGCTTCTCCTGTGGGGACAGGGAGATCTCTCTGTCGGTAAGTTTAGGCGTAAGTACCTTTAACGACAATGATTTCAGATATGTAACCAATCCTGAAGAGTTGATAGATATGGCCGATAGGGCGATGTACAGGGCTAAAGAAAATGGCAAGAATACTACCTGCTACCTGCCCTCTCATCCTGGAGATGACAATCCCGTTCCTGCGGGGATTGCTGAACGGCACTATGAAAGAATATTCGTATAAATTCGGAATTTTCTGTATTACTCCCCCCTCCCATGGGAAAAATTTACCGGTATCGGAAAACATTTTTTACTCTTTCCCTGCGGACCGTGCCGTTCCTTTCAGATTTTTCCCGCTGCCGCAAATAATCTGTAAAGTTTTTTTATTTCCTGCCGATTAACACAACAGTTGCGTTCGATAAAATTGTTGCGAAGCGCATAATTTTTTGTTGCCCCTGTCCGGGGACGATGTACTGGTGTCTAGAAACGATTTAATAGCAGAAGGTTAGAGAATTGTTGGCCGTACATCTTTCGGGTGGCGAAGCCGGGGAGTCCAGGAACACGTGCTCGATCTCTCTATTCCTGAGCTGTCCGGACACTAGGGAATTTTTACGTGTAGAAGGTGGTTAGATGTCAAAATTATTCTACTCCACTGCAGAGGTGGCTGGGCTGTTCAGTATGAACCGGGTCACCATTTATCGGTGGGTGAAGGACGGAAAGATCGGGGCATATAGGATAGGCAGACGTCACAAGATTCCCGTATCTGAGGTGGTCAGATTGCTGAGAGAGTTCGGTTTTTCAGAGCCAGCGATCCGTGATCTTTGTGGTGACATAGATGAAAACCGGCTCAGCGAATCGGCAAAGGGACTGGTGACAGACCGGGGTTTATAGAATTTCAGGATCGAATGTAGGTCGAGGGGGCTGCCGTCCGCAGGGACGTGGAGCCTGTTGCAATCAAAAAAGAACGAGGGGTTGCCACAATGTTTCGAAATGCGACACTGGGGAAGAGAATCGGTTTTGGCTTTGCCATGCTGTCTGTTCTCACGATTGCCGTTGGGACAACGGGATATCTGGGTCTGGCTCGCGTTCTGAGTGTAACGGAATTTTACAAGAATACCAATGTGATCAAAGGCATCGTTGCGTCTGTGAAGGAACATACCGATCAATATCTCCTGTACAACTATACCGAGGCCAGGGAAAAGCAGGAGGCGGCCGGGAAGCAGGCATTTGCCCAGATAGAAAAGGGGCAACGGTTCATACGCGAGATGGTGGCCTCTTCCGCCCTCGATGACGAAGAAAAGGAACGGATCGGCAACGCCGGAAGGGAAATGACCCGTTACGGGGATGCCCTCAATCAATACGTTGCCTCCGAGACAAATAAGATAGCGGCGATCCAAGAGGCGGAGAAGCTGAGCGCGGATGTGGCCGGTCATATCGAGAAGGGTGCGTTGTGGGTGGATGACCTGCGCGTGGCACATGAGGTCCTGACGGCCGACATGAGCGCCTATTTCAACCGACCCCTGGAATCGATCTGGCAGAGGGTGGCGGCTGATCTGGAGAAGGCGAAAAAGGCCGCGGACGAATGGTACGTGAAGATCGAAAACAGTGATGAGCTGCGGGCGGTTGGCGACGCAATAAAAAGTGTGGGGCAGGCCCTCGAAACCGCGCTTACCGGATATCACCGGGAGGTGAAGGATCAGGAGGGATACCATGCTTTGATGATCGAGCACAAGGGAAGGTTCGAAAAGATCTGCGCCGAGCTCGACAGGGCGAGCGCCGAAAAGCTGCAGAGGCAGACACGCTCTTCACTGGTGTGGATGTTCATCATTATCGGAGCGGCTCTCCTGATCGCTGTTCTGTATTCGTTTCTTACCATACGAAACATCGTGGAACGAACGGGGAGGATCGTTGACGGGGTCAACGAGGGGACCGAGCATATGATCACCGCTTCCGGTCAGGTTTCATCCGCCAGTCAGGCCCTTGCCGGGGCGGCCGGCGAGCAGGCATCATCGCTGGAGGAGACATCCTCATCTCTCGAGGAACTGGCCTCTATGACGAAGCAGAACGCCGACAATGCCCAGCAGGCGGATATCCTGACGAATGAAGCGGGGCAGATGGTCAAGGATGTGAGCGAGAAGCTCGCACAGATGACCCGGGCCGTGGATGATATCGGCAGGAATTCCGAGGAGACCTCTAAGATTATCAAGACGATCGATGAGATTGCCTTCCAGACAAACCTTCTCGCACTGAATGCGGCTGTAGAGGCGGCGCGCGCCGGTGAGCACGGGGCCGGGTTTGCCGTGGTGGCCGATGAGGTGCGGGCCCTTGCGATGCGCTCGGCCGAGGCGGCGAAAAACACAAATGATCTGATAGGAAACACCGTCAATTCCGTCAAGGAGGGGTCACGGCTCAACGAGGAGGTCAACGAGTCTTTCAAGAAAAATGCCGAGATCGTGGGGAAGACGAGCGATCTGGCCAGTGAGATCGCCGCGGCGTCGCAGGAGCAGGCACAGGGGATCGAACAGATCAACAAGGCCGTTGCGGAGATGGACAAGGTGACCCAGCAGAATGCGGCCAATGCCGAAGAGAGCGCCTCTGCGTCTGAAGAGATGCGTGCCCAGGCAGAGGCCATGAAGGATATTATCGGATCCCTGATTGCCCTGGTTGGCGGCAACAGGAACGGCATGAAGACACAGAGTAAGGAGCCTGTCGCAGACACGGCGATCAGAACGGTCCCAAAGGTGATTTCCTCGGGGCTTCGTAAGGCCCTTCCGTCTCCTGCGGCGAAAGGCGGCGGTAAGCGCCTCCCCTCCCGTGATGGAGAGGAGGTCAGGCCCGAGGAGGTTATCCCCATGGAGGAAGGGGATTTCAAGAATTTTTAGCAGTGTGTGATCAAGGAAAGAATCAACGGTACGGTGAACAAGAATAAAAGGAGGTTGTAGATTATGAGCGCCGAAGCAATGGAAATGACAAAAGAGACAGTATCCTCGATAAGTCGGGAGGGAAAGTACCTCACCTTCGAACTTGGCGGGGAGGAGTACGGTCTGGAGATCCTGAGGGTAAAGGAGATCATCGGAATCATGAAGATTACGTCTGTTCCCCGGACGCCGACGTACGTGAAGGGGGTGATCAATCTTCGGGGAAAGGTCATCCCCGTCATCGATCTTCGCCTGAAGTTCGAGATGGAACCGATCGAATATAACGAACGGACCTGTATCATCGTTGTCGATATAGCGGACAGCTCGCGAAACGGACTCATGATGGGCATCGTGGTCGATTCCGTTTCCGAGGTTCTCAATATCGGGGCCGACGAGATCGAGGACACGCCGACCTTTGGCACAAAACTTGATACCGAATACATTTTGGGGATGGCCAAGGTCAAGGGGAACGTCAAGATCCTTCTCGATATCGGCAAGGTCCTGTCTGTCCAGGAACTCGAATCCCTGTTCAAGGAGGAGTAGGATCATGATTGCCGAGACCGTATTGATAACAGGGTTGTGCCTCGTTGGGGCCGCGGTTGTTGCCGGTGCTCTGTATCTGACCCGTGGAAAGGCACCCACCACCATCCTGTGGATCAAGGTGTCTCCGGGAATACTGGTCCTCTGCATATGCCTGTTCATACTCGGCAAGTTTGGCGCATATCACTATACGGCCCTGGGCCTATGCGTGGGGATGGGACTCCTGGTGATGGGTGGTGTCTTCACACTGTTTGTCGAGCAGGCCATGAATCCCTTGACCCGGGTTATCGAACAAATCGCCGGAGGAACCGATCAGATTGTCGTTGCCTCCGGACAGCTTTTACTCTCTAGCCAGTCGTTATCAGACGGTGCGAACGAACAGGCCTCGAGTATCGAGGAGACCTCTTCTTCTCTGGAAGAGATGGCTTCAATGACACAGCAGAACGTCGGGCATTCAAAGGAGGCGATGTCGCTGGTCGGGAGATCGATGGAGAAGCTGAAAGAGGCAAACGGGTTGATGAAATCCCTGATAGAATCCATGGAAAATACGTCGGCGGCGAGCGATGACGTATCAAAGATTATCAAGACCATTGATCAGATTGCCTTTCAGACCAACCTTCTGGCCTTGAATGCCGCCGTCGAGGCCGCCCGGGCCGGTGAAGCGGGGGCCGGTTTTTCGGTCGTTGCCGAGGAGGTACGCAACCTGGCCATGCGCTCATCGGAGGCCTCCTTGAGCACCCAGGAACTTATTACGGACGTTATCAAGAAAATCGAGGCCGGGACCGGTCTGGTGGAACGGACCGACGACTGTTATCGCGAGGTGGCTATCAATGTCCAGAAGACCAACAATCTGATGGACGAGATCGTTAGTGCCTCCCAGGAACAGGCGCAGGGGATTGAACAGATCAACACTGCCGTTGCGGAAATAGATAAGGTGACCCAGCAGAATGCGGCCAATGCCGAAGAGAGCGCCTCTGCCTCGAGACAGATGAGTGTTCAGGCACAGAAGATGCGGGACCTTGTCGAAGGTACGGCCGGTGTGGGTGCAGACGCCGGACACCTCGGAGGGGGCGGTGCCGGATTCGCACGGACAGTTCGGCAGGCGGTAATCCCGAGGATGTTCGGGCAGAAGGGGGAGAAGGTGCTCCTCAAGATCGCGCATGGTAAATGAGCGAAGAGGTGGCAGAAGGGTCCTGCCTGAGGGATTGAGAAAAGGACCCTTCTGGGGGAGAGTGCCGGCGGCGTCGGATGCGCCCTGAACGATTGTTGCATGAGAGTTTGGATTTTACGAGAGGGAGGATGAAAAATGAAAAAAATAACCCTTAAAAATAAATTGATCATGGGATCACTGGCCATGGTGGTCTTTGTCATGGTGGCCTCTGCCCTTGTTCTTTCGTATCTGATCAACAGGCAGAACGAAAATGCGTCCTTTGATCTGGTTGGGAAGGCACTCAATATCGCCTCCAGCGATCTTTCGGAGAGGCAGGGCCAGCTCCTTTCCATTGCTTCACAGGCCGCAAACATGGACGGGATGGCGTCCGCGGTTCAATACATTCTGGATTTCGGGAATTCCGACGACGATGGCGGGTCTCTTGCAATGACGAAAGGTACCTATGAGGAGATGGCAACCGGTATCTGCCGAATAGGGGTTATGAGTAATATTTGGAAGATAGCCGTTTATGACACGAGCGGGAAACTGTTGGCCTTCGCCGACCAGAGAGAGGGGAATGAGTTCATCTTGGGTTATTACGTCACCAGTCCCCGCCCCACCTTTTTTACCGAGGTGGTACAGGGGGGTGAAAAGAAGGATGAATATGTCTGGAAAGAGTCGGACAGTGTCGACGATCTGGGGCTGGCTGCCGCGTTTAACCAGACAATTCCGGAAGAGGATCGAGTGACCTACAAACAGGCCGGCAAATATGTCACACTGACCTCCTATGCCCGGATTATGACGCTGGCGTACAACAAGACAACCGAGGCGCTGGAAAAGAGACAATGCGGTTTTGTCGTCGCAATCCAGAAGCTGGACCGGCCTTTTGTGAAAAAGATGTCCGGTCTTGCCGGGATGGGGATAAACATCTTTACCGCGGACGGTTTGAGTGTCGGGACCGTTGATGAGTACCGGTCGATCATCTCTGGCGGGGAGACGGAGAAGGGATCGAAGGAACGGCAGATAATCCTGAATGAGATGAAGCTGGAAAGCGGCGGTTATTATCAGGGCATCCTGTCCCTTTACGACGGGCCGGCGGTGGTCGGTTCAATCGCGGCAATCTACTCCAAGGCCGTGGCATGGAGCAACACATGGCAGGTGATCAAGATGCTGGCCCTTGTCTGTCTCCTCTGTGTCCTGATAATCGTGCCCCTTGCGGTTATCGTTTCCAATTCCCTGACCAAGCCGATTAACAAGATCATCGAGGCCCTGAACAAGACGGCCAACGAGGTCTCCGATGCCTCGGATCATATCTCGCGCTCAAGTCAGCAGCTTGCCGAGGGCTCGGGCGAGCAGGCATCATCTATCGAGGAGACGTCGTCCTCGCTGGAAGAACTTGCATCCATGACGAGGCAGAATGCCAATAACGCCAACCAGACCGATGAGATCATCAAAGAAACGGGGAAGATCGTTGATGATGTCAACAGGAAACTTGCACAGATGACCGAGGCCGTGGGTGATATCAGTAAAAATTCCGAAGAAACCCAGAAGATCATCAAGACCATCGACGAGATAGCCTTCCAGACCAACCTGCTGGCCTTGAATGCCGCTGTAGAGGCGGCCCGTGCGGGGGAGGCCGGGGCGGGGTTTGCCGTGGTCGCTGAGGAGGTGAGAACCCTCGCCATGCGGTCCGCTGAAGCGGCAAAGGATACCAGTGATCTCATAGGGATAACGGTAAAATCTGCCAAGGAAGGGACCGAACTGAACGAGGCCGTCAATGAGGCCTTCACAAAGAATGCCGAGATGGTGGCCAAGACGAGCGGGCTGGTGAGCGGTATAGCAGAGGCATCACAGGAGCAGGCGCAGGGGATCGAACAGATCAACAAGGCCGTTGCGGAGATGGACAAGGTGACCCAGCAAAATGCGGCCAATGCCGAGGAGAGTGCCTCTGCGTCGGAACAAATGAGTTCCCAGGCGGAAGGGCTGAAGAATATTGTCGGGGCCTTAATGGATCTGATTGGCGGGAGTACGAACGGGATGGGTGACAAGGCCAATGAGGCACCGAAAGAGGTAAGGATGATCGACAGAAAGACCCTTGCCGCCGAATCTGGAAAGATCTTTGAAATTTCTCCGAGAGAGAAAGACAGGGGCGCACAGACACCCGCTCATGGCACGCAGGAAGTCAGGCCTGAAGAGGTTATTCCTATGGAAGAAGGGGATTTTAAGGACTTTTAGGCATGATAACCGATGAATTAAGGGACGTTGATTTTGAAAAAATAAGCCGTCTCGTCTATGAGCAATGCGGCATCAACCTGCATTTGGGCAAGAAGGAACTGGTCAAGGCGAGGTTGGGTAAGCGTCTGAGGAAGGAAAAAATCGGATCCTTCGCCGACTATTATCGGCATGTGACGGCCGAAGGGGGGATGGATGAGTTGATTGCGATGATCGATTCCATCTCTACCAACCTGACCAGCTTCTTCCGGGAAGAGAGACATTTTCACAAGCTTCGCGAGGTGGTGCCTGCGATGATAGCGACATCAGGGGGCGGGCACCGCCTGCCGAAGCTGAGGATATGGAGCGCGGGGTGTTCCACCGGAGAGGAGCCCTATTCACTGGCCATTACCCTGAAAGAAATCGTGGATGCCGGGGAGGTCGATCTGAAAATCCTGGCCACCGATATTTCCACAGAAGTGCTCAGAACGGCCGCAGGCGGGGTGTATCCAAAAGAGCGGGTCAAGAACATCCCTCCTCTGCTCCTGAGAAAATACTTTCAGATTGGACAGGGGAAGTGGAGCGGGCACTATCGGGTGAAGAAAGAGATTCGGGATATCCTAACATTCAGGAGGTTCAATCTTATGGAGACGCTGCCGGCCGACAGCCTTTTTGACGTCATATTCTGCAGAAACGTTATGATATATTTTGATAAAGAAACGCAAAAGGACCTGATCGGCCGGTTTCATGGTTGTCTGAAGGAAGGGGGATATTTCTTTGTTGGACATTCTGAAAGTCTGACGGGTTTGAAGCATCCGTTCCAGTATATTGAGCCGAGTATGTACCGCAAGTAAATTTCATGGATGACTGTATGAACCGGATTGTAGTCGGAATTTCAGATGTGAAAGTAAGCGGAAATGTCGAGGATGTGCTGGTCACCTATGCCCTTGGGTCCTGCCTCGGTGTTGCCGTATATGACCCGTGGGTAAAGGTGGGGGGTCTTTTACATTTCATGCTTCCGGATTCATCGCTCGATAGCAGCAAGGCCAAAGAAAGGCCGGCAATGTTTGCCGATACAGGGATACCGCTCCTCTTTAAATCCTGCTACCGGTTGGGAGCGGAAAAGAAGCGTATGATCGTGAAAATTGCCGGGGGTGCCAATATACTCGACAGTGCCAATCATTTCCGGATCGGCCAGAAAAACATAACTGCTTTGAGGAAGATATTCTGGAAGAACAATGTGTTGATAGATGGAGAGGACATCGGAAAGGATAACCACCGTACCGTTCAACTGGGTATTTCCACCGGCAGGGTTGTGGTGAAAAGCCCAAACGGAACGTTACGGGAACTGTAAGGAGCCATTATGTTCAATGTACTGATAGTGGATGATTCAAATTCGATGCGTGCCGTCATAAAGAAAATTATCTCGATCTCGGGTTTCAAGATGGACCAATGCATCGAGGTGGAGAACGGGAAGAAGGCGCTGGAAGCGCTGGCGGAACATTGGGTGGATGTCATCATATCGGACATCAATATGCCGGAGATGAACGGGTTTGAACTGCTGGAAAGGCTGCAAGGTGATGATCTCCTCAGGAATATTCCCGTTATAGTCATAAGCACGGAGAGCAGCGAGCAACACGTGCAGAATGCCTTCGATCTGGGGGTGAAAGGTTTTATCAAGAAGCCGTTTCTCCCCGAAGAGATCAGAAAAATTCTTTATGAGGTCATAGGGGTGAGCGATGAAGGAGAATATGAAGAGGATAGAGGAGATGACGAGGCTTTCGATTTCTGAGGTCTTTGAGAAGATGTTTTTTCTTTTTCTCGAGCCCCCGGATGATGAAGAGAGCACTTATGATATGGAGGCAGCAATACGGTTCGGAGGTCCCGTGAAAGGGGAGATGCGGATCCTCCTTACCAAGGACATGGCGAAGACTATGGTTCACAATATGCTGAGCCTGGAGGGGGACGAGGTTGTCGCGCAGAGGATCGCAGACTGCTCAAAGGAGGCGGCCAATATGATCTGCGGAGATTTCCTCGGCAAGTTTGACAGTACACGGGTGTTTACCCTGTCGGCACCGACATTCAGGGAACAGATCGGAAACCTTGAACCGGCAGAGAATGCGTGCAGGATGGATTTTGATTCGGACGGCCAGAAAGTTGGAATAATTGTTGAGATTGATTGAAAATTCGGCAGATCAGCCCGTGGGGGTCGTCCTGCCCGGTGCACGGTGGTAACAAGATTCTTATGAAGAAAAAGGATGTCCAGTTATACGAGTATTATCTGAGGCCCGGGTACATATTTCTGAACAGGGAACCGTCTATTGTGTCGACGGCCATCGGTTCCTGTGTGATGGTATCCCTCTGGGACTGCAGGCGAAAATACGGCGGTGCTGCGAATTATGCGTATCCCTTTACCGACAACAGACGAGAGGCGACTGCCCGCTATGGAAACGTGGCGATCAATCACCTTATACGGATGTTCCTGAGGGAGAAGGCAAACATAAAGAACATCCGGGCGCAGATATTCGGCGGGGCCGCACTGCAACAGTCGGCCGAATGCCGGGAGGTGGCAAGGGCAAATATCAGGATCGCCAGGAGCGTCCTGGGAAGATTCAGAATCAGGATCGTTTCCGAAGATGTGGGCGGCGATGTGGGCCGAAAGCTCGTTTACAATACCTTCAGCAATGAGGTTATTGTTTTTAAGGCAAAGAACCTCCGCCGGGAGGACTGGTACCCCTACACAAACGGCAGGGGATAGACACGGTTCTGAGGCCGGTCCGGAATGAAAGGTTGGCAACACGTGATGCCGATGACAGTCCCCGTAAATGAAACCCCTTAATGGGAGAATATAAGATTGAAGAGAATACGAGTATTAGTAGTTGATGATTCCGCTATCGTAAGGAAGATATTTTCCGAGGAACTTTCGAAGTTCCCCGATATCGAGATCGTGGGGACTGCCCCGGATCCCTTCATTGCCCGGGACAAGATCGTCATGTTGAAGCCGGATGTCATAACCCTGGATATCGAGATGCCGAGGATGGACGGGATAACCTTTCTCAGAAAGTTGATGAGGTATTTCCCCCTTCCGGTGATCATCGTGAGCTCCCTGACACCCAAAGGGGGTAATTTGACGCTGGAGGCAATGGAGATCGGAGCGGTGGAGGTGATCGGGAAACCAGGAGGCTCCTACACCGTCGGGGACATGATTCCCCAGCTGGCGGCGAAGATCAAAGCCGCGTCGAGGGTGCGGATAACGAAAAAAGATGTGGCTGGAAAATCCGCACCCGCACGGTCTGAACCGTTGAAGGCCCTTGCAAAGACCTCGAACAAGGTTATTGCCATCGGTGCCTCTACGGGCGGAACGGAGGCCCTGAAGGCCGTGCTGACCAGGATGCCGCCGAATTCGCCCGGGATACTGGTGGTTCAGCACATGCCGGCCAAGTTTACAACGGCCTTTGCGGAGAGACTGAACGGTATCTGTCAGATTACGGTGAAGGAGGCCCAAGATAACGATTCCGTGAATCCCGGGACTGCCCTGATCGCGCCCGGCAATTATCATATGATCCTGAGGAGAAGCGGGGCCCGGTATTATGTTGAGGTGAAAGACGGTCCCATGGTTCATCATCAACGCCCTTCGGTCGATATACTGTTCAAGTCGACCGCCCAGTATGCAGGACCGAACTCGATCGGTGTTATCCTGACCGGTATGGGAGCGGACGGCGCGGAAGGGCTCCTGGATATGAAACAGGCCGGTGCGAAAACGACTGCTCAGGATGAGAGATCGTGTGTTGTCTTCGGCATGCCGAAAGAGGCCATAAAGATAGGGGCCGTGGATACGGTGGTATCGCTGGATCAAATAGCTGAAGAGATCGTAAGGATGGTGTGACGTATGGAAGATCATGATGCTTTGATGATTTTGATTAACAATTTGGCTTCCGATTTCTTGTTCATCGACGGCAAAGAGATCGATGTGCCCACTGCGGGGAAGTTCCTGAATACGCTCGACGGGTTGATAAAGGAGGCGGACAGTCAGAAGATGCCTCAGTTGAAGGGTGTTGCCAATGGCCTGTCTTTTCTTCTGGAAAAGATCGTTCTCAACGGTGTCGAAGATAAAGAAGCGGGTTTCGATGCCCTTGAGAAGGGGATTACCCTGATGCAAGAAATCGGCGAAAGCATAAAAAATACAGGAAGTTATGAAGGAGACATCGACACCTTGGCGGAGTCGATCGCCACGCTCACGGGTGAACAGCTGCTCAAAGACACGGCGGAGGTCCCTCGGGAAGAACCCCAGCCTCCAGAAATGGCGGAGATGGCGGATGCATCGCTGGTAAGGGATTTTATCGTTGAAGGTCTCGAGTATATCGACGAAATCGAAGTGAATATATTGAATCTGGAACAGGATACCGAGAACAAGGAGTATATCAATATCATCTTCAGGCCGTTTCATTCGATAAAGGGGGTGGCAAGTTTTCTGAACCTGGATCAGATCCGCGAGCTTGCCCACAGCCTGGAGACCCTTCTGGACAGGGCACGAAATGACGAATTGCAGGTAACCCCCGGGCTTATAGATGTGATCCTCGACGGGGCCGATGTTCTGAAGGCGATGATTATTCAACTGCGCGATGATCTCGAAGGCAACCCGGCCCAGCCGCTGGAGGTTGATCTGCCCGCCTTGAGGAAACGGATACAGGGTATTGAAGAGGGGAGAACCGACATCCAGGGAATCAAAAAGGTAGGGGAAATACTGGTCGAGGATGGCACGGTGACAGAGGAGGCCCTGGAGGAAGGGCTGAAGATTGCGGGAGAGGCAGTCCCGCCGAAGAGGATCGGCGAAGCCCTGATTGCCGAAGGGAAGGCCACCCCCAAACAGGTGTCGCAGGCCCTGAGAAAGCAGGCGAACCAGACCGCGGATACCAGTGCGGTGCGGGTTGACGTGAGAAAGCTGGATGATCTTATCGATATGGTGGGTGAACTGGTTATCGCACAGTCCATCATCAGGCAGAATCAGATTGTTCAGTCGAATGGCGACAGTCAGCTGGCCAAGAGCATCGTCCAGCTGTCCAGCATTACATCAGAGATACAGAAAACGTCTACCAGTCTGAGGATGATCCCGATCAAACAGACCTTCCAGAGGATGTCCCGCCTGGTGAGGGACCTGTCCAAGGCGACGGGCAAATCGATCGGCATTGTCATGGAAGGTGAAGACACGGAAATAGACCGGAATATGGTGGATGAAATATATAATCCCCTTGTTCACATGATCCGAAACGCCGTCGATCATGGCATAGGAACCCCGGAGGAACGGATAAAACAGGGAAAGCCCGAGAGGGGAACGATACAGCTGAGCGCCTACCACAGAGGCGGGAACATCGTCATTGAGATATCGGATGACGGCAAGGGCCTCGATAAGGACAGAATACTGAAAAAGGCCCTGGAGAATGGTGTCGTTGACGGATCGCACACCCTTTCGGACCAGGATATTTACCGCCTCATCTTTCACCCCGGTCTCTCGACCGCCAAAGAGATAACGGATGTCTCGGGTAGGGGGGTCGGGATGGACGTGGTGAAGCAGTCCGTGGAAAAGTTGCGGGGGAAAATAGAAATTGATAGTGTTCCCGGTGAGGGCTCCACCTTTATCACCCGGTTCCCTCTTACCATGGCCATTATTAACGGGATGATTGTGCGGGTGGGGAATGAAAAGTATATTATCCCGACGGTTTCGATCAGGCAGTTGCTGCGTCCCGAGCAAAAATTATGCAACATGGTTGCCGGCAAGGGTGAGACAATCAATGTGATGGGGAATCTCATGCCGCTGGTGAGGCTGTACGATCTTCTGCACATACAACCCGAGCATGAACATCCCTGGGAGGCTGTAACGGTGGTAATTGAAGGCGAGAACGGCGCGAAATGTGTCTTGGTGGATGAGATTATCGGTGAGGAGGAGGTGGTGATCAAGAGTCTCGGCGAAGGTCTGAAGGGCATCCGGGGGGTTTCCGGTGGCGCTATTATGGGAGATGGCAGTGTCGGGTTGATAATGGATCCCGAAGGTTTGTTCGAATTGAGTGAGATGTGAGGGGAAAAATAATAGGAGTGTGGTCATGAGTGTCGATAAAAATATGAGAATACTGGTGGTCGATGATTTCGCCACGATGCGGAAAGTCATCAAGAATCTGTTAAAGCAGAGTGGATACAACAACATCGTCGAGGCGGAAGATGGTGCTGAGGCCCTCAAGGTTCTGAAATCAGTAAAGGTAGAGTTTGTTATCTCTGACTGGAATATGCCGAATATGAACGGGCTCGAGTTTCTGGAGGCCGTCAGGGCAGATCCCGAACTCTCCGGCCTGTCGTTTCTGATGGTGACGGCCGAGGCCCTCCAGGAGAACGTTGTACTGGCAGTGAAGGCTGGCGTGAGTGACTATATCGTAAAACCTTTCACGGCTGAAATCCTGAACGAAAAGATCGAAAAGATCTTAAAGAAATCCTAGGAGGAAGACATGGATGTCAGATTTATCAATCCCTTCTTGACGGGGACGATCAACGTGTTGAAGACGATGGCCGCTGTCGAACCGAAACCGGGCAAGCCTTACCTTAAGAAAAACAGCCTTGCCACCGGCGATGTTTCAGGAATCATCGGCCTTACCGGTTCGGCAACCGGTTCGATGGCCCTGAGTTTCTCCCAGGAGGCGATACTGAAAATCGTATCGAATATGCTGGGGGAAGAGATAACGGAGGTCAACGGCGACATCACGGATGCCGTGGGAGAGATCACCAATATGGTTTCAGGGGCATCCCGGAAGGAGCTGGAAGCGATCGGTCTGACGATCACGTCCGCAATCCCCACGGTCATTGCAGGAAAAGGCCACGCGATCAAACATGTCCTGGGAGGGCCGAGTCTCATCATTCCCTTTGAAACGGAGAACGGACCCTTTGTCGTGGATGTATGTATCAGCGATTCGAAATAGCGGAGAAAGCGCAAAAGTATTCGCACTGCATAAACCAGCCGGTAGCGATTCATGCCAGAGAATGAGGGAGCCATGGAGCAGAAACTTGTTGAGGGAAAACAAGGGGAAGGAAGACTTCAGGCCACCAGCTACCTGAATGGCGTATTCAGACATATCAGTGCGCCCATTATTGCCTGGAATAGAGAGCAGCGGATTGTCATCTTCAATGAGGCCTCTGTCCGAATGAGCGGTCACGCCGAGGCAGAGGTTCTCGGTCAACCTCTCGAGGGACTGTTCCCTGCAGAGGACCGTTCCCATGCCCTGCAGAGAATCGAGAGCGCAACACGGAAGGGAGAATTAGTGGAGATCCCGATCCTGCGCAGGGATGGCAGTGTACGCGTGGGGCTGTGGAATACGTCGCCTATCTACGACGCAGATGACGGTCCGGCGATCATCACCGTTGCAACGGGACAGGACATTACCGAGCGAAAGAAGCTTGATGCCCAACTCATCCATACCCAGAAGATGGAGGCTATCGGTATCCTGGCGGGGGGTATCGCGCATGATTTTAATAATGTCCTCCAGGGAATCTCGGGGTATGCTCAGCTCCTTTTGATGAGAAAACCGCCGGATGATCCCGACCGCGATTACCTTGCCCGGATGGAGGAACTGATCCAGGTGGCAACCAGACTGATCGGGCAGCTCCTGATCTTCAGCCGGAAGGCGGAGAAAAAGATAAGACCCCTTGATCTGAATCGAGAAGTTACCAAGGTCATGAAGTCCCTTATAAGGATCATTCCTCGGACGATATCCGTTGAGACACGCCTGTCTGATGATCTCAGGGGAATCAATATGGATCAGGAGCAGGTTGAGGCGGTCCTCATGAATCTTGTAGCCAATGCCATCGACGCCATGCCTGACGGCGGCAGACTTGTTGTCGAGACGAAGAACACAACCCTTGATGAGCGGTACTGTAAGGATCATGTAGGGACGACCCCCGGGAGGTATGTGCTGCTGACCGTCTCTGATAGCGGGTGCGGAATGGATCGGGAGATGCTGGAGCACATATTTGAACCATTTTACACGACGAGAGAGGTCAGCCAGGGGACAGGGCTCGGTCTTGCCATCGTGTACGGTGTTATCAAAGATTGCCACGGGTATATAACCTGTTCCAGTGAGCCGGGTCAGGGGGCCGTCTTCAACGTCTATTTCCCGGTATTGGGGAATGTCGGGAAGAACGAGGACCGGCCGGCGGAGCGCGAAAAAACCGCGACGGCACACGGCTGTAATGAGACTATTCTCGTCGTCGATGACGAGAGCCCCATCCTTGACATAGCATGTGACATACTTGATCAGTATGGGTATGCGACCCTGACAGCGGAAAATGGAGAAGATGCCCTTCAAATTTATAAGAGGGAACGGGACCGGATTGATCTTGTCATCCTGGATATCGGAATGCCGGGTATGGGAGGATATCAGTGTTTCAAGGAGCTTCAGAAAATTGATCCTGCGATAAAGATCATTATCACCACCGGGTATTACGCCAGCAAGAGGATCGGAGAAATGCTCGAGGCCGGCGCCGCCGGGTTTATCGGTAAACCGTACCGGCTGGTCGATATGGTGAAGAAGGTAAGGGATATCCTGGGTGACAGGTAGGCCGCTACCCGAGGTGATATCTCTTGAGCTTTTCTACAAGGGTTGTCCTGTTGAGCTTCAACAGCTTTGCCGCCCTGTTTTTTATTCCGCCCGATTCCTCCAGGGCCTTCTGGAGCAAATCCTTTTCAAATTGGCAGATTGTTTCATTCAGATCCAGACCGCTGTCCGGGATCTTGATGTCGCTTGTAATCTCTTCAGACGCCCCTGAATTCAGCCGTATCTTATCGGGCAGATCATCCACCCCTATCGAGCCGTATTCCTTCATGACAACGAGCATCTCGGCCAGGTTCTGCAGTTCCCTCACATTACCCGGCCACTGATACCTCATGAGGCAGTCCATGGCCTCGGGCATCAGTTTTTCTACGTTCTTCTTTTTTATCTTATTGAAGCTCCTCAGGAAATGGTTTGTCAGGACCGGTATATCGACCGTCCTTTCTCTGAGAGGCGGGAGGTGGACGGGGATCACATTGATGCGGTAAAAGAGGTCCTCCCTGAATTTTTTTTCCGCCACGGCCTTTTCCAGATCCTGGTTTGTTGCGGTAATGATGCGTACGTCCACATCGATGGTCTTCATCCCTCCGATTCGTTCGAACTGTTTTTCCTGTATCACCCGCAGCACCTTTACCTGCAGGGAAGGACTCATATCGCCGATCTCGTCGAGGAAGATCGTCCCCCCGTGGGCCAGTTCGAACCGCCCTGTCCTGCTTCGTATCGCCCCGGTAAAGGCGCCCTTTTCATGGCCGAACAGCTCGCTCTCAAGAAGCTCTTCGGGAATCGCCCCGCAGTTTACGGTCACGAGGGGACCGTTTTTCCTGTCACTGTTGAAGTGCAGTGCCTGTGCTATCAGCTCCTTGCCGGTCCCGCTTTCGCCATAGATGGCAACGGTGCTGTCCGATGCGGCCACCTTTTTGATCTTTTCGACGACGTTTTTCATGCCGTCGCTGTAAGATACGATCTTTCCGAAGTTATATTTCTTTTCCAGCTGACCCCTGAGTGCGATGTTTTCATCCCTCAGTTTTGCGTGAGAGAGTGCCCGTTTCACCGTCAGAGCGACAAGGTCCGCCTTTAAGGGCTTCGTTATGTAATCAAAAGCACCCATCCGCATGGCATCCACGGCACTGTCCACGGTGGCATGACCGGTGATCATGATGACAATATTTTCAGGATTGATCTCTTTTATGAACTTGAGCAGCTGTAGGCCATCGACATGGGGCATCTTCATGTCCGTGATGACCAGGTCGTATTTGTCGCAGGGGAAGGCATCCATAGCCTCCCTGCCATCCCTGACCGCCTTTACCTCGTGACCTTCCTCGGACAAGAGCTCCGCCAGATTCTCTCTGCTGAGATCGTTGTCTTCCGCAAGTAATACCTTGGTCTTTTTCATAGCAGCCCAGTTTAATAATCAGCGTACATTATCTTTTTCCGGATCGGGAACAGCCCCCGCTGCCCCCGGTATCTGAGAACCCAGAATCCATATTGGGAACTTCGGTCCTCTCTATGGAACTATCACCCTCACATCTCTCGACACGCCGCGGTCGATTCTATGGGATGAAAAGCATTATAGCAAGGATTTTCTCACTGTTTTTACAGATCGAGTGTCTTGAGGGTCTCTTCGGGGAAACAATGGGCGGGCACAGAGCGAGATTTCCCCGTATTCCGCCCCGCGGGGAAGGGGGCGCAACTCAGGGGTGTGTTTCTCCTGTTGACTTTGACCGGCCGTCTATGGCAGATTAACGCGATATTTGCGGTTGATGCTGCGAGAAAGCGATTACGAGAGGGAGGAATGTATGGCTTCTAAGGATAGGGTAGCGAGAGACGCCCAGAAGGCTTACTGGGAAAGCGAATTGAGCAGTCGTCTGGAGGTTTTAAATGAACGTGGCCTCGATCAGGGAACGATAGCGAAGGATGTTTCCGTCAGGAAGATACGCGCCAAGATACGAAAGATTACGGGGAGGCTTGCCGTTATAGACGAAAAGCAGAACAAAGTTGAAGAAATGGCAAAGGTCAAGGCCGAGAAGATGGCCGTTCCCAAGGAGGAAAAGGCCAAGAAGGCAAAGGCCGAAGAAGAGACTCCTGAGGTCAGCAAACGCCAGCAGAAACTGGAAAAGAAGCTGGAGAAGAAGAAAGAGAAGAAACAGGCAAAGGAAGACCAGAGTTGAGCCCGTTGCCCGGTAGTTTGAAGCCGGGGACGATAGGGCACAATAAAAAAGCGCCCGTCGCTTGAGAGGTGATGGGCGCTTAAAACAGGTGTATGGCCTATTATCTCAACTTTTTTTCCTCCTCACAAATCCCAGACCCGCCAAGCCGCACCCGAGGAGGAGCATGGTGGTCGGCTCGGGGACCGGTGCCCCTGATGTCTCGACATTGAACGATATGCCGTTGTTATAAAAGTGACAGTCGGGGTCGAAGCCGAGGCCAAAGACGGAATCGTTTTCCAGGTACGCAACCAGTGTGCCGATCTCAGAAGTATCGAAAGAATACGTTATATCCTGTGCGTAAGCCGGCAGGTTCTCCCAGTGTTCCAGTGTGATCTGTGTCCCGCTGTAGGCCCCGCTTTCGAAGTAGGATCCATCCGCTGACCCGTCCCAGCCACTGTAAACACCATCGAAGGCCGAATCCAGCAGACCCAGATACAGGTCGTTGGAACTCCAGTCGTAGTTTCGGATGTCATTGAAGGTTACAGATGCGGAGACTATCGTTTCGCCTGCCGGGATCACCCAGTCGTTCTCGCCCCACGTGTAATAGTAATTATGATCGAGATCATACATATCGCCAAGATCCCATTCAAATGTCGTGGCCCCGGCTATCCCGGAGATAGACAGAAGAAAGACCGCCAAGATAACAAATAATAATTTCTTCATTTTTAATGTCCTCCCGTCACCGTTATTTTCGGTTCCTTCGTCGTCTGTCGGTTTGGATGCTTATCGTGGCTCCCGTTGTCTCAGATTCAGAACCCATTGTAAATACTACTAAAGTAGTATTTTTCAGTGTTTTCGGTACCTTAAGCGCAGGTTTCCCGCTCACATGAGATTCTTCGGAGGATATTTGTTCCGACAGGGGAGGGTGACGGTGGGATGAGGGTTTCGTACGGGGAAGTGATGGGAGGAATATACCTCGGCGGGTCACAAGGTGGTCACCACGCGGCCCACACCGGGACGGGGGTATCGGGGAACGATTGACTATCGATCGGATGGAGAGTAGATGAAGGCATGCGGGGGCGACAGATCACAGTCGATTGCAGTGCCGCCCTGCAAAATCTTTTGGGTGGGATCAATATATTGGTGGAAGGCTTGCGTATAAGAGACGATGACATCGCCGGATGTAAGGGAAAAGCGGGGGAGCAGATCAGTGGAGAAGGGTCCTGATGCTTTCCAGGAGGAGGGCCTGTCGGGTTTCCAGCCTCCGTAAGACTTCTGCAAGCTCAAGGCCGGTTTCATATTGGGTCTTCCTGGCGGAGTTCCGGGTATTCAATTCCTGGGTGATGTGGTAGATCGTGCCCTCGATCCCGTGCATCTTTTTTTCGATATCCCGGCGGGTAGCGCCGTCTATCCTCCCGGCATCCGTCCCCAACCGAACGGTCAGAGGGGGCGCGTTTCCGTGGCGTATCTCTCCGGCCGCACCTCTGTCTTTCATCACCTCCTCAATGACCCCCTTCCCGATCGTCCGCAGCTCATCGGCATAGCCGTAGATGAGGGCGGCATCGGATATGATATTGGCGAACCTCGGAATTCCTCTGGAATATGAATAGATGGATTGAACCGCTTCGTGGTCAAAGATGTCGAGGTTTTCAGAACATCCCGCATATCTGAGACGGTGCCGGATATACCGGCCCACCTCGTCTTTGCCCAGACCGCCCAGGTGACAGGAAACCGTTACCCTCTGAACAAATTCCCGTACCCTGTTTTGCTGGAGTTTCCGTTTCAGTGCGGGCCGACCCGTCAGGATCACTTGAACCAGGTACTGCCCTTGGGTTTGCAGGTTTGCGAGCATTCGTATCTCTTCTATGGCCGTATCCGTCAGACTCTGAGCCTCATCCACGATGAGTACCGCTCTCCTCCCCGCGTCCCGCCGGCCGATGAGGAAATCGCGGAGTGACGTCGGGATCCCTGCCGTGTCGACGCCGGCTACGTTTACCCCGAATCGGCGGCAGATCGCCGCCATGAACGGTTCGTGCCGTGCGAAATCCGGGGTCAGGACCCCGATCGTAAAGCCTGCTCCAAGGCTCTCGACGAGAAGGTTGACAAGTGATGTCTTCCCTGAGCCGACCTCTCCCGTGACGACCACGAAACCCCTGTCTTCCGCAAGTGCGTATTCGAGATGCGCATACGCATCCGCGTGGCCCCTGCTCATGAAGAGATGGGACGGATCGGGTTTCATCTGAAAGGGTTTTTCCTTGAAGCCGTAGTAGGATTTGTACATATGGACTGAAGATCACCCGCTTGCCTTGTTGGATACGGTACCGCTGACCGGCCCCCTGTCGTACCCGGGAAGCCAGGGGTCAGACCGTGCTGATGTTTCAGCATTTACCACGTCCGGAATTGCGTGCCTGCAGATTTTCTATCTGCCTATCATATTTTTTATTGTAACAAAAGACATTCCTCATCAACATGCTATAAACACTACTGAAAAACAAGAGGGCCTCCCTGTCGGGGGTACCCTTCCAGACAACGCGTTATGCGGGATAGCCGGTGATCGCCCTGATCCGCTCGTAGAGAGGTCTCAGATGCTGGTACATCTTTTCGTAGACGTCGTGGTAGAGCCGGTCATAGAGTTCACGGTTTTCCCGGTCCGGTTCGAATACCTCACCGATATGTGTCATTGCCCTCACCGCCGATTCGAAATCTGCGTGGAGGCCAAGGCCGACAGCGGCGTCGATCGCCGCGCCGAGACCGGACGTTTCATAAACGTGCGGCCGGGCCGTCGGCAGGCCGAAGATGTCGGCCGTCACCTGCATGGCGTTTCTGCTCTGTGACCCGCCGCCGGATACGCGGAGACTGGTGATGGGGATATGAGTCCGCCTTTCTATCCGCTCTTTCCCCTCCCTGAGAGCATATCCCAGCCCCTCCAGAATGGCTCGGTAGACATGTCCCTTCGTGTGCACGTCGCCGAAGCCGATGATGGCACCCTTGGCTTCAGGGCCGGGGAGCTTTAACCCCGGGGTCCAGTAGGGCTGCAACACCAGTCCCATCGATCCGGGAGGAATGTCGTCCACCAGTTTGTCGAAGAGAGTCTCTACCGCCACCCCCTTTCGTGACGCCTCCTGCTGCTCCCGGTAGCCGAATTCCTTCTTGAACCAGCTCACCATCCAGAACCCTCGGTAGATCTGGACTTCTATGGTATGGTAATCCGGGACCGCGGAAGGGTACGGGGGGAGGAGGGGAATCGGTTCCACGTACCTGCGGCTCGTGACATTGATGGTGGCGGTCGTGCCGTAGCTCAGGCAGCCGATGGAGGGGTCGAGGCTCCCCGACCCGATCACCTCGCATGCCTTGTCCGTGGCCGCCGCTATCAAGGGCAGGCCCTCCGGGATTCCCGTCTCCTCGGCGGCCTTTTTGGTGATCCTCCCCAGCGGTTGCCCCGGGGGGATGAGCTCCGGGAGCCGCTCACGTCCTACGGGAACGGCCTTCCATTTCCAGTCCCAATCAGAAGCCCAGCGCAGGCGCCTGTAGTCGAAGGGGATCATCGCCGCCTGACACCCGATGGAATCGGTGAATTCCCCCGTGAGGAGGTAGGTCAGGTACCCGGAAAGGAGAAGGTATTTGTGTGTCTTTTCCCAGATGTCGGGCTGATAGGTTCGGATCCAGTTTATTTCCGCCTCGGCCTGGAGATAGGAAATCGTATCGCTGACGCGGGCAAGTCTGAAGAGCAGGCCCCAGATTCCGCCAAGGGGGGGCAGACCGTATGTCTTGCGCTGATCAAGCCATACCATGGCGGGGCGGAGGGGGATGCCGTCTTCGCCCACGTTCACGATGGTGCTTCGCTGTGTGGTAATGGAGACGCCGGCGATCCGTTCCCGGTAGTTGTTCTCGTGTTCCCATAGCCCGTGACAGGCCTGGCAGAGGGCCTGCCAGAAGACAGAGGGATCCTGCTCAGCCCACCCGGGCTGTTCCGAATAATAGGGCTCAAAGATGACCTGCTCGCGCGCTATCAACTCTCCCTTCAGATCGAAGAGCAGAGCCTTCAGGCTCTGTGTCCCGTTGTCGATGGAGAGAAGAAGGCCCTTGTCTTCCATGGCATACCCCCGGTTTTCGGTCTTTCGCTGATCTACCTTACCCGTTATCGCCCGGGATCGAATAGGAGCGCCTGCAAAGGTCGAGGTAATCCCTGATCTCCTGCTTCCAGCGCCTCCTGTCCCACGGCAGCGACGATTCACACAGCTTCTGTATACGCCTTATATACGCTGTGCCTCCCCCGGGTGTCAACAGCCCGATCCGCACCCTCCTCAGGAGAAGATCGGAGAGGTGCCGTACCCATTCGTGCCGTGCCGCGAAGGGGAGCTCCGCCCAGAGCGTCAGGGTGCCCGGGATGGGAGTGAGATCGGCAGTGACCGCTTTGCTGACCAGTTCATCCGCGGCCGTTCCGTACCTGCCGTAGAGTCGGCGCCACACCTGGGCGGACAGGCCGAAGGACTCTCTCGGACCGTCGGGGATCGGGGAGAAAACCGGGTCATCCCGCCCGATAAATCGAACGGGAGGGAGAAATTCTCGTGCCGTCTTCAACGTGTCCCATGCCATCCTCCGGAATGTTGTCAGCTTTCCTCCCGTTACCGTTACAAGCCCCCGGTCCTTCCAGACGACATAGTCCCGTGATTCCTCCGACGGATCGAGATTCCCCTCGCTGAGGACGGGCCTGATCCCCGCAAAGGTTGCCATGCACCTTTTTCTCGACACATCAAGGGAAGGGAAAAAAGCATGAACGGCCTCCAGCAGATATGCCACTTCTCCTTCCGTAATGGCGGGTTCCCTGTCCAATGGTTCCGGGTGATCGATGTCGGTGGTCCCGACCAGGATGGCTCCCTCCCACGGGATTACAAAGACGGGTCTGCCGTCGTCCGGATGAACCAGGGCCACCGCCTCATCGATGGGGATGACCGAGGGGGGAAAGACGAGATGGCTCCCCCTCAGGGGTCTGAGGTGCTGCTTGGGGTCGGGGGAGGGGTGCAGCTCTTCTCCCCAGGCCCCCGTTGCGTTGATCACCGTCCGCGTGGAGATTGTTTTCCTCTCCAAGGTCTCCGTATCCTCTATCACCACGCCTGCGACGTACCCGTCGTCGGTGCGGCGTATCTGGCGTGCCGCCGTATAGTTGAGGACTCGCGCGCCGGAGGAGACGGCCTCATTGATCAGGCGGAGCACCAGTCTCGCGTCGTCGACCTGGGCGTCGAAAAAGCGAAAGCCTCCCGCGAGATTCTTTCTCTTGAGATAGGGAGTCAGGGCAGAAAAATCACCGGTATCGTAGAACCGGTGCTGTCGTTCGTGCGCCATCAGATCGTAGAGAATGAGGCCGATGTTGAGGGACCACTTTCCCGGCGATGCGCCCCGGTACACCGGCATGAGGAACCCGATCTGTTCGACCAGTCCGGGGGCTTCATCGAGCATACGTTCGCGTTCTTCAACCGATTCCTTGGTGAGGAGGAGGTGTCCTTCCTTGAGGTAGCGCAGGCCGCCGTGGACCAGCTTTGTGGAGCGGCTCGACGTGCCCCATGCGAAGTCCTCCCGTTCCACGAGGAGGGCATTGAGGCCCATGCGTGTGGCCTCTCTGAGGATCCCGGCACCCGTTATCCCCCCTCCGATCACCACCAAGTCCCAGTCCTCTCTCAGCTTTTCAAGTGTCATCTCTCCGCTCTTTGTGTCTCGGTTGTCAGGAAGATCTGTCGTTTTCCTCGTCCCGTATGAGGTCAAGGACGTACCGGTATATCTCCTTTCTCGGCATATCCATCTCCTCCGAGAGGGCATCGACGATGTCCCGGGTGGAGGATCTCGGGTCTGTGCGTACCTCTTCAAACCGTGCCCGTATCTCTTCGGGAGACAGATCCAGGCGGACGGTCTGGGCTCCCGAGACGACTACGGTGATCTCCCCCTTTACCTTTTTCCCCCGAAGGGACTCGATGACTTCACCCACGGTACCGCGCAACGTCTCTTCGTATATCTTTGTCAGCTCTCGTGACACGGCGATCTGCCGGTCCCCAAGGACATCCCCGATATCCTTCAGGGCGGAGACGAGCCGGTTGGGAGATTCGTAAAAGACCATGGTCTTTCCCTCCCCCCTGAGGGATTCGAGGAAGTTTCTCCTCTTCCCGCTGCGGGAGGGGAGAAACGCGAAGAAGGCAAAGCTGTCCATGGGAAGGCCGGAAACGTTGAGGGCGGCGACCGCGGCGACCGGTCCGGGGACGGGGACGACCCTGATGGATTGTGCGATGGCCTTTCTGACAAGGACGTATCCGGGATCGGATACCCCGGGTGTACCCGCGTCGGAGACATAGGCGATATCGGTCCCTTCACGCAGTTTGTCTATCAGGTGGCCGCTCTTTTTGAGTTCATTACGATCGTAAAGGCTGGTCAGGGGAGTGCCGATCCCGTGGGCATCGAGGAGTATCCTCGTTCTGCGGGTGTCTTCCGCCGCGATCAGCCCCACCTCTCCGAGGACACGGACGGCCCGGAGGGTGATGTCCTCCAGGTTGCCGATGGGGGTGGCGACGATGTAGAGGGTTCCTTGTTCCATAACGGTCCGTGATTACACACTCAGGTCGAAGGCGTTTCGTATCAGCCGTACCCGATCACCCTGGGGCATGAAGCGTATGGCCACCACGTCGAACCTTGCGTTGTGGTCGGCAAGATCCCTCTCCTGCAGATAACGGAGCGCCACCTTCGAGATCTTCTTCTGTTTGGTCGGGCCGACGGCCTCTTCGGGCGAACCGAAGGTGTCCGATGCCCTCCCCTTGACCTCGACGAAGACCACATCCTGCTTGTCCATGGCGATGATATCGATCTCTCCATGACGGCACCGGTAATTTCTCTCGATGATCCGGTACCCCTCCTTTTTCAGACAGGCGATGGCCAGATCCTCCCCCCGTGCGCCCTTTTTTCGGTTATTTGATCCTGAAGGACCGTCGGTGGACCTTGCATCGGCCATATTCTTTCACCGCTTTCCGGTGTTCCTCGGTTCCGTATCCCTTGTTTTTGAGGAAGTTATACTGGGGGTACAGGACATGGTACCGGTCCATGATATGATCCCTGGATACCTTGGCGATGATGGAAGCGGCCGCCACGGAGATGCTCAGGGAATCTCCCTTGACAATCGTTTCCTGGGTGAGGGGAGAATCAATGGCATGGATTCCGTCTATGAGGACGTAATCGGGCTGGGGGGAGAGGTTCGAGACAGCCATCTTCATCGCCGACAGTGTGGCCTGGAGGATGTTGATCCGATCGATGGCCGAGGCCTCCATGATGCCCAGACCGACGGATATGGCGTCATTTCGTATGGTTGTGTAGAGGGATTCTCTCTTTCGGGGAGTCAGCCGTTTCGAGTCTCTGATCTCCCCGTTTGTATAATCCGGTGGCAAGATCACCGCCGCCGCAACAACGGGACCGGCGAGGGGACCCCTCCCGGCCTCGTCGACACCGGCGATCGCGTCAAAGCCACGCCGGCGGGCACGCAGTTCAAATTGATGCATGTCACCTTCTGCCAAGTTCCTTTATCCTTGCCTTCTTGCCCTTGAGGTCTCTCAGGTAATACAGCCTCGATCGCCGCACACGACCCTTCATGACCACCTCTATCTTGTCGATGATGGGGGAGTGGAGGGGGAAGGTCCTCTCGACGCCGACACCTGAGGATATCTTCCGGACGGTAAAGGTGGCGCGGTTCTGTCCCGCCCTCTTGCGTATGACGGATCCCTGAAATACCTGGATTCTCTCTTTCTGACCCTCGACAATCTTTACATGCACCTTCACGGTGTCACCCGGCTTGAACCCGGGAATATCGAACCTCATCTGCTCTTTCTCAAGTGTATCGAGAACGTTCATGATCCAAAAGCCTCCTCTGAAATAGCATATTTATAGTTAGTTGTGTCTGCATAATCTGTCCAGCATGACGGCTGCTGCCGATCTGACGGACAGGTGGTTGTAATCCGAATCTCCCCGTATCGGTTCTACAAGGAAGTCGGCCATCTCCATAACCTCATCGGCTATCCCCCATCCCGTTCCAAACAGTATGAGGAATGCCTCGTCGCCCTGTGATATCAGCTCCCCCAGGGCTTCGCAGGTGAGGCAATTCTCTCGGGGAGAGGCGCTCGTAATCACCACCTTGAGCCTTCCCCCGGTTTCCTTCGCTAAAGCCGCGGTGACATCGCCCAGCGTATCGGCCACCCTTACGATGTCAAAGGCCTCTTTTCTCGAAGGGTTGTAGGTTGTGCCGTACCCCCTCTGCCAGTGGTGGAGGATACGTTCCACGAACCGCTTCTGCTGTTCGAGCGGCGTTACGATATAAAACCGTTTTACTCCGTATGTCCTGGCGGTCCGCGATATATCGTGTATATCCATGTTGGTTACCGCCGTCGTCACAATCTCACCTCTCTTGTTATAGACGGGGTAGTGTAAAAGAGCGATATACAGGTTTCCAGCGCTCATTCCGTACATTCAGGGTCCTCCGCCCTGAGCTCCTCGAGGACCCTCTTATCCTCTTCTGTAAGATCGGCATGTTCGAGCATCTCCGGTCTCCTGGTCAGGGTTCTTCGGAGGGATTCTCTGCGCCGCCACTCGTCTATATTTCTCTGGTGCCCCGAGAGAAGCACGTCCGGAACCTTCCACCCTCCGTACTCCCGGGGTTTCGTATAGTGGGGCCCTTCCAGGAGGCCGGTCGAAAAGGAATCAAACAGCACCGAATCGCTGTTTCCCACAAAACCAGGGACCAGACGGCAGACCGCGTCGACCACGATCATTGCGGGGAGTTCCCCGCCGCTCAAGACATAGTCCCCTATCGATATCTCTCTGTCAACCAGATGTTTTCTGACCCGTTCGTCTATCCCCTCGTAGTGCCCGCATATCAGGACAATCCTGGAATGGTGAGAGAGCTCCTCCGCGATCTTCTGGCTGAACGGCTCACCCTGAGGTGAGAGGAGGATAACGCATGCCTTCTCCTCCGTAGGAGCGATGGCCTTCACGGCACGTGCGACGGGCTCCACCTTCATGACCATACCGCCTCCTCCTCCGTACGGGGTATCGTCCGTCGTCCTGTGTTTGTCCCTGGTGTACTCCCTGATGTTATGAAGGGTTACTTCGACGAGGCCCTTGTCTATCGATTTTTTTATGAGACTGCTGCCAAGGGTGGATTGAAACATTTCCGGAAAGACGGACAGGATATCAAAAGCAATCATTCTACAGCCCTTCGGGTAGCCTTACGACGATAAGGCCTTTCTCAATGTCGATCTTCCGAACCACATCGTCAAATGCCGGGATGAGGATCTCCCGTTCGCCACCGCTGCAGATATAGACATCGTTGCTCCCCGTCGGCAGAATTGTCGTGATCTGCCCCAGCCGTTGGCCCTCTTCCGTAACGATATCAAGGCCGATGATATCTTTCCAGTAGTATTCACCGTCCTGAAGCATCTCCGGGGGGATAAAGACGGATTGCCCTACCAACGCACCGGCCGCCTCCAGATCTTCGATACCTTCAAGCCCGAGAGAGAAGGATCCTCCCTTAGCGCGGAGGTACCTCACGTTGAAAGGGGATACGTGCCCGGTATCTTCGCCGACGAAAACAGTCGTCAGCTCTTCGAGCACCCGTGCCGATTCACAATATGAAAGAACCTTGAGCCGTCCCTTGAGACCGCTGGATTTAACGATTTTACCTATCTCGAGCAGATCACTCACTTATTCTATAATTTCGAGAACCGCCCTCTTGTGTATCTTGGATGACGCCGCGCTCAGGATGGTTCTCATTGCCTTTGCGGTTTTCCCCTGTTTTCCTATGACTTTCCCCAGGTCATCCTTTGCGACCCTCAATTCAATGACAGAGGTCTGCTCGCCGACCACCTCGGTGCACTCGACATCGTCAGGATAATCTACCAACGCCTGAGCCATATACTTGACCAAATCTTTCATCGCAGCACCCCTCCCCGGTAGTTATTGGAATAAGTAAGATGAATATGGTTTAGCTCTATGCCTGTGCTTTTTCAGCTTCTTCCGCCGTTGGTATCAGTCCCTTTTTTTTAAAGAGACTCAGTACCGTCTGTGTCGGTTTGGCCCCCTTTGACAGCCAGTCCGCCACCCGGTCTTCCTTGATGTTTATCTCGGCTGGATCCTTCAAAGGATCGTAATTTCCAACTATTTCGATGAACTTTCCATCCCGCGGCGCCTCGCTTTCGGCCACCACGATCCTGTAGAACGGTTTCTTTTTTGCGCCCATTCGCGTCAATCTTATTTTAACTGCCATTCTGCGGGTTACCACCTCCTGATATTTTTGGACTAACTTCCTCTACTAGCACATGTTTTGTTTTATTTAAAGGGCAAATTTCCTCTCATCATCGATTTCATGCCGCCCTTTGCAAATTTTTTCATCATCTTTCTCATCTCTATATAGTTCTTGAGGACCTTGTTGACATCCTGCACCGTGGTGCCGCTCCCCCGGGCGATCCTTTTTCTTCTCTGACCGTTTATGATCTTGTAGTTGGTACGCTCCTTCTCCGTCATGGAATCAATGATGGCGGTTGTCTTCACCAGCTCCCGGTCATCCGGCGCCGCGTTCTTCAGGGCCTTTATCTTTCCGAGACCCGGCACCATCCCGATGATATCCTGGAGCGATCCCATCTTTCGCAGCTGTGTCAGCTGCTTTTTCAGATCGTTCAGGGTGAACGCATCCTTCCGGATCTTCCGCTCGAGCTCCTGTGCGGCCCTCTCATCGATCGTCGTCTGGGCCTTTTCGACCAGGGTCAGGATATCGCCCATGCCGAGGATCCTGGACGCCATGCGTTCCGGGTGAAAGATTTCAATCTCGTCGGTCTTTTCACCCATGCCGACGAACTTGACCGGCTTTCCGGTGACCTTTTTCAGGGAGAGCGCCGCCCCGCCGCGCGCGTCGCCGTCCATCTTTGTGAGAACAACGCCCTGTATGTTGAGCAGGGTATCAAAGGTCTCGGCTACCGATACAGCATCCTGCCCCGTCATGGCATCGGCGACGAAGAGGATCTCGGACGGATTGACGGCGTCCTTGATCCGTTTCAGTTCGTCCATCAGTTCGTCGTCGATGTGCAGCCGACCCGCGGTGTCGATGATCAGGGTGTCAAAGCCGTTCGCCTTCCCTTCTTCAACGGCACCGATACAGATCCTGACCGGATCGCTTTGGCCCTGTGCATCATATACGTTTATGCCGATCTTCTCTCCGAGTATCTTCAGCTGATTGATGGCAGCGGGGCGGTAGACGTCCACGGAGACCAGGGAGACCCTGCGACCCTGATCCTTCAGGTGGCGGGCGAGTTTTGCCGCAGTGGTTGTCTTGCCGC
>Ga0272444_10000926_pt1 | contig 29559 bp, 21 predicted proteins | sample SSMForm13_FD_201033 | JGI IMG/M metagenome (GOLD analysis project Ga0272444, IMG submission 201033) | Marine sediment archaeal communities from Little Sippewissett salt marsh, Falmouth, MA, United States - SSM-Form-13 | ecosystem: Environmental > Aquatic > Marine > Wetlands > Sediment ...
ATACTATAAGTAGTTATTACCATTTTTATTTCTTGTTGCTTAAGGTCAGAACCGGATCACGAACGCCGGTGATGATCCGATTGACCCTGGTTCCCTGCCTTTTCCGCGCCGGGCCCGCGCCGCCGGAGCAAAAGGGCCCGCTTCGATCCGCACCGGGGAAGCGCCTGTCTCGGCCCGGCGCCGGGCGGTCGGCGGCTGACCGGATTTCCGCGACCTGGATCCCCTCGCGGTCTTCCTCTAGGTTACTTTCTTTTAATTGTATTTTATATTTATGCAATCAATAGGAGCATGACCCTCCCTTTTGGTCGTGAGTTGGGGGGTACCATGGCGAATGAAACAATCGACAGGGACCGGGGGAAACGGATCGGGCAGGCCATGACCCGGCGCGGCCACCGCAAAGCCATGGCGCTGGCGGCGGAACTCGACATCTCGCCCGCGGCCCTGACCAAGTGGAAGCAGGGGCATGCCATGTCCCTGGAAAACGCCTGCCGCCTTGCGGAGCTGCTGGATGTCTCCATGGACTGGCTGATGCTGGGGCGCAACGCGCCCGACTGGCTGCAGGCGGACCAGCTCAACACCCAGGAAGCGGACCTGATCGAGCGGCTGCGGCGCCGGCCGGCCCATATCATCAAGCTGTTCAGCGCGCTGCTGGCCGAAATCCCCCAGGTGCCGCCCGCCGACGATGTCCGGACCATTTAACCAGCGGGAAAACCGTTAACGAGAATTAACCGTCAGGAAACGCGTTTAAGTTGTATTTCTCTTCTTCAGATTGTCAAATTTGACGGCATGCAGCTTTGTATTGCTGCTGCGGTCAAGAGGACAGCCACAAGGAGGCCGGAACGATGGGTAACACCTATACGCTTACTTTCGTGAACAATTCCGACAACAACTGGGATTTCTGCTGCTACCAGGAAGATCCGAACATCAGCACCCAGGACGTCATGTCGCTGGCGTGGTTCGCCTACCCGGTGGCGCCGACCACCTCGGTCAGCTTCAGCTGGACCATCAACTACCAGTTCGTGTGGAGCCAGACCGGCCAGCTGGGCGCCGGCGTCAGGTTCAGCGCCAGCCAGAAATGGGATGCGAACCTGACCGGCAACAACGGCGTCGACTTCACCCGCAAGCCGAACCAGGCCTTCACCTTCGAAAATCTGGCCCCCTTCGGCGACCCTGGCACGCTCTACATCAACCAGGACGGCACGATCCCCTCCAACACGGCGGCGGTCGGCATCAACATGGGTATCGAGGGCGCGCCTCCCGGCGCCGGTTCGGGCACATTCGTCGTTCCCGCCCAGCCGAACATCACGGCCAGCTTCACGCCCCATCCGAGCTACTGGGTCACCTTCGGCCAGTACACGCCGGGCCAGGTGCTGGATATCCAGCAGATCACCCAGAAGGCGCAGGTGGCGTTCCCGGTCAATGTCTACGACATGTACGCCATCCTCGGCGCGGACAACAAGTGGACGGTCACCACGCAGCAGGCCATCAACACGGTCTACCTGGAGTCCGGCGGGGAGTTCGCCCATGCGCTGCTGACACCGCCCAAGCTTCTCAGGTAACGTTGCGGAAGCCGGATGGCCGGCCGCGGCGGGCCGTCCGCCTTCCCGGCGCGGAGTTGAGGCAATGGCTGCCGGGGAGCGGAAATCGGCCACCTTGATAAATGCAAGCGGCGCGAAGACCAGCATCGCCATCTGGGTCCAGATGCAGCAGCAGCCGCAACCGGCCCCCATTGCCTGGCTCAGTGCACTGCTCTCCGACGGAAGCTACACGGTGTTCCGCTGGAGGACGGCCTATGAATACATCTGGGCCAACACGGGCAAGCTGATTGCGGGAAAGACCGTCAGCGCGGCACAGCGTCTTGCGGTCACGGACCAGGCTCCGGCAGCCCGCCTGGAAAAACGCGGCAACACCTACCGGCTACAGCCCCTTGTTCCGCCGGGCGGCGGAACGCCCGGCGCCCTCCTGATCGAGGCGGGGGCCATACCCCGGGACACGCTCACGATCGGCGTCAACCTGAGAATCGTGAGCGGGTTCGGACAACCCGGCAACGGCAGCAGCGTGGTTCAGGCCGAACCCAATGTCAGCCGGAACTGGACGGCCGGCGAAACCTATTTTGCCGGTTTCGGCCAGGTGGCGCAGTCCGAATTCGATCCGCAAGGCCTGTCGTCGCAAGCTCCGCTTGCGATCGACTTCGGCACCGGAGCGGATGTCGTGCTGCTCCTGGAGCCGGGAAATGTCTTGAAACAGGTGACGAACTCCCGGCTCACAACAAGCGGGCTCCAGGAGTTAAGGTAGACAGAGGAAGGACAGACAATGGCAAGCAGAGCAGAAGCAGACAGGACACTTGCCCATCATGAGGCGAGCGTGATGGCCAATGACAACGTCACCTCGATCAGCGTGATCGAGGACGAGAACGGCGACATGGTCATCGAGATCGGCCTGATCGGGCCGGAAACGAGTGCGCTCGCCGCGGCACCGGAGGAACTTGCGATCCCGGACGCGGCCGGTGCGCTTTCGACCGGCGGTCCGACCATCCCGGTCCGCAAACGGGTTGTCGGCGAGATCCGCGCCCAGAGCTTCACCAACCGGGTCCGCCCCGCCGACGGCGGCAACAGCTGCGGCCCGGCCACGGCGACCTGGTCGGGCACGCTGGGCGCGCGCATCCAGTACAAGGGCAGCGCGTGCATCCTGTCCAACTGGCATGTGCTTTACGGCGGCACGGGCAAGGACAAGGACCCGGTGGTCCAGCCGGCGGCCGGCGACGGCGGGACCGCGCCCAAGGACACGATCGGAGCCAATCTCCAGGGCATATTGAGCGAGTTTGTCGACGCGGCCATTGCGACCATCGAGTCGCCGCCCGACACATTCGTCGTGACCGGCACGCGCTGCTACGGCCCGATCAAGGGGATCGCGACGGTCGCTGTCGGCGACCCGGTCAAGAAGTGCGGCCGGACCACGGAAGCCACCATCGGCACCGTCCGTTCCATCAACGCCACGGTGAAGGTGAGCGGTTATCCGGACGGGACACGCACCTTCCGGGACCAGATCCAGACCACGAACATGTCCAACCCGGGGGATTCCGGGTCGATCGTCCTGGACGCCAACAGCCAGGCGGTCGGCCTGCTCTTCGCGGGCGGGGCAACCGACACTTTCGCCAACAAGCTCTCGCGTGTCAGCGAGGCGTTCGGTTCCAGCTTCAGCTTCTAGGGTTTCCGACCCTGGAGATCACCTCCCGAGGACCTGGCCCCTGCCCCCAAGGCAGGGGCCTTTTTTCCCGGCATCGGGTCTGACCCAAGTGTGAGCTTTCAGGAGGTTGTCGATATGGGCGGCGATGCCCTGGAGGATGACGATGGCGAAAAGCCCGGCACCACGGTTCAGGGGACGGTGATGATGCTGTCCCGGGCCCCGTAACGGGTCCGCACCCTTGGTCCGCACGCTTGGTCGGCATCCTGGGACCGCCCTCGGGAAAGCCGCCGACGGGTTCGGCGCGGACCCGGCCCCAGCGTGATCTCCGCGCGACGCCTCCCCGCTAAAATTCACGATGACGTCACGTCGCCTGGCGGATTTTCCCGCCACGGCATCCGGCGGCCCGTTCCGCGTCCCCGGCTGCCGCTGACCGCCGGTGGGAACGGGAGGTATGACGATGACCATGCACGAACTGAAACAAGACTTCGATGCCCTGCTTGCAGCGGGCGAATACGAAAAGGCGGAGGAAATGCTCCGCCGGATGACCGAAGAGGTGCCGGAAGACGAGCGCCGGAACGCGTTTTCGACGCCGGTCCGGATCCGGCCCGAGGCCGTGAAGGAGAAGGCGGACGAATCCCTGCTTCTCGACATGGCGAACACGCTGTCGCGCAAATTGCGCAACGCCCGGTACCGCACGCGGCTCGCCAACGGCTACCGGGGGCTGAAGATCGTGGAGGAAGGGGACAGCTGGCACCAGTATCCGGTCCGGCTCGAGGACATCATCGATGTCGTCTCCGAAACCCACGCGGTCTACTCGCTGGGCGCCGCCGGCGCCACGCTTGCCGAGATGGCGGGCCTTGCGGAGTACCGCGCGGCGATCCGCGACGAGGACCCGGACATCTTCATGATCTCGGCCGGAGGCAACGACGTCCTCGGCGAGGGCGCCTTCATCAATCTGATCCATGACTATCGCGACGGCGCGACCGCCCTGGACCTGCTCGACCGGGACCGGCTGTCGGACACCCTGTCGCGGATCACGTCGACGCTCGACGGCATCTTCCGCTCCGCCCTGGCGATCAAGCCCTCGCTGCACATCGTCACCCAGGGCTACGACTACGTTCATCCGCGCGAGGACGGCAAATGGGTCGGCGGCCCGCTTAAGGAAAAGGGCATCCCCCTGTCCATCGGCCGCGAGATCGTCAAGATCATCCTCAACCGGTTCAACGGCGCCCTCGAGGAACTGGCCGGCCGGTATCCTGGCAGGGCGACCCACATCAACCTCCTGGGCAAGGCGGACCGCGGACCGCAGAGCTGGCACGACGAGATCCACCCGAAGAATGCCGGCTTCCGCCGGGCCGCCGCGGAAATCATCGACCACATCGCTCAGCTCCGCCGCCGCCCGCAGGTCGCGGAAGCCGGGCTCACGGACGCCGTTCGCGCGCCGGGGGCCGGGATGGCGGCGGGAATGGCGGGCGGACTGGAGGACAGCATCGTTCCGGAAGCCTACAGGCCCCTGATCGGCGATGTTCTCGAACGCAGAATCCGCCATGCCTCGCGGGCCGGGTGCGCGCCGGACCTCGGCGCTTCGGCGCTCAATCAGTTCCTCGTCGACGCCCGCGCGAAGCGCGATGCGGAGGAACGCCAGACGGAAGAGCAGTACCGGGAAAACCTGCGGCACAATCCGGCCTATCAGTCGGCCCTTGCCGATATCAACGAGTTGCTGGAAAGCATCGACGAACCGGAACCCCAGGCGCGGATCGAGGCCCGCCGCGAATACGGCATGCTCGGCATGGGCGCCTTCGGCGAACGGGTCCTCGGTAACAGCAATCTGGACGAGTTCTACGTCCTGTCGCGAGGCGTCAGTGCCGGCAAAGCCGTCGGCAAGATCCATATCCGCGATCAGGCCACCGGCAGCAACGGCTCCGGCACCGGTTTCCTGGTCGGGCCGCAGCTGCTGCTGACCAACAATCACGTCCTGTGGAACCGGCGGGTGGCCGGCGACAGCTTCGTCGCGTTCCGCTACGAACTCGACCGGTTCGGCATGCCGCGCAACCCGGTGTTCTTCCGCCTGAGCGGAGACGTCTATTTCACCTCCGCGCGGCTGGATTTCAGCCTGGTCGGCGTCGAGCCGCTGGCGACCGACCGGCGAACCGAGCTCGGCAATTTCGGATCGATCCCGCTGCTGCCGAAATCCGGCAAGGCGCTCAAGCACGACTACATCAGCATCATCCAGCACCCCGGCGGCGACTACAAGAAAGTCGCACTCAGGGAGAACAAGGTGATCGGTCCGAAACAGGATTTCCTCTACTACGTGACCGACACGGAAAGAGGCTCGTCCGGGTCGCCCGCATTCAATGAAATCTGGCAGGTCGCGGCCCTCCATCATCAGGCCGTGCCCGATCCGGAACGGCCCGGGATGTTCGTGGCCAACCGCGGCGTGCGGATCAGCTCGATCTGCGATCATGTGCGCGAGGCGGCGGAAGCCGGCGATCCCGATGCCGCGGAAGCCTGGCGGCGGATCCGGATCGGCCTGCGCAAGGGAACCGGCGACGATCCGGCAAAGAGACGCGGCGAAAGCCGCCGCGGCCGGCCGCAGGACACGTCGGGCGTCCGCGCGGCACCCGAGGCGGGAAATCTCCCCTCCGCGGAGATGCTTCACCACGAAAGCAGTGGCCTTGAAGAGAGCCAGGGCGCATGGACGCCGGACCAGGCCCGGGCGGTCCTGTCCGATACCGGTTACCGGCTGATCCTGGAACACGAAACCGGCGGCCCCGGGTACTACAACAACGTGCTCAAGCAGGCGCCAACCTGGCCGGGCGGCAAATCGGGCGTCACCATCGGCGTCGGTTACGACATCGGCTATCACACGGTCGCCGAATTGCGCCGCGACTGGCGCGGGCATGTCGACGCCGCCGACCTGGCGCGACTGGAACAGGCGGTCGGCGTGAAGGGAAGCGCGGCCAGGGCAATGGCTGCATCCCTGCGCGACATCAGGATCCCGCTCGAGACGGCCGGTGCCGTGTTCGATGCCCGGACGCTGCCGAAATACGTCGGTCTGACCTATACCAACCTGCCGCGCCCCGCGCTTGACGCCCTACACCCGCATTGCGTCAGCGCCCTTGTCAGCCTGGTGTTCAACCGCGGCGCCTCGTTCCGCAAAACCGCGGACCGCTACCGGGAAATGCGGGCAATCCTGGCAGCCATGCAGGCGATGGACTTCGCCACGATCCCCGACCAGATCCGCTCCATGAAACGGTTGTGGGTCGACAAGGGGCTCGACGGCCTTTTGCGCCGGCGTGACGACGAAGCGGCGCTGTTCGAGCGCGGCCTGGCGGCGATGGCGGGACACGAGGCCCTCCTGTCCCACGGCGGCGAGGCGACCGGCCTCGAAGAGGACGAGGCGCTTGCGGAAACCGTCGACCGGGAGGGAGAGGCGGTCCTTCCGTCCGGCGAACTGTTCGAGGCGGCCAAGCCGCATCTGTTCCTGTCGGATGCGCGCTGGGTGTCCTCGACACGGAATGCGCCCGACCAGTGGCACCTTCCGCCTGAAACGGCCGACGACGGCTTCGAGCTTGACGCGAGCCTGATCCAGGCGGCGATCGCGGCGGGACACTACGCGCCGGACTACGGCGGTCACGGCAGGCTGATCGTGTCGCTGCGCGGCTGCCAGATTGCCGACGGCACTGCGATGGCGGAAGACAGCCTGTCGGTCCAGGTGCGCGCCATCAGCCCGGATCACGAGCATTTCCGCTGCCTGATCGGCGTGTTCGACACGGGCACAGGGCGGATTTCGCTCTATCCCGGTTCGACCGTGCCGAGACGGACCGGCATGCTCGGCTACTACGAGCGGGTCAATTTCGGCGCCGATCGCCGCTTGTGCAACATGCTGCCGACCGGGCTCTACGAATACTGCGTCGGCACGCATTACTCGGTCAAAAGCGGTCCGGTGGAATATGTGCTGCGGCTCGGCGACGGCCCCGAACCGGCCAATGCCTCGACCGCGACCGTCCTGCGCAGCCAGAACGACCTTGTCTACGGAACGGCGGATGTCTGGGACAAGACGACCCCGGGCGACAACATCCACCCGGCCTTCTCCACGGCGAGCTTTTCCTCGCTCGGCTGCCTGACGGTGCGCGGAAACCAGGAGCACAACAGGCCCTACACCGACTCCTCCGGTGAATGGGTCGCCTTCCGCAGGAAGGCGGGCTTCGACGGCAAGAACCGGGGCGTGCGTTTCGACAACCTGCTTCTCACCGGCCATGAATGCGCCAGCCTCGCCGCGGCCCTGGCCGAGGGCAAGAGCCTGGAGGCCCTGACCTGCCTGCGCCACGGCTCGCGGGGCGACGCGGTGCGCCGCCTCCAGGAGCAACTCGGCGTCACCGTCGACGGTGCCTTCGGCGCCGGCACCCGAAAGGCGCTGGCAACCCTGCAGATGCAGAGGCTCGGCTATGCCACGGGATCCTGGTCGGCCGAAATGGCAGCCCTGCTCGGCATGACTTTCTGACCTGACGAACCGGACCGGCCGCACTCCCGCGGCCGGTCGCCCGGAGGACAATGCGATGAGACTGAAACCGACATCATTCGTGGTCTTCGCAAGCCTGCTGTTGGCTTCCGGGCCCGCACTGAGCTGTGAGCGGACCCTTCAGGTCGCCGTTCCGGACTGGATGACGAAGACCGGCGACTACGGATCGATCCAGGACACCATCCGGCAGGCGGCGGACGGAAGCGACGAGACCTGCCTCACCTTCGTGCCTTCGATCACCTATTCGGAGCAGGCGGTCACAGGGGTGAAGACCGGCGCGCTTGAGGCCGCCCTCGTGCCCGCCTCCACCGTGGCCGCGAAACACCGGGAGTTCCTGCCGGTCATCAGCGGCTACCGCTTCAAGGACGCCCACGCGCTTCAGGATGCCTTCAAGACGGCAAAGGAGACCGCCGACAGCGACGGTTCCCTCACCGTCCTCGGCCTGGCGACCGGCAAGCCCGCCTTCCCGGTGTTCCGGTCGGATGCGTTCAAGAACGGTCCCGACTTCGCGAGCAAGTTCGCGATCGTCCCGGACCCGGACACGACCGGGGACATCCGGGCCGACGCGCTGCTGTCCACGCCCGCGCGGTTCGGCGCTTACATGTTCGTGGCCAACCCGGATGCCCTTGACCGCCTCGATCCTTCGCAGCGCAGCAAGCTGGACGGACTGATCGACAGGATCGGGAGCGACACCGCGGACCGGTCCGACTCGGAGGTCAGGCAATTTCTCGACCAGGCCCGCGATTTGGGCATGCAGAGCTACGACCTGGGGGACAGCGACCGGCAGGAATTGCTGCGCGGGATCGAGGAGCTGTTTTCCGGTCACGCGACGTTCGATAGCACCTGGGTCCAGCAATGCACCGAGGGCAGCTGCCCCTGTGCGGGCACCAACCTTTGTGCCGACAACTGCTGTGCAAGCCAATGACAGACACCGGACCCGCAACCGGCCCGCAGCCGGGGACCCCGCAAAACAGGAACATCCTGTCACGGGTCCTCGCCCTGTTCGGCCGCCACAAGGACGGCATCACCGCGCTGATAGCCGCCACGCTGTTCGTCCTGGGCGCATTCCAGTACCTGGAATACCGGGCGGACATGCGCATATCGACCGCCCTGGACATGCTGAAGCGGCGCGAGACCGCTCTGTTCGTGACGGCCCGCGCCACGCTGATCCGCAAATGGCTCGAAACGGAAGGGCTTCTGGAAACCTTCCGCTCGACCCAGACCTATACCGAAGACCTGATCAAGGCGGTTTCGACCGAGATCTTCAACGACGACGGCTATCGCGCGGCGCTTCTGCACATCTCCGCCTATTACCAGAACGCGGCGGGCTGCACCCTGGACGGCGTGTGCGATGCCGCCACGATCTGCTCTTCGCTCGGAGGCGAGATCCAGGACTATCTGGATGTGAACCAGGGCTATTTCGCCTTTGCCCGCTCGGTGCGCGACGAGGACGCCGTGTCGCTCTACCTGTCGCTGCCGGAATTCGTCGACTACTGCAAGGCGGATCTCGGGGCGCTGGTGCTGTCACGCAACGATCAGCGCCTGCTGTGCCAGAGCGGCCTTTACCTCTACCGGATGACCGGCATCAGCTGGCTCGCCGACGCGAATTGCGCACCGCGCGAATCCGGCTTCGGTCAGTCTGTGATCGATGCGGCGGTAAAGATCCGGGCGGAGAGCAAGCCCTAGCTGGGCGACAAGCCCCGCGGCCAGTGGTGGAGCAAGATCCGGAACAGGTCCAGGAGGCGATGCAGACGGCTCTGGTGCCGGTCGGCATCGCCTCCCTCGATGTTCGCTATTATGCGGCCACCTGCAGGGACGGTCTCTCCCGGTTACCGATAAAACATTCCGGTGCCGCCATTGGACTCGGAGCAATCGGGAAAGGCCGCCTGGGACAGTTTGCTGAGTGCGGAGCAATATTGCGGCGGCCGGTCATCAATGACCGTGCGCATCAGATACTCGCGCTTCGGCAGGAACACCTTCGCCAGCTGACGCTGGAGGGAATATCGCACCGGATTTGATTCCGGCTCCGTTTGAAAATGCGCGAAATGGAACCCGACCGCCGAATGCCAATTCCCGGCAAGCGAGCCCTTCAACGAGAAACCCGAATTGGGTGCCGCCAGGTGTTCCAGCTCCTTCCCTGATATGGTGTTGTGACAACCGATGCATGTGGTCAATTCGAGGTTGTAGGCCCGTTTTTCAACGTCCATGTTCGAATTCGGCATGGCCTTCAATGCTGCACTGGCTTTGTTTTCAATACTGCCGGTGGAATGGATCCGCAGGACGTTCCGAATGCTTCGATTGTTGGCGAGGGATTCCGGTGCATCGAGACAGCGGTCCGGCGGCTGGAATTTCACATCGTCGAATTGGGTCGTGTCGATGCCGGCAACATTCTGCTTCAGCGCCAGCGCATCGGCCAGGGCCTTGTTCAGTTTCTTGTTCGCAGGGTCTCCCGCTGTCTTCGGCGGCGTTGCCGCCAGTCCGACCGGAAGGATCCGCAGACCTGTACCGGACAATCTGCGGAACCTGTACTCCCGCAAGAGCCAGTGCTTCCCTGTCATCTTGAACTTGGCGTTCGTCCTGATCTGCCCGCCTTCGGGGGCTTCGCCGTCAAGACCGAAATTGGCGGGGGCGATGATGGGGCCGAACGTGTAGTCGGCGGCCGCTGTCGACGGGGCGACCAGTCGGCCGTCGGATGTCAGACCGTTTTCTTCCAGATAGAACCTGCGGAGCTGTCCGGCGACATCATCGTCATCGCCATTGAACGAGAACGACTCCCACAGCTTCTGCACGGCCTTGCAGAAACCCGGGCCGTTTTCGCCCCGGCGGAGCACGGCCTCGAAATTGAACAGATACTGGCCGGTCTCGAACGCGGTGTAATGTCCCTTCGGATTGTCGGCTCCCGCAACGACGCGGAACTCGCCGCAATCGGCGCTGTCGGTTTCGGAACTCCAGAGATCGCCGCGGTTGACCAGAGCGAGGATCCGGAACGGCGGTCCTTTGCCTTCGACATCTTCGAGGGAGACGATATCGGCCAGCGTGGCAAGGCCTCCCTCCTCGGGGCACATGTAGCCCATGCCGTTGATCAGCCTGTCCATGCAGCCGATCGCCGGATCGCCGTCGGGATCGGGGGGCGCGGCAGTGCGCCACCAGTCCCGGAACAGGTTGAGACCCGCCGGCGGATCCGTTTCCGTACCGGCGGCCAGGACCTCCATCAGTTCGGCAAAGGTGAACGCCTTCAGCAGGGAGAAGTCCCGGATATAGAGCGACCTGTCAGGATCGATCGGGGGCCGCGCGGCCTCCCCGAGCAACAGGGCTTCCGACGTGTCGAACCGGCCGATGAGCTGTTGCAGGCCGAAGGCGGCAAGGCCGCGCAATTCGGCGTTCTGCCGGACAGTGCTGTAACTGGCGGCGCTTTCGCGCAATTCGTTGCGCTTGAGCAGAAGCGCGGATTCCCCGCAGCCGCTGTCGCCGGATGCCGCCGTGGCGACGATCGAGCAGGCAAGGCCCAGCGCGACGGCCGCTCCCGTTTTCCGGTTCATGTGCATCTCCCCCATCTGCTTGCTCCCCATTTACTCAGCGTTGCATGGCCTCCATTGTTGCACGGTGCCGGGTTGATCGTGACCCCAACGTGACGGACCGGTTTCACGGAGACGTCACGCTGGTTTCGGCAAGACCGGCATGCGGCAACACCAGCCGACTATCCAAAAAGGGGAGCAACCATGAGTGACGACACCACATTGACATCGAACCGGAAATTTCCGCCCTTTGCCTTCGGAACGACGCCGGATGAAATGAACGTCGCCTTCAGCGACTACGTGGCCGTCGGCCAGTTGGTTTTCGACTGGGCCACGGGCGCCAAAGCCTGGCCGGAAAGCATGGCGGACTTCCGGGCGCAGATCGGCACCAGCATGCACATTCCGGCAGAGTACGAGCGGCTGCGCATCGTCCAGGCGGACAATCCGTCCGTGCAGTGCGAATGCGGCAGCAACGGGCTGGAGTTCGTCTTGCGTCTGCCGCCGAAGGGTCAGGTGTCGGAAAGCCAGCAGATCGTGGCCAACGACTTGCAGGGCTATCCGCTGCCGAGGCTGTACACGCTCTTTCTTCAGGACGGTCACGCCTTCGCGCGTGAGGAAGTATTCCTGTCTCGCATTGCCGACTACACCATGCGCAGCTGCCGCTAGACCGGCCCGGTCAGCGGACACCGAAGCCGGCCTTGTCGAGGCCGGCTTCCAGCCGTTCCCGATCGGCCTGCATGCGGATCGGGAACAGCTGCAGGAACCAGGCACGGATGTTTTCCGGCGTCGGCTTCTGGCGCGCGGCCCAGGCCTTGCGCACCTGCGCCTCAAACTCCCGGGCGGCCTGTGCGGCAGCGGGCCCGTCACCGATTTGCCCCAGGATCGCGATCTTCATGCCGCCGACGAAGTAAGCCGCACCGCCGGCCCAGGCGACGGCATCGAGCGCGGCGCGGTAATTGCCGACGTGATAGCGGATGCAGGCCGTATAGGCCCAGTGCATGGGTTCGCCACCGCGCCCGGAGGTCATGGCCCGGTCGGCCAGTTCGATCGCCTGCGCCTTTTCCCCGGCATAGCAAAGGCCCTGCGCGGCGGAGATCAGCGTCCAGGGATCGTTGTCATTGATGTCCAGGGCCATGCGATAATAGTAGACCGCCTGATCGTACTCACCGTTCATGAGGTAACACCAGGCAAGCGTGAGCTGGGTCCGGCAATCGTGGGGCGCCATTCGGGAGGCGCGCCTTGCAAGCATCAGCGCTTCCGACTCGCGCCCGCGGTCGCGCAGCACGCCTGGAAAAATGTGATGGCGCGTGTTGAGAATTTGCACGAGCCCGGCTATCGCCGGCGCGAAGGTGCCGGACTGGACCAGGATCGAACGGAAAATGGTTTCCGCCCTGGCCTCGTCCTCGGGCCGCCAGTTGAGCAGCAGGCTCTCGCCGAGCAGCCACTTGTCGTAAATGTCCAGTTCGGCATCACCGGCGCTCAGGATCTGCGACAGCCTGTGGGCGGAAATCTCCACGTTCAGCGCCGTCGCCAGCTTTCGAATGGCGTCGCGTTTCTGCCCCGCGAGGCGCGCATAGTCTATTTCCAGGCTCTCGCTCCACAGACAGGCGCGCGTATCGGCGGCGATCAGGTTGATCGTGAGATAATCGCCGCCGTCCCCGGCTTCGCCGCTGATGGTCAGTTCATAGACCTTGCCCGGCAGCGAGCCGTTGCCGGGAAACGTGTCCGCGCCGGAATATTCACGCACCGACCAGTCGCGGAAGCGGGACAGGGCGCCGATCAGTTCGCTGCGCAGGACGGAAAATCTCTGCTGCGCCGTCGTATCGGCATTCATGGTCTGGGCCGGGTGGACCAGAAGCAGCAACTGCGGAAGCCGTCCATTCGCCACGGCGGGTTTCGGCCTGGGCTGCGCCGGTCCCGGTACCGGCATCGCGGCGTCTCCGCCTCCCTGCAGCGACCTGGCATAATCACGCAGCTCCTGGCCGGGGTCGACGGCATATTTCGACCTGAGCAATCCGGTCAGATCCTCGAACATCGCAAGGGCGCCGGCCCGGTCGTCGCGGGCCACCGCGCTTTCCATCAGGCCCCGGCAGGCGCCCTCATCGGTCGGGTCCAGGTTCAAAAGGGCGCGGGCGGCATCTTCCGAAGTCGCGGCGCTGCCGCCGGGGCCTTTCAGCATCTCTTTCAAAAGACGCGTGCATTTGCGGGCGAAGGACGCCCGCTGGACCGCGATCCAGAGATCGAGTTCGGGATCGACCCCTTCCAGGTGCGACAGGAAATCCTCGTGCAGCAACGCCTTTTCGAGGAGGGCGCCGGGGATGCCGCCCGCCTCCAGATCCGCCACGATCCGATCTGCATCGCACGGCTCGGGCTTGCGCGCGAGCCAGATGCTGAATTTGTCCCCTCCAAGAACCGGCGCGCCCCGGCATGAGGCGAGTTCCTTGTTGAGCCGCGACAGTTCCTGGCGCAGGGACACCCGGGCGTCCGTCTCCCCGCTCCGGCTCCACAGCAGGTTTGCCAGCCGGCTCCGGCTCTCGGTGTGGTTGGGCTGAAGCCAGAGATAGGTCAGCAAGGCTTGCGCCTTGCGCCGGGTAATACGATGGAGATGCGCACCATCGGAAAAGGCGAACCCGCCGATGGCGTTCACCCGGTGTCCAGCGTCTTCGCCCATTCCCTGACCTTGAACCCCACCCGGTTTTATAAAGGCGCTCCACAACGGGTAGTTTTCTTCATCGGGCCGGGCAAATCAAGAAACAGAACGGACCGGCGGCGGCATGCCGGTGACAAACACCTTGACCACATTCAGTCCCGGCGTGCCGGTGAGGCCGGCGACGAGAACCTCGTGCCCTTCGGCGGCGAGCCTGCCGGCAATGTCCGCGGCGGAGGCATCCACCGCCGGCAGGCCGGCGGATGCCGCACCCGAGGCTCCCGCCTCCGGCGTGACCAGGGGGCTGTCCGCATGGATCCGGCCGGCATTGCGCAGATGCTCCAGATCGGCGTCCTGCAGGTTTCCCGGGCCGCTCCTGTCCCGCTTGAAGCGGGCGAGCAACAGGCCGAATTCCATCTGGATCATTTCCCGCAAGGCCCCGATTGCCGCCTTTTCCGGATCGGGATGCGCGCTGACGCCACTGACGAAGCCCCGGCCGTCGGGGTCGAAGGACACAGCGGCAACGACAGGCACGGCCGCGCCGGCGCCGATGTCGAGCAGCCGCACCGTGCGGGCCGTCGCACCCTGCCGGGCCTGCGCCAGCCACAGCCCCGGCCGTCGGGCAATTTCCATTGCGGCAGGCCGCAGGGTTCCGGCCTTCCAGCGTGCGGATGCATCACGCTCGATAATTTCGCACAGGGCGTGAAGGCACGCGCTGTCACGGGTGGCACCGGCGGCGCATCCGGTCGAGATATCGTAGCGGGCGGATGCCCGGTGGTACCGGCAGAGCGCCGCGGGCACGGCCGCCTCGATACCGGACAGAAGCCCGGAGGCGGGAAACCAGAATCCGCCTCCCGCATCGGGACCAAGCCAGTCCAGAAGAAACCGCTCGCGTCCGGCGGGAGGGTCCTGCCAGGCGCCGGTGTCCACGGGCTGTGTCTGCGCCATGAACTCGGCCGCCTCTCCGGCGCAGGCTGCAAGGGCGAGATCGGCGCCGCTGTTGCAGCCCGACACCGTCATCATGGCGCCGTCGCGCGGATCCGGGATGAGGGCCATCGCGACGGTCGCGCCGGGCGCCTGGGGCGGATTGACGAACTCCAGGCCGGTCAACCGCGCCGCCATGGTGCGAAGCGCATCGCTGTTGGTCCTGTCCGTCGCCATTGTCCCTGTTTCCCGCCCGACCGGGCACAGCAGTGCCCGGTCCCAATCCCGATCCCGATCCCGGCAGGATAGCAGCATTTGCATCATACGGAGGCAAGGAAGGAGCGGAGGCCGGGATGCGGTTCCGGCAACTCCGCCATCGGTGTCGCCGCCGCCACCTTTGCGGGCACGCTTTCCGGCTCTTCAGGCGACAGCACCAGTTCGATGAACCGGTCCCAGGGGAAATGGGCACCCGGGTCGCTCCGGCGCTCCGGATCGAGCAGGGCGTGGGAGACGACCTGGGTCAGGTTGGGGTATTTCGCCCAGCAATAGCGGACGATCTTCGCCACGGTTCCGATCTGCCAGTCGGAGAACGGATCGATCACACCGGGTCGTTGCGAGTTGACGATTTCGATCCCGAGGCTCCAGTGATTGACCTTGTTCGCGCCCCCGTTGACCGCCGGGTGGGACCTGCTGTTCCTGACATGCCAGGCGGCCCGGGCCTCCGGCGCGCAGGCCCACACATGATCGCCGTGGGCCACCTCATCTTCGTCGGGCAGCAGCCAGTGCCAGCTTGCCCGGCCGGCGCGCATGACGCTCATCGCTCCGGAGGAGTTCGTTCCCGCGGTTGCGTGGATAACGACCGCGCGGATCCCGAACACGGGATCATAGATGCGGCTGGATGTGGTGCCTTCCCAGAAGTCGCGGACGCCCGGATACCATTCCTCACGGATCGGGGCGTGGCCAGGTCGCCGCGTTTCCGGCAGGTCAAACAGGTAGGTCCTGGGGTCTGGCATGTACGAAGTCCTTTTTGTTGAAATGCCGGGGCAGCCGGGCTGCGCAGTGATTTTTCACAAATGACCCGTAATGCGACCGTCCACGGCAGACCGGCCGCAGCCTTGCCCGATCCATCGTTCAGGAGACGGTGTCGGGCCTGACCGCCGGCGGGGACATGGTGATCGGTGACAGGCATGCGGCCGGTCCGAGGTCGATCGCAGTGTTGTTTCCTCCGTCCTTCGGAGGATCAGATGCCGTTCACCGTGAAGCCAACGTGAACGGGCCCAGACCCGCGCCGGCCGCAGCGTCCGCCGGCGCACGAAAGGGAGGTCAAGCAAGGGAGGACATGCAAGGGGGGCCGGGTCGACCCGATCATCTGGAGCTGATGAAAACAGAGGCTAGGAATTTGACGCCACGAGGGGGCGGGTGCCGGTGATACGGGCCCAGGCCGGGCGTTCGATCAGGAAGGTGCCCATGCCTGTTTTCCTGATGAGCCAGTACATCGCGGCCGGAGCCGCAATCGACAGCACGAGGACAAGCGTGCTGAGCGGTCCGGTCTGGGTGATCAGGCCGCTCCACAGCGCCACGCCCCGGACGATCGACATCGGGATCGTGAAAGCCAGATAGATGACAAGCGAATGCTCGCCCAGCCACCTGAGCCAATTCATGGTCGGCACCTTTGCCAGAAGGGCGCCGACGATGCAAAGGGCCAGCGCGCCGGCAAGGGCGAGGGCAAGATGCAGCGGCGGAAAGGCGGCATAGCCCATCCGCACGCCGCCGGGCAGGACCTCGAACCCCGGGGAAAAAACCAGAAGCCCGTTCACGACCGCCCAGGCTGCCAGGGCGCAAAGCGCCTGGCGGGGATGGCCCTCGGCCCAGGCGACAAGGCGGAACACGAAGGGCGCGAACAGGTAGCCTGCATAGAAGAAGACGAAATGGGCGGCGAACTGCTGCACGATATAGCTGGCCGATTCGATCTGCGCCATGTGCAGGGCCGCGGCAACGGGCACGACGAACCAGTGGGGAAGGCGGAACTGGTGGCAGAGCTTTGCCACCGCGCTGAACACGCCGAGCATATAGATGAACCACAGGACGCCGTAGGGCTGGACGACCGCCACGGCCATGTCATGGGTCATGGCGGCGGGCTCCCTGGAGAAGATCCCAACCTTCAGCGCGATCATGATCGCGGCCCAGAGCCCGTAGAAATAGAAATAATGGACGACCCGCCGGTCGGCGTAGAGACGCCAGGGCCGGTCGATGACCTTCGACAGGAACAGGCCGGAGAGAAGGAAGAATTCCGGCATCCGGAACGGCGTCGCAAAGCCGATGACGTAGTGCAGGTAGCCCGTCTCGCCGGTGTATTCGCCCGTGTTGTAGGCGGCATACATCATCACCACGAGGATGATGGACAGCCCCTTGGCGATGTCGACCCAGGCTTCCCGGTTCGTTGTCATCATGTTCCGTCGTTCGGCTTTTTAAAAGGATCTCCGGCTCCCGGAGACCGTGGTTAAAAATGCCTTAAACGGCCCGTTGGTTCGAGGGAAAGATCATTTCATGGTAAAGATTGCCGATGGCCGAAGACGTCAAACACGCACGCCTCCGGACGCACGGGCGCGCATGGCGGAAGAACGCCTTGCGGACATTCTGCCCGAGCCTGGAAACCCCAAGCCCGTCGCAAACCGCAGCTAGAGCGCCAGCCTGAGCCGTCCGCCGTTCTGCGCCCTGGAGCAGCAGGCCATCATGCGGGCGTTTTCCGCCCGCTCGGCCCGGCTGAGCACCACGTCCCTATGGTCGACCTCGCCGTCCAGCACTTGAACCTCGCAACTGCCGCACAGGCCCTCGCAGCAATCGCTGGCGACGTCGATGCCGGCCGCGCGGATGGCGTCGAGCAGAGTCTGGTCGGCGGCCACCTGCACCGTGAGGCCGGAGTCGCTCAACTCCGCCTCGAAGGCCTGTTCCCTTGCCGGATCGAGCCCGGCGTTGCGGGAGGAGAAATGCTCGAAGCGCAGGATGCCTTCGGGCAGGTTTGACGTCAGGTCTTCCAATGCGGTGATCATGCGCTCCGGACCGCAGGCATAGATCCGGCCGCCCTCGGGCAGGGCGCCGACGAGGCCGGGCAGGTCCATCCGCTCACCGTCCTCCTTCGCATGAACGACCAGCGCGGCGCCATGATCGCGCGCGGCGCGGTCGAGAAAGGCCATGGAGGCCCGCGACCGGCCGGCGTAATGCAACTCGTAAGCCTTGCCGAGGGCCTTCAGCCGGTCGGCCATGGCCAGGATCGGCGTGATGCCGATGCCGCCGGCAACGAGCAGATAGTGCTCCGCGTCCTCGTCCAGGCGGAACAGGTTGTGCGGCCCGCGCATCCTGATTTCCGTGCCGGGTTTCACCGTGTCGTGGATATAACGCGATCCGCCCCGGCCCTCGTCCTCGCGCAGGACAGCGACCGTATAGGCGTTCTCGCCGGGCACGCCGCAGAGCGAGTACTTGCGGTCATAGCCGCCGAGGCAGAGCTCGATATGCGCGCCCGGGCTCCAGTTCGGCAGGGCACGGCCTTGGGCATCCTCGACCGTCAGCCGGACAATCCTGTCGGCGACGGTCTCCACACCGGTCACCCGGATCCGCCGGGCAATGTCCCTGCGCGCCGGCGCGCCGACGGGGAACTCCACCGCCCGGTCCAGGACAGACGGATTGCGCCGCTCGGGATTTTCCGCCGGATCCCATTCGACCCAGACGTGGTCGGGCCCGCGAAAGGACGTGTTCGGCAGATAGCTGAACGCCTGCTCGGCCAGGCGCAGATGCGGCAGCCGGCGCGACACCTCCTCCAGGAAGATGCGCATTTCCATGCGGCCGATGTTCTTGCCCATGCACTGATGGGCGCCGTAGCCGAAGGTCAGATGATCGACCGCGTTGTCGCGGTAGATATCAAACCTGTCGCCATCCTCGAAATGGCGGTCATCCTGGTTGGCCGACGCCTGGACGATCAGGAGCTTCGCGCCTTCCGGCAGGTCGACATCGCCAACCCGCGCCGGCCCGGTCGTCTGCCGGCGCCAGGCGACGATGGAGCCGGTGTACCGCAGGCATTCCTCGACCGCATTCGGGATCAGGGACGGGTCGGCGCAGACATCGTCCCAGGCCTCGCGGTGGCTGAGCAGGGTCTTGAACATGTTGGCGGAGGCAAGCGATGTCGTCTCGTGGGCGGCGACGATGATCGCCATCATCATGGAATGGACGTAGCTGTCGGGGACCACGTCGGGCATCTCGGCGTTCTTGCGGATGGTCTCGTGCATCCAGCCCTGGCCGTCCGGTTCCGCCTTCATCTTTTCGATGACAGACCCGGCATACTGCCAGAACCTGCCGACCGCATGGGCCACCTCGATCTGCTTTTCCGGTGTGGGCCTGCCCCAGGTGTTGACCGAATGGGCGAGGGAAAAATTGCGCAGGACCGCGATCTCGTCCTCCGGCACGCCGAGGAAATGCAGCGCCACGTTCAAGGGCACCTCGTAAAGCATGGCATCGACCAGATCGACCCGGCCGCTGTCGATGAAGGCATCCACCTTCTCGCGGGTGAGGCGGCGGATCATCTCCTGGTGCGCCGCGAGGTTTTCCGGCAGGAAATGGCCGATCAGGGCCCGTCGGCGCTCCATATGGGCCGGCTCGTCCTCGTTCACCATGGTGCGGTTCATGGCGTAGCCGTAGCCTTTGAGGACCTCCATGGCTTCGGGGATCGCGGGCGAGATCTTTTCCAAGACGTTCTTCGGCGAGAACAGGATGTTGTCGCGGAAAACACTCTTTATGTCGTCGTAGCGGCTGACGACCCAGTAGCCGAGCTTCGGGCTGTAGAAGACCGGCAGCTGATCACGCGACCAGCGCAGCGCCTCGGCCGGATCGACCTGATAGGGGCCCTCGAAGGGATCGAAACCGGCGGCCAGTTCCGACACCGGACAGCCGGAACCCGCCGAGCCGCTCACCGGACAACCACCCGATTTGCCCCCGATCTCACCGGCCGTGTCCGCCATTTTCTCCTCCCGCAGAAAGTATTTTCTCGATTATCGCACATATTTGTTTTATTATCGCACACAATTGCATTAGCGGCAATCTGCGGATCTTCGCCAACGATGTTGGTGACTGGCACAGATCCTCACCTTGCACCCGTCTCCCCCCTTGAGGGGGAGATGCCGGCGAATAGCCGGCAGAGGGGGGTTACGAACCAAGCCGCGAATGCTGCGCATTAGTGGACAGGCTGCATACCCCCCTCTGTCCCCTGACGGGGACATCTCCCCCTCAAGGGGGGAGAGGGGTGCAAGCGGCGAGCTGGAAGAAGAGGCCACATCGGGACCGGACATGGAAACAACCCGACTGCAAACCCTGGACCGGGGCCTGATCGCCTTGCGCGCGGTGGCGGAAAGCCGTGACGGGTTGAAGATTTCCGAACTGGCGCAACGGCTCGGCGTGCACAGGGCCATCGCCTACCGGATCGCCGGTACGCTGGAGGCGCACCGGATGGTCCACCGCCTGCCGGACGGACGGCTGATCCTGGGCAGCGGTATATTCGCGCTCGGCGCCACCGCCGAAACCCCGCTCAAGACCCTGGCGCGCCCGGTGATCGAACACCTGGCCGATGCCTCAGGCGCCACGGCGTTCCTTTGTCTCGCGCAAGGGGACGAAGGCGTCGCCATCCTGGTCGCCGAACCGCGCGACACGTTCCTGAACATCAACTACAGGCTCGGCACCCGTCATCCGCTCAGCCGGGGAGCGGCGGGCATTGCGATCCTCGCCGGCCGGCCTCCGGCCGACGGCGAACCGGAAGCCGTCACCCGCGCCCGGGCGGACGGGTACAGCGTCACCCGGGGCGAGTTGCAGACCGGCGCGGTTGGTGTCGCAAGCCCGCTTAGGCTCTCCGGTCCCGGACTGCCGGGGCTGGAATGCTCCCTCGGCGTCGTCGCGCTGGAAGGTCTGGAAACGGATAAGACCGCGCGGCTGGTGCGGGAGGCCGCGGAGGCGTTGCAGCGTCAGATGGGGGCGGTGAGAGATGGGGAACGAGACCGACCGGATTGAAGCATTCTGTTTGGCATAGCCTCGCCTGAATGGAATCGGCTAGTGTTTTCCGGTCAGCCACTTACCGGACCGAACCAGCCTGGGCCGAAACGTTGCGTCTTCTTGTCTTCACCGATCTGGATGGAACCCTGCTCGACCATGCCACTTATGCCCATGACCGGGCAAAGCCGGCGCTTCGGGCCTTGCGCGCGCTTGACGTGCCGCTGATCCTGGCAAGCAGCAAGACCGGAGCCGAGATCGCCCGCCTGCATGACGAGTTGCAGCTTGGCGACTGCCCCGCGATCGTCGAAAACGGCGCCGGTCTATACACCCCTGGCGGGCCTTCCTCTGACGACAATTCCGACTATCTCAGGATCCGTCAGGCCCTGTCGGACCTGCCGCCCGACCTGTCCCGGTTCTTCCAGGGCTTCGGCGACATGAGCGACAAGGACGTCGCCGCGACGACCGGCCTGCCGCTCGACCAGGCCCGTCTGGCACGGATGCGCTGCCATTCCGAGCCGGGCCTCTGGTCCGGAACCGATGCGGACCTGAGCCGGTTCCTGGACGCCCTGAAGACGCGCGGGATCGCCGCGCGCCGGGGCGGCCGGTTCCTGACCCTTTCGTTCGGCCGGACCAAGGCCGATGCCATGAAAGAACTCACCGATCGCCTGCATGCGGACGTCACGATCGCGCTCGGGGATGCGCCGAATGACGCGGAGATGCTGGCCGCGGCAGATCATGGCGTGGTGGTGCGCAATGACCACGCACCGCCGATGCCGGAGTTTGCGGGTGAGGCCACAGGCCGCATCCGGCGCACCACACTTCCGGGCCCGGCAGGCTGGAATGCGGCTATTCTGGAATTGATTGAAGACCTCGGGCTAACGCGGGAACAGACGAACCATGGCTGACTTCCATCAGAACGGCAACATCGCCCAGTTTCACAATCTGCGCTGCCGCCCGATCGAGGAACTCGTCTACGAGCTGGAGGCCTTCGCGCAGACCCGCAAGATCACCCTCATCCTGCCTTCGCTTTATTCCGAACTCGACGAGCCGGCGCTTGCCAACATCGTCGAGGAACTGTCGAAGGTCACCTATCTGCACCGCATCGTCATCGGGCTGGACCGGGCGAGCGAGCCCCAGTTCCGCATGGCAAGGGACTTCTTTTCCCGATTGCCGCAAAACCATGTGGTGCTGTGGAACGATTCACCGCGGATGAAGGCCTTCGAGGACAAGCTGGTCGGTCTCGGCCTGCAGCCGATCGAGCCGGGCAAGGGCAAGAACGTGTGGACCTGCATGGGCTACCTGATCGCCTGCGCGGATTCCTCCGTCATGGCGATCCACGACTGCGATATCATTACCTACAATCGCGAGATGCTCGCCCGTCTGGTCTATCCGGTCGCCAATCCGCATTTTTCCTATCAGCTGTCGAAGGGCTTCTATCCGCGCATCGGCGGCGGCAAGCTGAACGGACGGGTGACCCGCCTGCTGGTCAGCCCGCTGCTGATCTCGCTCAAGAAGGTGATCGGCGACCGCGACTACATCGACTACCTGCGCAGCTTCCGCTACCCGCTGTCGGGAGAATTCGCCCTGCGGATGCCGATCCTGCCCGACCTGCGCATCCCGTCCGACTGGGGGCTTGAAATCGGCATCCTGTCGGAGGCGTGGCGCAATCTCGGGCCCCGCTCGGTCTGCCAGGTGGAGATCGCCGACGCCTATGACCACAAGCACCAGTCCGTCAGCCCCGAAGAGGCCGGCGCCGGTCTGAACCGGATGTCGACGGATATCTGCAAGGCCATCTTCCGCAAGCTCGCCGCCGACGGCACCGTCTTCACGAGCAACACCTTCCGCACCCTGAAGGCGACCTATTACCGCCGCGCGCTCGACATGCTGGAGGTCTACGACCACGACGCCAAGATGAACGGGCTCACCATCGACCGGCACGCGGAAGAACAGACCATCGAACTGTTTGCCGACAACATCATCCGCGCCGGCCAGGTCTTCCTCGACAGCCCCCAGGAAACGCCCTTCATCGCCAACTGGAACCGGATCCACGCAGCCGATCCGACGCTGCTGTCGGAGCTCAAGGCCGCGGTCGCGGCAGATGCCGAGGAGTTCGCCCCGATCCCGTTCAGTGCCGGTTCGTGATCCAGCGGCACTGATAGGGCGACAGAGCCACCGTTTCCTGCCCGGCCGGGATCTGCTCGCCCGTCAGAAGATCCAGCCAATGCTCGTCCTCGATCAGGTTCAGCGTGGCGACGGGGACGTCCACCGTCTCCGAACTGACATTGTGGAGCGCGAAGATCGACTGGCTGCGGTCCAGCGACTGGCGCCAGATGCCGAAGACGCGGTCGTCCAGCATCAGGGTGAACTGGGTCGCATTGGGATGGAACGCCGGCTGCCCGGCGCGCAGCCGCAAACGCTCCGACAGAGCCGACAGGACCCGAAGCTGATCGGAATCCGGATCGGCGAGCCGGGCGCGCAGGGTCGGATAATCCCAGCGATGACGGTTGATCGCCCGGTTCATGCCGCGCCGCTCGACGCCGTCGAGATCGTTGGGCGTGGCCAGCATGGAATGGATATAGAGCGCCGGGATCCCCTCCAGGGACATGACGATCGTCTGCGAACAGACGAACCGTTCGATCTGGAGATCGTCCTCGCCCTCAAAGGTCCGTGCCATGGCGGAGAAAAACGCCGTGTTGAGCTCATAGACCGACTGGCCGCCATCCGGCAGGGCGCGCATGGAGGCCAGGCCGCCCGATCGCTTCACCGTTTCGATCATCAGGGCGATCTCGTCGTCGGGGAGCAGCCCTTCGACCGGCCGCATGCCGACGCCGTCGTGGCTTGCGGAGAAATTCAGATAGGCGCATCCCAGCGGCGCCGGCGGCATGGCGCGCTGCCAGCTTCGGATATGCTTCGCGGAGCCCGACAGCATGGCGTGCAGGATCAGTGGCGGCAGCGGGAAATTATAGATCGCATGCGCTTCGTTGCGCTGGCCGAAATAGCTGAGATTTTCCGCCTTGGGTACATTGGTCTCGGTCAGGAGAACGACCGTCTCCGTCGCATAATCCGCCAGCAGCCTGAGCAACTGCACGATCGCATGAGTCTTCGGCATATGGATCGACGGCGTGCCCGGCTCCTTCCAGATGAAAGCGACCGCATCCAGCCGGATGATCCGCACGCCCTCATCGATATGCAGACGGATGATCCGCAGGATTTCAAGCAGCACTTCCGGATTGCGAAAATCGAGATCGACCTGATCGTGGCTGAAGGTGCACCAGACGTGGCGCGGTCCGCGGGAGGTCTCCACCTCGCGCAGGAGCGGCGTGGTGCGCGGCCGGACCACAATGGACAGGTCCTCGTCGGGCGAGGCTTCGAAGAAGAACTTGTCGTAGGGCTCCTGCCCCTGCCGGTAGGCATTGAACCAGGTCCCCTGGCTCGAGACATGGTTCAGCACCAGATCCGACATCAGGTGAAACGACTTGCCGATCCGCTCGATATCGGCCCACTCGCCCAGCGACGGATTGACCTTCCGATAGTCGGTCACGGCGAAACCGTCGTCGGAGGTGAAGGGGAAGAAGGGCAGGATGTGAACCCCGCTGACGACGCCCTTCATATGCTCCAGCAGGAAATCGTAGAGGAGGTCCAGCGGCTTGTGCACACCGTCGATCAGCGTGTCACCATAGGTGATGACCATCGCGTCCTTTTCCGACCAGAGCGAATTCGCCGGCTGGCGCGGCCGCTTCCGGCAATGGGTGCCCTCGGGCCAGAACGCCTCGAAAACCCTGTCCGTGAGATCTCCGGCATCGGCATCGAAGTAGATGCGGGACAGCAGTTCGGTCAGACGCGAACTCAAGGACGCTGGTTTATTCGGCATGAACTCGAACGGCTCCCGATGGGCGATGACGACGTTCAAGGTCTAACCGAGCAAAAGAATCGATCAAGTCTTCGAAGTGAACAAAAAAGCGGCAGCGGCCGGTAAAACCGGCGCCTGCCCCCTCACAGATCGATCTCGATCACACCGCCCTCGTCCTTCGCCCGGCTCTGGCAGAGGATGATCGACGTCTCGCGCTGTTTTTTCGAGAGAACGAAGTCGCGGTGCTCGACCTCGCCGGAGACGAGGCCGCATTTGCAGACGCCGCAGATGCCGTCGGAGCATTTGATGTCGATGTGGAAGCCGTTGGCATTGAGCACGTCGGCGGCGGTGTGATCTTCGGGCACGAGCAGTTCGCGGCCGTCCTTCAGCTTCAGGATGAAGTCGTGGTTCACGTAGTCGGGCTGTTCCGGAACGGAGAAATATTCCAGATGGCGCGCCTCCTCCGGGAAGCCCTGGCGGGCGGCGGCCTCGATCACGCCGGTCATATAGCGGTCGGGGCCACAGGTATAGACATGCCAGCCGTCGCGGTAGCCGTTCAGGACCGTATCCAGGTCGGCCCGGGTGCCCTGGTCCGAGAAGTGGTAGCTGACCTTGTCGGCCCAGGGGACCTTCGGCAGATCTTCGAGGAAGCCGGCGCTATCCTTCCGGCTTGCCGAATAATGCAGCTCGAAGTCCCTGCCCAGCGCGTGCAGACGGTGGGCGAAGGCGATCATCGGGGTGATGCCGATACCGCCGCCCATGAGGAAGCTTTTCGTTGCGGTCTCGTCCAGTTCGAAATGGTTGATCGGCCTGGAGATGAATATCTTGCGGCCTTCGGAAAAGATCCGATGCATCAGTTTCGAGCCGCCGCGGCCCTGATCCTCGCGCAGCACCGCGATCTGGTAGCTGGAGCGATCCGCCGGATCGCCGGACATGGAATACTGGCGCAGGAATTCCGGGGCGACGACGATGTCGAGATGGGCGCCGGCGGTCCATTCGGGCAGGTCGCTGCCGTCCAGCGTGCGGAACTCGTACTTGGTCACGTCCGGCGTCATCTTCTCGGCCTTTGAGACCTCGACCCGGATCACCGGGCTGTCGCCGTCATTGACGTAGCGGTGAATGACGGACGCATCGCCGGCGGCCAGGCGCTGCTGGTATTCCTCAGCCGTCACCATGGCCTGATAGGCCTCGATGCCGGCCTCCCGGTCCATGGGGAACGGATAGGGCCAGGGGTGCGGGGCGAGCGGGGCCGGATAGACGGCCAGGGTCTGGTCCTCGTATTTCAGGTCCAGATCCTTTTGCAGGTCGCGGCGGTTGAGCGGATGTCTGGACGGCCGGTAGGCGCCGTCCTCCTCCAGTTCGATGTCCCACCACCATTTCTTGACGTCGTTCAGGCCGCCGTTGCCGACCGCGTCGTCGAGCCTCGCCAGCAGGGGCGCGGCGGCGGGAATGTTCGACGCCGCCCAGCGGAACGGGGCCTCGGCGAACAGGCCTTCCAGGTTCCACGGGCAGGTCTTCATGCAGCGGCCGCACATGGCCCCGCCGGGCGTGGTGATGCGGTAGGTGGCGCATTTCTGGCTGTCGGACTTCCAGATCTCGTAGCCGTTGAACATCAGCTTCGGCCCGGCGGTGATCGCCCCTGACGGGCATTCGCGGGCGCATTTGTTGCAGTTCTCGCAGAAGTTCTGCAGGCCGAAGTCGATCGGCCGGTCGTGGGCCATCGGCATGTCCGTGGTGACCACGCCGGACTTGAGCCGGGGCCCGAGATAGGGGTTCAGGATCACCTCGCCGATGCGGCTGACCTCACCGAGACCGGAAAGCAGCAACAGGGGCGGCTGCAGCACCTCGCCGTCCATCACCGTGTGCGCCTTGGCCTTGTAGCCGAGATTGCGGATGTGCTTGGCGATGACGCCGCCGAGCAGGGAGAAGCGCAGGTAGGCGCGCATGGACTGGGCGACGGAAATCCAGTCGTCGCCGGACGCGCCCTCCATGGTCTCGTAGCCCTGGTCGATGATCATCGACATCGCCTGGTCGTGGGGCGGATCGATCGGTTCGCCGGCGGCATCGTGGGAATACCAGCTCCAGTCCGGGCAGCGGGACAGGCCGACCGCATCGACGCCGAGGAAATAGGTCGCCGCCTTGATGTTGGCCGCGTTGCGTTCCGCGTCGCTCGGCTTGGCACCGTCCGGGTTTGCCGGGCCGTCCTGCAACAGAACGAAGGCTCCGAGCGCACGGCGTTGAGCGAAGCTGGGGGCGGCCTTGCGGGCATAATGCCCGCCCTTGGCGCCGTCCTGGCAGGGCTTGCCCATCTCGCCGAACTGGGCACGGGCGAACATGTCGGCGCGCTTGGGCACACGGGCCACATTGGCCTCGTCGATATAGGTGGTCGGCGTGTCGACCCGCTTCAGCTTTTCGAACGGATGGGCGCCGGCCACGTAGTCCCGGGTCGCGTAAGGGTCGCGGTTGAAGACGTTCTTGGCAAAGCCCTTGCCGAGCCACCAGGCCGGCCCGAGGGTGCTGAACCACGGCTGCTTGCCCATCGGCGCCAGCGGCGCGTCGTGGGCGATCTCCATTTCCGTGGTGATCGCCGCGAGACTGAACCTTGTGCCGAGCCAGGGGGCGACCAGCGCACCATCTTCCGCACTCACCAGACCGGCGGCGACCGCCAGCCTGCCGAGATCCACATCGGAGGAACTCGCGGTATGGGCGCGGGCGTCGAAGCCGAGCAGACGGATGTAGTTGGCGATCACCACCGCGGTCTCCGTCGCCCTCAGGGCGCCGCGATGGGCCTGGGCATCCAGGATCCAGTCGGCACCGGCTTCGTCCGGGTTCGGGTCGCGGAAGTGCTCGTAGAGGAAGACGATCGCGTGCCTGTGGCCGTCGATGTCGCGCGGCGGCGCTTCCATGCTTTCCTTCAGGTCCGCCATGATCATGTCGATGCCGGAGGCGAGTGTCTTGGTCTGGCGGGTCTTCAGGTCATGGGCGAGCCGGTCGATATCCGGGTTGCGGAACGGTTCGGCAAGCAGCGCGCCCTCGGGCAGAGGCCCGGCACCGATCATGGAGGCGTCGCTGAAATAGCCGAAGGCCTTCAGGTGATTGGCGCGCTCCCGCGGGTCGGCCGGAATTTCCGATTGGGTCCGGTTGACCAGCCCGTCGCGGATCGCGTCCATCATCGCCTGGTATTCGCCCATGGCGTTGACGATGCTTTCCGGTTCTTGCGGCCGGTGGAAGCCGAGCGGCCGCATCTCCGGCACGGCGGAGAGATCCGGCAGCGCCGATTGCCGTTTCAGACGTTCGAGCGGGTAGGGACCGAGATGAACCGGACGGTTCCTGTCCGAAAAAAACCTGATCCCCATGTGCGTCTCCTCCGTTTCGCCTCCATTTAACGCGGGATCGACCACAGAACCATTCATAACTATAAATAGAATCTATGAGCGAAATCGATTACTCCGACCTCGACGGCAAGACGCTCCGGGCCTTTCTCACCATTCTGGACGAATCTTCCGTTTCCAAGGCCGCCGACCGGCTGGGGGTGACCCAGTCGGCCGTCAGCCACACGCTGGCGAAACTGCGCCGTGTGCTCGGTGATCCGCTGTTCGTGCGCTCCGGCCAGGGCCTGACGCCGACGGAACGGGCGCTGGCGCTGAAGGAGCCCGTCCAGGCGGTGCTCGACGGAATGAAGGGGCTGACGGAAGGCCGGCCGTTCGACCCGCAAGGGGAGGACATGCGCTTTGCGATTGCCGCCAACGACCTGCAGCGCGAGCTGATCTTTCCGCCGCTGCTGCGCGAGGCCCGCGAACAGGGCATCCGGCTGCGGCTCGACTTTCTCGTCTCCGGCGTGCCCGATCCGGTGATCCTGCGCGACGACCGCTGCCAGATCATGCTGACGCCGCTGCCCCCGGACGGGCATGACATCTTCCAGAAACGGCTGATCACGACCCGGATGATGGTCTTCTACGATGCCAGCCGGCGCGGACCGCCGGCTTCCTGGGAGGAGTACTGCGCCTGCGAGCACGTGGATGTGCGCTTCGAGGACGGGAGGAGTTCAAAGGAGGTGCTGCGCGGCGTCGACCAGAACCGGATCCGGCCGGCCACGGTGACCGTGCCCTATTTCAACGCCATTCCCGCCTTCATCAAGGGAAGCGACCTGATCTCGACGGATACCGAACTGCAGCATCTCGGCCCCTTGCGCGAGCTCGCCTGTGCGCCCCTGCCCTTCGACTGCGAACCGGTTTCCATCTACATGGTCTGGCACCAGCGCTCGACCACCGATCCGGCCCACCGCTGGCTGCGCCGCATGATCGAACGCATCGCCGCGACCCTGCCGCAGGCGGTTGGTTAGGCGGTTTTGTTTTCGGTACATCCACGCTCTCTTGCGTCACCCCGGACTTGATCCGGGGCCTACTCGCAGAGCCGCTTGCCGTAGCTTTGGTTAAAGAGGTGACGGTTCTGGAAATGAGTAGGCCCCGGGGTGACGGCTGGGGGAGGTCGGGCCTTTTTTACTTACTGGAACCGTCGTTTCGGAAAAATCGCAGGGCCTTGTACGAGATGACGACCTCAATGCGGGCCGCGGCCTTGCCACACCCTCTGCTGTCATTCCCGCGAAGGCGGGAATCCAGTAATCCGGGAGGGTAATTGTTTGAGCGGAGAGGACACGGCGTACTGGGTCCCCGGTCGCGCTCCGCTTGCCGGGGATGACAGCAGAGGGTGGGGTTACGCTGTGCCCCTTGCGATGCGTTGCCGTTGTCCGCCCAGCCAACAGGCTTGATGACGATCGATGTGCAGAATGCCCAATTTACCTCTCCCATGGGGAGAGGTCGGAGCGCAGCTCCGGGTGAGGGGGATCAATCTATCCGTATCCATGAGAGGGTTGTTCCCCTCACCC
>Ga0272444_10000927_pt1 | contig 29559 bp, 23 predicted proteins | sample SSMForm13_FD_201033 | JGI IMG/M metagenome (GOLD analysis project Ga0272444, IMG submission 201033) | Marine sediment archaeal communities from Little Sippewissett salt marsh, Falmouth, MA, United States - SSM-Form-13 | ecosystem: Environmental > Aquatic > Marine > Wetlands > Sediment ...
CCGGGGCGTGTATCGGGCATTGCCCGACCGGGGCTCTCAGGGTCGTGAAGCGGGAAAGCGAAGAATACGACGAAGCGGTGGTGCAGGCTCAGTTGAAAGCATCGGAGGCCAAACCTCGCCGGATCGCTGTGCCGATGGTCGCCGGCTCCGGCTGCCCCGGTTCGGCCGCCCGCCAATGGGGCGAGGGCCCGCAACAAATTGTAAACGGCGCGCCCCAACAGACAGCCCCTGAACCGACCGCCCAAAGGCGCCCTTCGGAACTGCGTCAATGGCCGGTGCAGCTAACCCTGGTCCCGCCGAATGCGCCCTACTTCAGAAACGCCCACCTGGTGATAGCCGCCGACTGTGTGCCCTTTGCCTACCCTGAGTTTCACAACGATTTTCTCAAGGGTCGGGCGCTGGTGGTCGGCTGCCCCAAACTGGATGACCTCCAGTCGTACATTGCCAAGCTGACCGAGATCTTCGCACAGAACGACATCCGGTCGGTTGAGGTGCTGCTGATGGAAGTCCCCTGCTGCGGGGGTATTACCCAGGCGGCGCGGATCGCCCGTGACCAGGCCGGCGCCGACTTCTCCATACGGGCGACTGTCATCGGCGTGCAGGGATCCCAACTCAACTCACAGGAGTTGTAGCTCTTCCCACGGCGCTAAAGGCTTGCGACCGGGAGGTTGGTGACCTAGATTCCGGGCAGATTAACTGTCACGGGAGAAGAGCCGATGGCGAACGAACCGATCAAGTTGAAGGTCCTGCCCAACGGACCGATCGGGGTTCTCGAGGGGGATTATCAGATCACTCTTGGTGATGGCTCCGTGATCGAGAAGAGAGCCCCTTTCTCGCTGTGTCGTTGTGGGGAGTCAAAGCAGAAGCCTTTTTGCGACGGCACCCACAAGACCAGCGGATTTCAGGGGTGACCTTAGGAAGGCCGTCGTTTAACGGCCGCGACCACCAGCGGAATCAGGAAAAGCTGCAGAACGATGCCGGGCAGGCCGGCCACGATCGGTCCCCCGGCGGCAAAAAAGGCCGCAGCGGTGTAGGGCAGTTCAAGAAACATGCCCAGCACAAACAGCCCCAGCCCGAACATCAGGCGCCCTATCACCATCGCGATAACCAAAGCGACGTAAATGTTCATTCGCATCTTGACGTAGGCCAGTCCCGCGATAAGGCCGTAGATCGGCAGTTCCAGCGACATGAGCGGCACCGCATAGGAGGGGGGCATACCAGTGATAAGATGAGAGATGGAGGGGGCCAGTATTCCTACCAGAAGGCCGGAGCCCGGCCCGACCAGAAACCCGGCCAGCAACACCGGCACGTGCATGGGCAAAAAGACGCGCCCGCCGATTCCGAAAGCGTGAAAACCGATAGGGAGTACCAGAGCCAGTGACAGAAAGAGAGCCGACCAGGTCATCCACTGGGTCCGCGATAACGCTCTCCTGTCGGGGGCTTGATAGGTCACTTTACATTTACGGCCGAAGCCAGGTACAGTCCGGGATGATCCTCGATCTGGATTTGCTCGAAATTGCTGGCGACGAACATCTCTCTGAGTTCCGCCTCGGTGGGCAGCTTGTCTTCCCGGACCACCCCGCCGATCCGATCGTGAATCTCGGCCAGTTCACGTGAAGATTGCAGATGCAGGATATAGAATCTGGCTCCCGGTTTAAGCACCCGGTCCAGTTCACTGAGCGCCCGCTTCTTGTCGGAGAAGTGGGCGAATGCGGCGAACGAAACCGCCATATCATAGGTGGAGTCGGCAAAGGGGAGGTTGATAGCGTCCGCATCCACCACCGTCACATTGTCGAACGGGAAATTGCGGTGCGCTTTCTGAGCCATCTGAATCGAAAAATCGACGCCGGTCACCATCCCGCCCGGGCCGACCCGACGTCGCAGCATGTCAAACAGCACGCCGGTGCCGCACCCGAGATCGAGAATGTCCATGCCCTCTTTGACCTCCAGCTTGTCGACCACGTGCGACAGGCGTTCGAGATCCTCGGCGGTGAACATCAGGTCCCATTCGGCCGCCAGTTTGTCGAAAAACTCCTGATGTTTATCGTGAGACATAAAGCGCAATCTATCTGCCGATGCCCGACTGTCAAGTGATTTCAGTACTTGCAGGTTCTAAACGTGTCCGAAATTGGTCTGATTTTACCAGTTCTCCGGGTTTGACCGGCGGCCGTTGCCGAAGTATATTCGGCTGATGTCGGGGAGAATTACATGCGTGATAAGGTGGCTGCTGATCGGTCTCAGCGGCCTGGCCGTGCTGCTCTTTTTCTACCAGTCGATTCGCAACCACAATTACGTCAACGGCAACGATCTGACCTCCTACTTCAACTCCAGCCGGTGGTTCTTTGAAGGCGCCAATCCTTACACGGCGGAAGTCCGACGTTTCATCTACCCGCTTTTCCTTTTGATCGTCTGCTATCCGCTGTCGCTGCTCCAGAACGGGTTCGCGCAGAAAGCCCTGGCCGCCGGGCTCTGGTCGCTGCTGGCCTGGTTTGCTTTTTTCCGAACCATCCTGGCGTCCTGGAACAGCCTCTACGGTCCCCGCCGAGCCGTCGTCCGGCTCCGGGAAAATCTCTTTCCCCTGGCCCTGATCGTATTCATCCTCCATCCGTTCCTGCAGGATGAGTTCCTGAACGGTCAAGTCAATCTGGTGATGGTCGGTTCGCTGGCCGGGTTCTATTTCGCGCTGCAGAAAGACCGTCAGTTCCTGGCCGCCCTGTTCTTGTCGGTGGCCGCCGCTATCAAGATCGGCCCCGGGCTGTGCCTGCTGTTCGTCCTTGTCACAGGCCACTACCGGGTTGTGTTCTATTTCGTCGGGCTGATGTTCCTCTGGGTGATCGCCCTGCCGTATCTCATCAACGATCAATCGCTTGCCTATTACGGCTATTACCTTGACACCGTGGTGCCGCATGTGGCGGCCTCGGATTTCGAACACGGCTTCAAACAGTATTCACTCCTGTCTACTGTCAGCTACGCCCTGGACCTCCATTGGCCGCCTCTGGCCAAAATGGGGGCGGTCTGCCTTATCGCCCTGGGCCTGGCGGCGCCGATTCTGAGACTGGGCAGGAGCGCCGGCCGGGATCTCACCCCCGGAACCGGCTTAATCGCCTTTGCGGCGCTTATGCCCGTAATACCGTTGACTTTCCCCATGTCCGAGGCCCACCACCAGTTGATTCTCCTGCTCCCGGTGGTCCTCATTATCGATTACTGGAAAAACCTCAAGGGCCTGCCGGGTGCCTTCTTCAAAGACCGGCTTTCGATTGTTTTCCTGGCCTCGCTGCTGCTGCTCCACATTGGCCACGCGGTCAAGGATATCCCATTTCGATTTCTCGGGCTGGCCGTTTTGTACGCCGGAATGATCGCTCTGCTCCGCCAGAGAGTGACCCGCCCTGTCCGGAAAAGTGATTTGTAGCTCCCAAATACCTGTTTAGTTTCCAACCGTCAGTGTGTATAATGGGGATTGGTTCATTCTGGAGCAAAAATGTACGACAACGGCAAGAGGCACAAGCGTAATCAGGAGATGCTGCTCGTTAAGGGGGCCCGCGAGCACAATCTCAAGAATATAGACGTCGAGATCCCCCGCAACACCATGACCGTCATCACCGGTCTGTCCGGCTCCGGCAAAAGCTCGCTGGCGTTCGACACGATATACGCCGAAGGTCAGCGCCGCTATGTGGAGTCTCTTTCGGCTTACGCCCGGCAGTTTCTGGGCTTGATGGAAAAGCCGGACGTCGATTTTATCGAGGGCCTGTCGCCGGCTATCTCGATCGAGCAGAAGGGGACGCAGAAGAACCCCCGCTCGACGGTCGGCACTATCACGGAGATCTACGATTACCTCCGATTGCTGTTTGCCCGTGTCGGCACGCCGCACTGCGTCAACTGCGGCCAGCCGATCACACAACAGACCGTGGAACAGATTGTCGATTCGGTGCTCAGTTTCGAGGAAGGTACCCGCCTGATGGTGCTGGCGCCGCTGGTGCGCGGCAAAAAGGGGGAGCACAAGGAGATCATCGAGGAGGTCATCCGCGAAGGTTTCGTGCGGCTCCGCATAGACGGCGAGGTGGTCGAGTCGGACTCGGAAATCGCCCTCGACAAAAAGAAGAAACACACTATCGAGGCGGTGGTCGACCGCCTGGTGGTAAAGGCCAAGTCAAAACGGCGGCTGGCCGATTCGGTCGAGACGGCCCTGAAGATGTCGGCCGGTACAGTACTGATCAACATCAGCAAGAAGGACCTTCTGTTCTCGGAGCAGTTCGCCTGCCTTAACTGCAATATCAGCTACGATGAACCCACCCCACGCCTGTTCTCCTTCAACTCGCCGTTCGGCGCCTGCAAGGTGTGCGACGGGCTCGGGCAGAAAATGGAAATCTCGGCCGACCTGGTGATCCCGGACCATACGCTGTCTGTCAGCGAGGGCGCTATCCGGCCGTGGGGCGGCGCCGACATGGCCAACTGGTATCGTTACCAGATTCGCGGTCTGGCCGATCATTATAAGTTCAAACTCTCGACACCATTCGAAAAGCTCCCCGACAAGGTACAGGAAGCAATCCTCTACGGTACCGGCAATCAGGAAATCAGCATGGCCTACGAGCACGCCACCGGCAAGGGTAAAAGCTCCGGCGTCTACGAGGCGCCTTTCGAGGGTGTTATCCCGCATCTGGAACGACGGTACAAGCAGACCGAATCGAGCGCCGTGCGGCGATGGATCGAGAACTACATGTCTATCTCCGACTGCCCGTCGTGCAAGGGAGCGCGCCTGCGGCCGGAAGCCCTGGCCGTGATAATCGACCGGGAGACAATCGACTCGGTTACCGAGATGTCGATCAAGCGGGCGATCGAGTTCTTCAAGAACATCAACCTGACCAAACGACAGATGCAGATCGCACGGCAGATTCTCAAAGAGCTGCGCGAACGGCTGGAGTTCTTAAGCAATGTCGGGCTGGACTATTTGACCCTCAACCGGGCGGCTTCGACTCTCTCCGGCGGTGAAGCTCAGCGGATAAGGCTGGCCACCCAGATCGGGTCGCGGCTGGTGGGTGTGCTTTACATTCTCGATGAACCCTCGATAGGCCTGCACCAGCGCGACAACAACAAACTCCTGAACACGCTGTTCGAACTTCGGGACATCGGCAACACCGTCCTGGTAGTGGAGCACGACCGGGAAACGATAGAGAAGGCCGATTTCGTGATCGACCTCGGCCCGGGGGCGGGGGTGCGCGGTGGAAAAATCGTCGCCCAGGGGACGCCGGCGCAGGTGCGCAAGAACGCCAAGTCCATTACCGGGCAGTACCTGGCCGACAAGAGGCGAATCGAAACACCCAAAGAACGCCGCGAACCTAACGGGAAGTTCGTGAAACTGACCGGGGCCGCCGGCAACAATCTCAAGAAAGTCGATTTGGAAGTTCCGCTGGGGACGTTCGTGTGCGTGACCGGCGTGTCGGGCTCCGGCAAATCAACGTTGATCAACGAAACTCTGTACCGCATTCTCGCTCGCCAGTTCTACAGCAGCCGCACGGCGCCGCTTCCGTACGAGACTATCTCGGGGCTCGAGCATATCGACAAGGTCATCGATATCGATCAATCGCCGATCGGCCGGACACCTCGCTCCAACCCGGCCACGTATACCGGGGTGTTCACTTACATCCGGGATCTGTTCTCGTCGCTGCCGGAATCGAAAGCCCGGGGATATCTCCCCGGACGGTACTCTTTCAACGTGAAGGGTGGTCGATGCGAGGCCTGCCAGGGAGACGGGATTATAAAAATCGAAATGCACTTCCTGCCGGACGTCTACATCCCGTGCGAAGTCTGCAAGGGGAAGAGATACAACCGCGACACCCTCGAAGTGACGTTCAAGGGAAAATCGATTTCCGATGTTCTCGACATGACGGTGGATGAAGCCCTGACGTTTTTCGAAAATATCCCGCGTATCAAGAAGAAGCTCCTCACGCTGGCGAACGTTGGGTTGGGCTATATTCGTCTCGGACAACAGGCGACCACGCTCTCCGGCGGTGAGGCCCAGCGGGTGAAGCTGGCCACGGAGCTTTCGAAAATGGCCACCGGCCGCACGCTTTACATTCTGGACGAGCCGACCACCGGCCTTCACTTCGAGGACATCCGCATGCTCTTGACCGTGCTGAACGAGCTGGTCGACCGGGGGAACACGGTGGTGGTGATCGAGCACAACATGGATGTGATCAAGACCGCCGACTGGGTAATTGACATCGGCCCCGAGGGGGGAGACGACGGCGGCCGGATCATCGCCGCCGGCACACCCGAGGAGGTAGCGGGGGTGCGGAAGTCTTACACGGGGCAGTTCCTGAAAGAGATCGTGAAGTAGGTCGAAACCCCTGCGGTTTCGACATCCTTTCGTGGGCGGCAGACGGCCTCGTCTGCCCCAGCATCGAAACTACAGGGATTTCTACCAACATGGTGCCCCCACCTTTCAGGTGGGTTCGAGCGAAGAGACCGCGTTCGAAGGGAGCAGCACGATGTACTGAGTGGCAAAGCATTCTTATGGCGCGTCACCCCGTCAAACCAACTTGACAAATGTCGTGGCAGAACTAACTTAGATATTAGTCCGACAATGCAGGACAAGTCCGAGGTTCTCGTAGAGAGTTCTTGGGGAAGTTGTAGGGCGGGTCCGTCTTCGAACCCGCCATTGCCGCAACTGCAGGGGTTTCGACCTACAATTGAAGCCAATCCCGAGTAGCCCGTGGAAAAAGCAAACGCCGCGGCCCTCACGGGCGGCGGCGTTTCGGAACACAGGGTCTCACACAAACGAGGGGTTAGTCTTCGGACGTGGTAGTAACACCTGCGTCTTTGGTATCTTCGTCACTCCCGGCAATCGCCAGGTTGACGCCGGGATGATCCAGTTCGCGGCGAAGAACATCCAGATAGTCGCTCACCAGGCGGTACTTGTTGCTGAATGCTCGGGTCGAGGCGATCCGCTTGAACAGCTTTTCCTTGAAATTCAATACCGCCACGCCCCGGCTGAACGCCTCCTGCTGCGGTGAAACTCCGGGTGACTCGGAATCTTCGGGGCTCCGCGACAGAAGCGCCTGTTTGGCCAGCTCGCTAACCTCGAACGAAGCTACGCTGATATCGTAGCTGAGTAGCGCCATTACGGTAGCCAGATAATTTCCGGCTCTCTTGCTGTCCCCGTTCAAGCTGGCCTCCATCCACAGGTCCTGATGGAACTGCAGATCACCCAAAACCTCTACCGGCGTATAGTCGCTGAACTCCTCCACCCTGTCCGGAAGCTGACCGGTTGCCTCGCCGGGCTGGCCGGCAAAGGAGCAGCTCACCAGGATGAAGAGGAATATCACAAAAAACAGGATTGTCTTGTTCATAGGCACTCCCTGTATGACCGATGTATCCGCCTGCTCTTATTTGTTTACAAACCCCGTGCCGGGCACCAAGCGCTTAGTGCATAACAACTTGGAAAGGACGATCAGCGCTCAAACGAACATATGTATAGGGGGAAAACCACACTCTGTCGGGACGGGGGGACGGGTCAGACTTTGGGGCGTTTCTGGGAGTGGTTGTTCACCAGCGCAAACGAGAGATACTCCAGTTCCATCGACATGTTCTCGTTGCGAAGGTAGACATCCGGCGGAACTTTCAGGTTGATCGGGGCGAAATTCAGGATTGCCTTGATTCCGGCCTTGACGACGTCATCGACAATATACTGAGCCACCGTGGCCGGGACGGCGATAACGGCGATTTCGATCTGGGCTTCCTGAAGCTCCTTCTCCATGTCCTTGATATCGGAGATGATGATCCCCTTGTGGTTGGAGCCGATCTTACGCTGGTCGTTGTCGAACAGTTTGATGATCTGGAAGCCCTGGCGGGCGAATTCCTTATAGCTGACCAGGGCGGAGCCGATGTTACCGACCCCGAACAGGGCAACCTTCCAGAGCCGGTCGATCCCCAGTATGGAGGCTATCTGTTTCTTGAGGTCGCTGACGGGATAACCCAGTCCGCGGGTACCGAAAGAACCAAAGAAAGAGAGGTCTTTGCGCACCTGTGCCGGAGTGAGCTTTTCACGTTTGGCCAGCTCTTTGGATGACACCGTTTCGTGCGACTCTTTTTCGAGCACGGAAAGGGCTCGAAGATACAGTGACAAGCGGTGTATAGTCGATTCCGAAATGCGTTTTTTTGTCATACCTGTCCGGCCGTTGTCAAGCCAACGTGCATAAACCAACTCATGTGAAAAGGTTCACAAAAAAATAATATGGTCATCGCCATAGGCTGTCAAGTGAATTTTGTAACAAAGTAACGGACCTATAAAGTCTTTCTTAGACGCCGTCTACTTGTCGCGTGTATCCCGTTGTACGGCAGAGTATTATTTCGAGACAACACGGCGCGGAAGAGACCCCGATAATCGCGCCAGTATCTCATAGTTTATGGTCCCCGCCCAGGCGGCCAACTGCTCAGCCGACAGGCGCTCGGTCCCCTCACCCCCAATCAGGGTTACCGGGTCTTCCAGCTTCACCCCGGGTATGTCGGTTATATCGACCATCATCAGGTTCATGCACACCCTCCCGCGGACCGGCGCCCGCCTGCCTTTGATCAGCACATAGGCCAGGTTGGACAGGCCCCGGTCGTAACCGTCGGCGTACCCTACCGGCAAAACTGCGAGGCGCGAGCGGGAGGTCGTCCGGTAGGTGCAGCCGTAACCGATGAAGGAGTTGGCCGGAACATCTTTTATCTGAGTTATCCGGGTTTTCCAGGTCAGAACCGGATCGAATATGCTGTTGCGCCCGCCTTCAAGGCGATAACTGAGATAGGTCTCTTTCGAGGGCCAGTGGCCGTATACGGCGATCCCCGGCCGGACCAGTTCGAGGCGGGTTTTCTCGAACAGGATCAGGGCCGCTGAGCAGGCGGTGTGGCGGACGGTCGGTTTGATACCCAGAGCCGACATCTTCCTGACAGCCTGGTTGAACCGATCCAGCTGCTTCTGGGCGTACTCATGGCTGGTGGTATCTTCGATGTTGGCGAAGTGCATCCCGGCCCCATACGGCTTGCCGAGGTACGGGTATTTCTTGTACAGACCGGCGAACCCCTTCAAGGCCTGCTCAGGAATTCCCTGCCGGTGGGTACCGGTTTCCAGTTTCAGGTGGGTGCGGACTTTCGTTTTTGCTTTGTTCGAGAGCGTTCCCAGGCGGCGCAGCGCTTCCTTTGTGAAGACCACCGGTTCGAGATCATATTCGAAGACAGCCTCCAGTGAATCGAGCGGGGCCGGTCCCAGCAACATGATACGTCCGTCCCAACCGTATTCACGGCAGCGGGCAGCCTCACCCAGCGAGTGGACCGTCAGATATTCGACTTCCGGGCGACCCCTCAGCATGCTCACCATGGCTTCGAGCCCGTGGCCGTAGGCGTTTGATTTGACAGAGACCGCCAGGCGGGCTCCCCCGGCCAGACGCGACAGTGCGGTGATGTTTCTGGTCAGAGCCTTTTCCGACAGCTCGATCCAGCTCAACAGGGATTTGGTCTTCATACGCTTTTTTATACCGTTCGCAAAACTCCCGGACAACAAAAAGTATCGACTGGGGAAGCCCCCCCGATAAGGGCAAAAAAAACCGCCGGCGATGTTCTGGCATCGTCCGGCGGCAAATCTGATCTTCCTCTTCCCGGGATCAGGAGTATTTCTGACGCATCTGGTCGATCATTTTCATATGACCGGCCTCGAATTTGGCCAGCTCCCGGAACATCTTCCGGCCCTCTTCCGACTTGGTCTTGTCGATCTGATCGGCAAAGAGATCCCGGGCTTCTTCCTCCAATCTGTAGGCTATGTCCAGGACCTCCCTGGCCGAGCCGGCACTGCGGACCTTGTCGATAAGGTTGCTGTGGACGTCGGCCATTTCTTCGTTTATTTCGGGAAGTCCCTCTTCTTTGAGGACATCGGCCAGTGAGATCCACTGCTCGCTTCTGATCAGCGAGTTGTGCTGTCTTTCGAGAATCTGGAAGTGCTTTTTCTCCTCCATCGCGAGGTCCTCGAGCATGCCTTTGAAGTCGGCAGCTTCCGGTTTCTTCGAAGCCTCGAGGTAAAACACATAACTGGCCACCTCGCTGCTAATACCGGCGGTGAGGGCCTGAAGAGTCTCTGAATTTACCGGGGTCATTTTGTCAATCCTTTATATATCGAACCATCCGCAACATATCGAGCCTTCGGCTTCCCCTGCAAGTTATACGCCCGCTCGGAGTTGTCAAGCGGTTCGGGGCGGGCCGGGCTTTATTCCGAGGCCCTGTAATGGAGCACCGTTCCCGCCTCGCCGACGGCAAAAACGTTCTGGCCGGAAGCTCCCCAGACGGCCCACAGGCGCTGTGATGACGGACTGTCCATGGGCGACCAGGCGGCGCCTTCGGAGTGCAGGATAGTACCGTCGATCCCAACCGCAAAGATGTTCTTGGAGGAACTGCCCCAGAGGCTGTAAATCGCGGAGGTGCTACCGCTGTTGATAGTCCTCCAACTGGTCCCGTTGTATCGAAGCATGGTTCCCACGGCGCCGGCTGCGTACACGTTACTGGCGGAACTTCCCCATACAGCGGTCAGCCATTGGTCAACTCCGCTGATCTGGTGACTCCACCCGGCGCCGTCGTAATGCAGGATATGACCGGCAATGCCCACAGCGAAAACATCAGTCCCAGAACTGCCCCAGACGTCGATAAGGCGATGGGCCTCCGGCAGGGGCATGGTATCCCAAGTGACCCCGTCAAAGTGCAGGACTGCGCCGTGCGCTCCGGCACCGAGTCCGACGGCAAAGACATCAGTCGCGGAGTTTCCCCATACCGCCGATAGTCCAACTTCTACCGGCAGGGCGGCCTCACTCCACCCCGACTGATCATGCCGGAAAATAGCCGTTTCGCCCGTGACGTAAACCACACTGTCCGGACTCACCCAGACGCCGCTCAGATGTTCATCGGTACCTATCGACAACCGCCGCCATTTCGAACCGTCATAGTGGATAACGAAACCGTCGCTGCCTACCGCGTAGACATTTCCAGCCGAATTCCCCCAGACATCGTTAACTGCAAAGCCCGAGGTTCCCCATATGCTCTGCCAGTCGTGACCGTTACAGGCGAGGATATCCTCTGATTCGCCCACGGCGTAGACTTCACCTGCCGACAACCCCCAGACGGCGTTCAGCTTGCGGTCAATAGGGCTGGCTTCGAAAGCCCAGTCCGAGCCGTCGTATTGCAGTATGGTACCGCTCTCACCCACGGCGTAGACGTTGTCGGTGGCGCTGCCCCAGACACCCTTGAGCGCGGCCGAGGTTCCGGATGTATCGGCCAGCCATCCGGATCCTTCGTATTTCTGAATAACTCCACCCTCGCCAACCGCGAAGAACACGCCGTCGTCGCCCCAGACATCGTTCAGAGTCCTACCGGCGCCGGAAGTCATCTGACTCCAGGTTGAGCCGTTGAAATGGCAGATCGTTCCGCTGAATCCAACCGCAAATACACCGTCGGCAGGCGTTCCGGTGATACCGTACAGATTGTTGCTCGTCCCGGCGGTCGACGAAGTCCAGTTGCTGCCGTTCCAGCGAAGAATCAGTCCGTGAACACCGGCCGCATAGATATTGTAGGAGACGAACCCCCATATGGCATAAAGGTGCGCCGTCGAAGGGCTTGCTATCTCGCTCCAGTCGGCACCATCGAAATGCAGAATCGTCCCCTGCTCACCAACGGCGTAGATGTTGTCTCCCGAATTGCCCCAGATCTCGTACAGGTCGGCGTCAGTGGGAGACGGCTCTTCGATCCAGGAAGCTCCGTTGAAGTGGCGGATTGTGCCGTCGTTGCCAACTACAAAAAGGTTGTTGGAGGAAGTCCCCCAGATATCGTTGAAGGTGGCGCCGATCTCCATCGGCTGCCAGGAAAGCACCGGTGGCGGTTCGGGCTCGGTGGACTTGTCGCAGGAAACGAGAGCGCTCGAGAAGCAAAGGAGAAATACCAGAACTGCCGTCTTGGATCTGCCGATTCTTGTCATGATCTTATTGCCCTCACAGTCTGACCTCAAGCCCCCCGATTGCAGGTAGTTACAATAAATGTAAGACATGGCGCACATGATGTCAAAATCGGATTTGCCTATTTCTCTGTACGGCAAGCACTCTGGACTCTCGAAACCACGATAAATGCCGATACAAATTGTACGGCATTTTAACCGCGTTAAACAAAGGGCTAGCTATGGATATTTCCGGATTCCTGGCCGCAGTCGCCAACAACATGAAGGACCGATACCTGAGCCTGGCGCAGGACGTCTCTGTCGGTCGGACCCCGAGCTATTACAAGAACTCGCCGACCGAATCGCAGACCCCGGCGGAAACTGCCCCGGTCGAGACCGAACAGCCGAAGGTCGACAGCTATGAACCCTCAAAAGCCGCCTCAACCGCCACCGACAAAACCGCCCCGGCTAACGAAAGCCGGACCAAAACGACCGAAAACGAAACGCCCCAGACACCGGTCGAAAAGCAGCCCGACGGTACTTACTATTACAAGCGACAGGCGGAGCTTTCGTACAAGCTTGACCTGAGCTTCAACCTGGCGGCCGTTATGCGGACGGTGGAGCAGATCGCCGATGGCGATGTGACAGCGGTCGATGAATTCGCGGCGGCCGCGTTCGGTCTGAGCGCCGATTTCGGCCTCAAAGGATATCAGAAGGTCGAAACGAACATGATCGAGGAGACCGACCCTTATCGGAAGCGGTCCTTCTCATCGGCCAAATCTCGAAGCACCGGCGCTATGGCGGCCCAGACAAAGAACTTCGCCCTGGAGTCTTTCTATAGGGAAGCCTCCAAAGTTCGCCGTTCGTTGAACGAATCGGTCCGAGGGGATCATCGCCGGGCGGTCAACAAGTTTGCGGTCCGCTACCGCCTGGACAACAAGTTCAGCATGGCGTTCGCCGACCGATTCAACGTCCAGACCCAGCAGGTAGCCGAAAAGGCTCCCGATTCAGTCGGTGACTATGTCAACTCGGCCGGCGACATCGCCGCCGGAGGCTCCACCGACCTGATGAGCACGTTCTTTGACGCTGTCGACGGTTACCTTGCCGACAGCGAACAGGGGCTGCTTGACAAGGTCACGGCCTTCTTCAACCAGGCCGCCGAAGAACTCGGCTTCTCCGGCGCCGCCGTGGAGATGGCCCGTGAGCATCTGACCGGGACGATCGAGAGCTTCTTCGACCGCGTAGGCGCGGCGCTCGACGGTATCGAGTCGAAGTTCGTGCCGACAGCGGAGATTCCGGAGACTCCGGAAGTGCCGGAAATCCCTGAAGTCCAAGCTCCTGTCGTAGAGGCCGGCACCGTTACCGATTCGAAAACACCCTCAGCTTCGGCGGAACTTCTCGAGCAGATGAACACCCTGCCGTATTTCCAGCCCTCGCCGGAGGATGTGCACCAGTTGGCCGAGGCTTAGTTCAAAACCCCTGTGGTTTCGACAACGGCGGGTTCAAGGATGGACCCGCTTTTTTTTGTGCTTGTCTGATGTCGGGTTTCTCGCGGCCTCATTCTTCGGCCACTCGGAACCGCGACCTACAGGAAACCCCTCCTTAAGTTATCCCCTTGCCCGGGTGGCCCACCCTTCCAGGGTGGGATGTGCTGACGCTTCGAACAATGCCACTCCCGACGGGGCAGACGGGGACGTCTGCCACCCACGGAATTGGCGGGTTCAAAGACGGACCCGCCACACCATCCAGGTTCACCTTACCGCCTGATCCCGTAGATCGGCTCGTACTTGGCGTACAGGTAGTCGATCAACGAGCGATGTGAGACCGGTTGGCCGGTTACCTTCTCGCACAACTTAGCACCGGTATATTTCATCCCCTGGTCGTGAATGTTCTCGCTGAGCCATTTCAACAGGCGTCCGAACTCACCTCTCGCGAAATCATCCTCCACACCCGGTACGTCCTTCTGCGCCTGTACCCAGAACTGCGCCGCGAACATATTCCCCAGGGCGTAGGTTGGGAAGTAACCGAGGCTGCCGTCGGACCAGTGGACGTCCTGAAGGCAGCCGTTGGAATCTTTGTCCACCTCAAGACCGAAATAGTCCTTGAAGCGCCTGTTCCACTCGCCCGGGACATCGGCCACTTTGAGATCACCGTCCAGCATGGCGCGTTCGAGTTCGAAGCGAAGCATGATATGCAAGTTGTAAGTAGCTTCATCCGCCTCGACCCGTATGTACGACGGCGACACCCAGTTCATGGCGGCGTAGAAATCATCCAGCTTCACGCCGGCGGTTTCTTCGCGGAACAGCCGCTTGAGCTGCGGGAAGAAATAAACCCAGAACTGGCGCGAGCGCCCGACGATATTCTCCCAGGTACGCGACTGCGACTCGTGGATGGCCAGCGACGCCGACTCATCGAGCGGCGTCCCCCACAGCTCCGGCCGCGGGTGGCTCTGGTCGTAGAGGGCGTGGCCGGCCTCGTGCATCACCCCGGTGAGACCTTCGGCCAGGTCCTCGGGATAATAGCGCGAGAAGATGCGCGTGTCGTACGGCCCCATGGGGGTGCACATGGGATGCACGGCCTCATCGAGCCGCCCCGCCTCGAAATCGTACCCCATGGCGATTGCCACCATCTCGACGAAAATCCGCTGTCGATCGACGTTCCACGGCCGCTTGAGGATGCCGACATCCGGTTTTTTCGGCGCTTCTCTTATCTTAGCAATGAGCGTCACCAGCTCCTTGCGGAGGTCCTCGAACGCCGCCTCGACCTCCGACACCTTGGCACCGGGCTCGAACTCATCGAGCAGGGCGTCATAGCGTTCGGTGGTATAGCCGATAAAGTCGGCCTTCTGCCGACACAGCTCGACAATCTTCTCCAGGTGCGGCTGGAAGAGCTTGAAGTCGGATTTTTTGCGGGCCTCGGCCCAGACGTTGGCCGCCTTCGAGGTCACACGGGTGAACTCCTCGACAAAATCCCCCGGCAATTTAACTTCGCGATCGTACAGCCGCCGCCATTCGCGGCAGTTGACGGCCGGTTCCGACTCGGGGTCTTTGAGCAGGTCGCCGGCCTCGATCGTCGACAGCATATCACCGACTTTCGGGTCGACAAACCAGTCGTGCATCAGGCGGTTGAGCTGGGCGAGCTGGTCGGCCCGGTGATCGGAGCCTTTGGGGGGAAGATTCGCCTCGCGGTCCCAGTAGAGGACGGACTGCGAGGAGGCCAGGAGCGCAACCTCCCGCATCTTCTTTTTCAATTCGGTATAGGTGTCGTTCGGGCTCATTTTCTCCTCCTCGGTCCACTTTGGATAATTGGGGCGTCGAATAAGCGTATACGGGAAAGAGTATGCGATGGTTTCAGGTGCATCAACCGCTTTTGCCCCGGCACCCTTTTCCGATTTTCCTTGATACCTTCCGGCCGTTTTTCATTATATTACCCCAGCCCATGAAAGAAGAGATTTCCGCAAACCTGATTGAAATCTACGGCCGCATCGCGGAGGCCTGCGAAGAGTACGATCGCGATATCCACGATATCGTCCTGGTGGCCGTCTCCAAACGGCACCCGGCCAGCTACATCCAGATGGCCGTTGCCGCCGGCGTCCACAACATCGGCGAAAGCCGGATCCAGGAGGCTGAGCCAAAGATCGCCGAGGTCGGCCCGATCGCCCGCTTCCACATGGTCGGGCATCTTCAGACCAACAAGGTCAAAACCGCCGTGCAGGTTTTTGATGTCATCCAGTCGGTCGACTCGCTGAAACTGGCCGAAGAGATCGACCGGCGGGCGGGGGAGATGGACCGCGTGATCGAGTGCCTGGTGCAGGTCAACATCTCCGGCGAGCAATCCAAATACGGCGTTCCCCCGGAGCAGGTCCTGGAGTTGATCCGTCAGGTCAACGCGCTGCCCAATATCGACCTGACCGGTCTGATGACGATCGGCCCGCTGACCGAGGACAAGGATGAAATCCGCGCCGCCTTCGCCCGCTGCCGGGAGCTGTTCAAACAGGGGCAGGATATCGTGGGGGATGATTTCGACCAGCTTTCGATGGGCATGTCCGATGATTTCCCGCTGGCGATTGCCGAAGGCTCGACGATGATCCGGATCGGCACGGCTGTATTCGGCCAGCGCCCGGCTCTTAACTGATTCCCGAACAACCCTTTCCGTTTCAAAGCCAGATTCCGCTCAGCGACCGGGCCTCGGTCCCTTTTTGTGGCGCTGACAGCTAAGGTTTTAGGCCCAATCGTTCGATAAGTATAATTAGCGTACCGTTTTGAAACGGCTCGATGGAAATCATTGCCAGTCAGGAGGCTCGGGCCTGAATCGGAAACCAGTAAGCAGGTGAGATTAAACATGGATCTATCACCCAACGACATCCGCAATTACGAATTCCCTAACCAGATGCGCGGTTATGACAAGGAAGAAGTAGACAATTTCATAGAGCAGGTGGCCGCCGCTCTGGAGACAGCTAAACAGGAGCAGTTGAGGCTGTCGATGGAACTCGATTCGGTCAAGAGCCAGCTTTCCGGCCTTAAGCAGTTCGAAGATACCATCAAGAACGCCGCTATCGACGCCCGTCGTAACGCCGATTCAACCGTAGCCGCCGCCAGGCAGGAGGCTGAGGAGCTTCTCAGCGAGGCCAAGAAAGAGGCCGCCCAGACCCTGGAGTCCCGGACCCAGCAGGTGAGCGAGATCGAGGAACAGATCACCCGGGTCGGCCTGACCCGGAAGTCCTATCTCTCCAAGATCCGCACCCTGATCCAGTCTCACCTCGACATGATCGATGAAATCGAGCGCGGCGAGGAGCCGAGCGAGCGGTCCGAGGACGATATAGAGGTTACCGAGTCCAGCGAGATGAAGTCCCGTAAGCGGGAAACCATCGCCACTCAGCCTTCGAAAGCGGTACCTATCAAGGCCGAAGAAGCCAACGCGCCCGAAAGCTCCATGGAGAGCCTCTCGGAATCTTCCAAGGAAGATCTCTCCGAGGCCCTGAAAGACGTGCTGGGCGACGAGGAAGGGGAGGAGAAGTCCTCGCCGATCGATCCTGAACTCGCCGCCGCCCTGGAAAACTACAAAAAGGTAGCTTCCGAAAAGGCCGCCGCAAAAGAGGCCGCCCGGCCTGAACCGGACATTCCGCGGCCGGGGGAGATGCGGGAAACCACCGCCCGGGCTGAAGACATCCCCGAGGGGTTCATCTCCAACGAGGCTGAACAGATCAACACCGACACCGACAAGGTGAAAGTCTCGGCCGAACAGGCCGACGGCTCCGACGAGCCGAATCGCGTCGATGCCGACCAGCCGCTCGATAAGAAATCCAAGGATGTCGAGCCGGACGCCCTGGCCAAGAATCTCGACGAGGTCGTGGCCAAGTTCGAAGAAGAGATGGATAGAGCGGAACAGCGATAAGTAACAACTTACCGCCTGTCAAGGACCGGCCGACCTTACACCACTGAGGCCGGTCCTTTTTTTTGGCCCCCATTTTTTCCTTTAGCCGCACCGCTAATCTGTTATATTTGTCCCGGCCGAAAAATCACACAACCCCACAACCGTCGGTAATTCAGAAGGGCAGGATGGGAAGCAAAGACACGGATAGAAGACTCATTGTCGGCATCGGCTCCGCCCTGGTCGACGTTCTCATTTACGAAGACGACGCTTTCCTGACCGAGACCGGCGCGGCCAAGGGAGGGATGACGCTGGTCAACAACCAGTTTATCGAACAGACCCTCGCCCTGGCTTCCGGCGATCAGACGGTGGTGCCCGGAGGCTCCGCCTGCAACACTATCATCGGGGTCGGCCGGCTGGGCGGACCGGCCCGATTTGTGGGCAAGCGCGGCGAAGACTACCTCGGGGAGCTGTTCGAGTCCGGCCTGAGAAGCAGCCGGGTGGAACCGGTCCTGATGAAGTCAACATCGCCGACCGGACGCGTCCTCTCGATTATCACACCGGACGCCCAGCGCTCCATGTTCACTTTCCTCGGCGCTTCCGCCGAGTCAAAACCCGAAGAGATCACCGCGGACCTTTTCGAAAGTGCGGCGGTGGTGCATATCGAGGGGTATCTCCTGTTCAACAAGGACCTGATGCTCGCCGCCCTGAAGGCCGCCAAACAAGCCGGGGCCCTGATCTCGCTGGACCTGGCTTCGTACACGGTGGTGGAGCAGTCGAAGGAGTACCTCGAGCGGTTTGTCGAGGAGTACGTCGACATCCTGATCGCCAACGAAGACGAGGCCCGGGCTTTCACCGGTCTCAACGACGAAGAGAAAGCCCTGCGGGCGCTGTCGCGGAAAGCCTACATCTCGGCCCTGAAGATCGGCAAGCGGGGAAGTTACATCACGCGCGCCGGCAAAACCGTTCAGGTGGCGGCCAAAGGCACCGGGGCCGCAGTCGATACCACCGGCGCCGGCGATCTCTGGGCGGCCGGCTTCCTCTACGGCCTGGTGCACGGCTACCCCCTGGCCACCTGCGGCGAACTGGCTTCGGCCTGCGGCTTTGAGGTCTGCCAGGTGGTCGGCGCCAGCATCTCCGACGAGGGCTGGAATAGGATCCGACAGATTATCGAAAAATGACAATGACATCATAGACGGCAGGTCAGTGAATACACCCATGGAAACAGTTGAATCTTTCCGCAAGGCGCTCGACGAAGCGGTCGAGTACATCCAGGGCAAAGTCTCGTTCGAACCCCGGATCGGCATTATCCTCGGCACCGGGCTCGGCTCGCTGGTCGAAGGTATCGAGCTGACCGGCGAAGTCCCCTACGACGGCATCCCGCACTTCCCGATCTCAACGGTCGAGTCGCACCACGGGCGGCTCCTGTTCGGGCATCTTCGGGGCAAACCGGTCGTATGCATGCAGGGGCGGTTTCACTATTACGAAGGCTACAGCTTCAAACAGATAACGTTCCCCGTCCGGGTAATGAAGAAGCTCGGGATCGACACGCTGGTCGCCTCCAACGCCTCCGGCGGTTTGAATCCGAATTTCGACGCGGGGGATATCATGCTGATAAAAGACCACATCAACTTCTTCCCCGGCAATCCGCTGATCGGCCCCAACGACAACGAGATGGGTCTCCGCTTTCCGGACTGCTACGAGGTGTATAACAAGGGATTCCTGGAGCTGGCCAAAAAGACGGCGTTGGAGCAGAACCTTCGGCTTCAGGAAGGGGTCTACATCGGCGTGACCGGTCCGACTCTGGAGACGGCCGCTGAGTACCGGATGTTCCGCACGCTGGGAGCCGATGCGGTCGGTATGTCGACCATCCCCGAGGTCATGGCGGCGCATCACCAGCACAACCGGGTACTGGGCTTCTCGATCATCACCGATATGGGCCTGCCGGACAACATGCATCCCTGCTCGCTGGAAGAGGTTATCCGCATTGCCGGCGAGGCCGAGCCGAAGCTCCGCGACCTTATCGCCGGTTGCGTGGAGAGGATGTAGCGGGGAGAACCGTTGCTTCTTTTTCCGCGCGAGGCGTATAACAGGTTACACTTTGCCGATATTGCATTCGGGTGAGACGGTACACGAATTGAATTCAACAACCCCGGGAGTAGAGCTATGAAAAAGTCCCTTGGCGCCAAAACGATTATCCTTCCGACCCCGGTCTGGGTCGTCGGAACCTACGACAACGCCGGCAAAGCCAACGTCATGACGGTCGCCTGGGGAGGTATCTGCTGCAGCAAACCGCCGTGCGTGACCATCTCTCTGCGCGAGGCCACTCATACTTTCGGCTCCCTTATGATGCGACAGGCGTTTACCGTCAATGTACCTTCAAAAGACCAGGCCGCCGAGGCCGATTACTGCGGCATTGCCACCGGTCGCAAGACCGACAAGTTTGCCGCCACCGGCCTTACGGCGGTCAAGAGCGAGCTGGTCGACGCTCCTTATATCGAGGAATTCCCGCTGGTGCTGGAATGCAAAGTGATCCATACGTTCGAGATCGGCCTCCATACGCAGTTTGTCGGGGAGATTGTTGATGTCAAAGCGGACGAAGGCGTCCTGGGCGAACAGGGACTCCCGGACATGGCAAAGATCCAGCCGCTGACATACTCCCCCTCGGACGGTGAGTACTATGTTGTCGGCGATGCGGTCGGCAAGGCTTATGCCCTGGGGAAAGAGTTCAAGAAATAGTCCTCTTCCGGCCATCACGGACAATCTTATCCACGCCCGATTGACAGATCGGCGCTTCGTGTCTATATTACGATAGAATCCTGAGTTACATCTCACACCCTGGGAGGGGTTGCCGTGCGGGTTTGCCTGGTTGCCATTCTGTCTTTGACCTGCCTGTTGCTGTCCTGTGACCGCAAACCGGTGGAGGATTTACCGGATGGCGTCATCATGGGCGACATCAACTGCAACGGGACAGCCTACGACTACGGCGATGTAATTATGTTTGCTCGGTTTTTCGTCGCCGGTGATACCATTTTCGGGGATCACATAGTCGAGTCGGCGGCCGCTTCCGATCTCAATCAAGATGGTGTCAAGCTGGACGTCACCGACTTCGTCTATTTGATGAAGGCTACTTTCTGTGATCCGTTGCCTTTCTCCATGCCGGCGCCGGTGAAAGCCAGATATGTCCGGAAATGGGGGAGGTTTTCGGTGGATCGACCGATGGCGGCGGTGCTTCTGGTTATTGAGGGAGTCAACTATGTAGTTGAAGGGCTGGACGACGTCGTTGTGTTAACGGGAATTGTCAACGGCAATACACACGTCCTCGTGTGCGGATTCGAGGATTACAACTGGACTTGCAACGACTTCAGCGGCCCGTTTGTAAGGGTTGAGGGTAAAATCCTGAGGGATGAGTGGGTGACCCCCGAAGGCCAGAGGGCCTACGCCGATCTCGTTGAAAGGTTGGACACCTTCGCCGTCTACCAGAACTACCCGAATCCATTTGCGTCCGTTACGAAGATCGGCATTATCAATCCAAACAACGGTCCCTGGAAGATGACCATCTATAGCTCAGCCGGGAAACGGGTAGCCAAGTTTGAAGGCGAAAGCGGAGGGGCGTTTTCGATATACTGGGACGCCTCAGGGCTCCCGTCTGGTATATACTTCTATAAGGTTGAGGCTGACGGCAAGTCGATCACAAAGAAGGCTACTCTGCTACGAGGGGATTGAACCACGCCCCCGCTGTAACTCCGGCTCCATTTTGAACTTGCCAGCCGTAGCATAAACTCCCTTCCTTTTACCATCTAATCCATAACTCTTACGGGTTGGGCCCTCATGGACGAGCGAAGGGACGAATCTCTGGATAGACGGATCGAACGCCTGGAACAGGCTGTCCAAAACCTCAGTCAATCTGTCGAGAACATCCAGCAACAACTGACCGGTTCCAAGCCTGTCCCCGCGCCACCATCGACTCCCGAACCGGAACGCCGGCAACCGGCTCCACCACCGCCACCCCCTTCGTCAACAGCGCAGCCCCCCGTTCCGCCGGCCGCCGCGCCGCGACCGCAACCGACGCGTCCGACCTACGCTCCCCCGCCGCGGCCCGCCAAACCGGCTTTTACGATTCCGGCTCACATGCGGAAGTCTGAGTACTGGCTCAACAAGGTCGGGATCGGCCTGATCCTGTTTGCAGTGGTGTTCCTGTTTAAGTACTCGATCGACCAGGGCTGGCTGACGCCGCCGGTGCGGGTGGCGTTTGGCCTCGCGCTGGGCATCGCCCTTGTTATTCTCGGGCTGCGGCTATATAAGAAAAAGAAGCATTTCGCGCTGGTCCTTCAGGGGGGCGGCATTGCTACGTTTTATATCACCGGTTTTGCGGCTTTTCAGATCCTGGAACTGGTCTCACACCCGGCCGCACTCGTGTTTATGGTGGGCGTGACCGTCCTGGCTTTTGTCCTGTCGCTGGCCCAGGATGATACCATACTCTCCATCCTCGGCGCTCTCGGCGGGCTGGGTACCCCGTTTTTGCTCTACACGGGGGAAGGGAACCTTCCCGGCCTGGTCACCTACACCTGCCTGGTGCTGGCCGGTACGATCGCCATCTACTTCTTCAAAGGCTGGCGAGTGATTTTGTGGCTGTCGGTGGTTGGGGGCTGGACTGTTTTTCTTATCGGCCTTGAGCACGGCCTGCCGCTGGGCCGGGAAGTTGTGATCGAACATTGGGCGCTCCAGTGGGGCATAGCCTTTGCCTGGCTGGCCTTCTGGGCAGTGCCGGTGGCCCGCGAAGTTGTCACGGCGGCCTACCCGACCCGATGGCCCGTCACTCTCCTGGGCATCGCCGACAACCGCCTTACTGCTCCCGCCAGGAATGCCCTAGATCGCCATGTGCACATGTTTTCGATCTCCACACCTTTGATTGCCCTGGCCGTCTCCCTGGCCATCTGGCCGCATGTAGACAAGGACCTGTGGGGAGGGATCACCCTCGGTGCGGCGATCATCTACGGCGCGGTGTGCTACGGTCTGCGAAAATGGGAATCTCTGCGCAACCTCGCCTACACGCAGGGAGCGATGGGGGTGGTGCTGTTCACGATTGCGCTGTCTCTGTTCTTTGAAGAGGAAACCCTGCAGCTTGCTTTGACCGCTGAAATGGTTTTGCTGCACCTGATCGCCCGGCGAAAATCCGACCGTATCATGGCGGCGGGTGGGCATGTATTGTTTGTTGTCCTGGGCCTCTGGCTGTTGCTTCGACTGACAATCGAATACGACGCCGATCATCCGGAGTTCAACTTCGAGATTCTGATTGATCTACTAGTTATCGCAGCCATGCTGTTCATATCGTGGACCGCCGCGAATCTCACCGTAAGACGCGTCTATCTGCTGTTTGGATACATTGCTTTCGCCGGCTGGCTGATTTTCCAGTTCGACAGTATGGAAAACCTCCTGATAATCCTCCTGACGGTCGAGGCGGCTCTCCTCCATTGGGTCGCCCGGCGGTGGACCGATGAGACGCTGGGGGCGGCGACACACATCTCATTTATCCTGATCGGCGGTTATTTGTTTAACCGCCTCGTCATGCCCCGCTCCGGCGGCAGCGTTATTGTCAATTATCAGGCCCTGACTGACCTGGCTGTAATAGCCGCGGCGGCCGGGATCGGCTTCTGGATCAAAAACAGCGGCCAACGGTTCATTTACTTGCTCGCCGCTCACGCCGCTTTCCTCCTCTGGTTGCTCCGGGAGCTGTCCAGGCTGACCGATGGTCAGGGATATGTAACCATCGCTTGGGGTGTTTATGCAGTGATCCTGCTCGTCGTGGGTCTTCGCAGGGACATCCACAAGCTTCGCCTGGCCGCGCTTGTTACCTTGTTCCTGGTTGTCGCCAAGCTGTTCCTGATTGACCTGGCCAAGCTGGAGACAATCTGGCGGGTGCTGCTGTTTTTCGGATTCGGGGGCGTTTTCCTGGCCCTGAGCTATTACTTCCAGTCGTTGTGGAAAGCCACGCCGGAGGAGAAAGGGGAGTCGCCCCAAACGTAACCTCCCCTCTTGCATTCCCGACGAGTTTGGCCCATATTGAGCCACCAAACCGAGCTTATCTTTAGGAAAGGACCGCCGTGGCTCCGAAAACCGTCCCGCAAAGAGATCAGATCGAGGACCGTCACAAATGGAACCTCGCCGATATATATCCCGATGACGCCGCCTGGGAAGATGATTTCAAAAAGGCGCAGCAAATCATCAAGTCGGCCGGGCAATTCGCCGGTAAGCTGGCCGAATCCCCGAAAACCATGTACGCCTGTCTCTCGGCCGGCAGCGAACTGCAGATGCTCCTCGCCCGGCTGTACCAGTACGCCCACCTGAGCAAGGACCTCGACAACCGGGTCTCCAAATACCAGGCCCTGACCGAGCGCGCCGCTGTCCTGGCCTCGCAGGCCGGGGCTGCTTTTGCCTACGTCGAACCGGAACTGCTGGAGATCGATGAGGCAAAGCTGCGTGATATGGCCGGGCAGTTCGAAAAAACCGATGAATACGATTTCTATATCGAGGAGTTGATCCGCTCCAAAGCCCACATCCGCTCCGAGGAGGTCGAAGAAGTCCTCGCCATGTCATCCACCGTCGCCCGAGGCCCGGACAACATCTTTACCATGCTAGATGACGCCGATCTCAAATACGGAGTGATCAAAGACGAAAACGGCGAAGAGGTCCAGCTCACCAAACAGCGGTTCCAGAAATTCATGGAATCTTCCGACCGGCGGGTGCGCAAGGACGCCAATGACACGTTCTACCGGGCCTACAAGGATCATGTCAACACGATCGGGGCCTCATTGTCTTCGTCGGTAAACAAAGACGTATTCTACGCCAAGGCCCGCCGGTACGACAGTTGTCTCGAGGCGGCCCTCGACAGCGACAATATCCCCACCTCGGTGTATCACTCGTTAATCGATACGACCGAGGGCAATCTCGAAGGCCTCCACGCCTATGTGTCTCTTCGCAAACGGCTCCTGAAGATCGACACCGTTTACCCGTACGACCTGATCTGTCCGCTCTTTCCCGATCAGGATTACGAAGTTGAGTACGACGACGCCGTCCGGCAGGTGCTGGAATCGGCACAGCCGCTCGGGGAAAAGTACGGCCGGGCGCTTAAGGAAGCGTTCGACAAGCGGTGGATCGATGTATTCGAGACCGAGGGCAAGGGGAGCGGCGCCTACAGCTATTCGACCTACACCCGACATCCGTTTGTCCTGATGAACTACAACGACACGGTCGACAACATGTTCACCCTGGCCCATGAGATGGGTCACGCCATGCACAGCAATCTGGCCAACAGTACGCAGTGTTTCCCCAAGGCGCGCTATTCGATCTTCGTCGCCGAGGTAGCCTCGACCCTCAACGAGGGTCTCCTTCTGGACTACCTGCTGAAAAAAGTCACCGACACGCGCCAGCGGCTGTATCTGTTAAATCGCTCGGTCGACAACGCCCTCGGAACGTTTTTTGCGCAGATCCTATACGCCCATTTCGAGCTGGCCATTCACGAAGAGGTCGAAAAGGGCGGGGCGCTGTCGCCGGATCGCATGAACGAGATATGGCGCGAACTGACCCAGAAGTACTTCGGACCTGACATGACGGTCGACGAGTACACGCCGCTGAAATGGTCCCGCATCCCGCATTTCTATAACGCCTTCTACGTTTTCCAGTACGCGACCTCGTTTGCGGCTTCGGCGGCGATCATGACCAGGTTCCTCAAGGGTGAAGACGGTTTAATCGAGCGGTATTTGAAAATGCTCTCATCGGGCGGCAACGATCACCCGATCGAGCTTCTGAAAATCTGCGGAGTGGACATGGCCACTTCGGCCCCGGTCGAGGCCACCCTCAAACTGTTCGCCGACCAGGTGGCCGAGATCGACAAGCTGGCGTGATCGTGATACCGGCTCACCGGCCAAAAAGTGATACGTCACTCTTCTTCGCCCGTTGACAGGTCGACCCGGCCGGCGTTATGTTGTCTCCTGCGGGGGGTTCGCTGCACAATAAACCGGCTGACAATTGTCGGACTCGGCTGCAACTACACTCCGTGGGCTGGGAGGATGTACTGTGAAACAAGTAACTGAGCTCGGTTTTGGTCTTCTGTTCGCTTTCGCGGGAGCGGCGTGGGCCGACGACGATTTCGACCAGCCCGAGGACACCACCGCAATCATCGAAGAAACCTCGGACAGCACTCATACCGAAGGCGCTCTTTCGCCGAGTGACTTTCTTTCCCTGCCGCTGCACAGCCTTCAGGACCTGATCGGCATTGAGGCCGGGGCGGCGGAGATGTGGCCGCACCGGAGATTTCTCGCGCAGCCTTACCCACTCGTGGGATCCAGGCCGGTCAGGCAGTCTGTCAGCGCTCAGGAAGTCGACATCCGTGGTGGGAGGCCTTATGAGACCACCTGGTACCTACACGGCGTTCCAATCAACGATCCGATTTCAGGTCAGATCACGTTCAATGTAAGTCCCCTGGCGGTGTCGAGCCTTCGGTACGCTCCTTCAGGACTGCCTGTGAACTTCGGATCATCGAACTCCGGCGTCAGCATCCTGACACCCTCCGGAGGCAACCGCTACTCAGGCATGATCGAACTCGTTACCGATGAGGTTGTCGGCTCCGACTATGGCCAGAACTGGTATACCGCCAGTCTGAGCGGGCCGTTGCCGGCGCTGAAAAAGGGCACGTTTTTCGGTCTGGTGGAGCGACGGTGGTTGGGAGATCGGAACCCTTCAGCCCTTACCGACAAGTCCCTGTTAAAGAGTCCCAACCGTCTTCCCGGTAACTGGCTCGACGGTTTGTCGTTTAATGCCCACGTCACGTATCCGGTAAGTCCTGATATTGCTTTGACCTTCACGGCCGATGGTTCCCGCGAGGAATGGTCCGAGTACGTTCATGAGTACCTTTTTAACATCGAACATACCCCCTATCATAAAGACGACAACTTGCTCCTGAGCGGGAAGATGGATCACCGGTTAACACCGAAAGTCAGCTATTCTCTCGGTGTTTCACACTTCCGCACGGAACGATTTACGGGCGACGGTAAGCATCGCGAGGACCTGATGGCCTACAGCCGGCTGAACGGAAACTACGGCGCCTATGGCGAAATGTATGATCTGTTCTGGTACGCCGATGATCCGTCCACGCCGGTACAGACAATGGATCGGACCGTATACACAGGCTGGGCTTTTGAAGACGACGTCCCGGTGCCGACTGAAAGCGCGGTTTATAGCCTCGTGCTGAGCGGTGACGAGGGCCACGTTTACGAGAACTATCTGAAGCACAAGTCGGTTAGTCTACAGTTTGACGGAACCGTTGCATACAAGCCGTTGGGCAGTCATACGGTTGAAGCCGGAGTATCCTACCAGCGGATGACTATTCGATACTTACAACACCACGAGCCCGTCTATGCCTGGATTCCATACTCCCATTACGACGCAAATCGATACGGTTACGATATCCTGGGCAACGAATCCGACAGCGAGGGCTGGCGCAGCGAAGCCAGGCATCCTCTGCGGTTGGCAGTTTTTGCCCAACACAGTTTCGAGTATCAGAGATTTCATATTACATCGGGCCTCCGGCTTGACAGGTTCGACTATGACGCGCTTCAGCCCAGGAATCGTGCCAACCCTCTGAATCCCGACTCATTGGGCTGGCCCGGATATCCGCCAGGTGGCTACACCTCAACTATCATTGATCGGCCCGACCTTGAAGAGGCCGCGGCGCAGACGAGGTTCTCACCGCGCCTGTCCGTACGATACGCTCCGGATGACAATACCGATGTTGGCTTCAACTTCGGCGTTTTCTATCAGAATCCGCCGCTGGAAAACGTCTATGTGGGCTGGGAGTTCTACGAGCGGCAAATTCAGGGAGCTGGTTATCTGACTACTCAGGGGATGCAAGACCCAATACCCGAGAAGACCGTTAGTTATGAACTCACCGCGCGACGGGAGATTAACCCCGGACTATCTGCGCAAGGGACCTTGTACTATCGTTCATCGTCCGATATTCTGGGTACAGTGCGTTATCCTTCGTTCCCTTTGTACCATTTCGCCTTCGAGAACATGCACGACCGCATTGACAAGGGATTCGAAGTGGGTTTACAGGTTCACCCGGAGAGTTACCTGACATTCGGCGTTACGTTTGTCCTGAGGAAATCAGAGATCACCGGTCTCGTATCCGAGTTCTACGCTCCTCACGAGTTCAAGCATAGCTACACGTACCCGGTAGACCATGACCAACCGCACAGACTCGTCTGCAAGGGCGAATTACGGCTTAAGGACCAAGAGGGATTCAGAATAGGACAGGTCTATCCTTTGGAAAACGCGCGAGTTACTCTGATTTTCGAAGCGGCCGGCGGGCTGCCCTACACGGCTATTCCGGTTGGATACCAGGGGATCGCCGGCATGTGGTGGGTGGGTTCTGATGATTATTACAATTCGAGTCGTTGGGCCTCAGCCAGTGTGTTGAACCTGAGAATCGAACGAAAAGTCAGGATAGGCGACCTTTTCCTCACTCCGTTCCTGTGGATTGAGAATCTCTTCGACAGACAAAACGTGACCAACGTGTGGCGTGCCACCGGTCAGCCTGACAACGACGGATACCTTGGAACGGCCGGGGGCCGGGAATTCGTGGAAGCGTTCCCCACGCCCAACGACTATGGCCTCACAGGTGAAGATGCATATCTCATGCTCGTGCAGTACCCCCAGAACGTCGGTCACCCGCGCATGTTCTATTTCGGAATCAGGGCCGCTTTTTGATGAGATATGTAAGTTGACAATCGATCAGCCCGCTGATTTCATTGAATTTCAGACGAACGGATCGGTATGTATCTCTGAAGGAGGTAACTTGACATGAGCTATGCAGCAGGAGGCGGAGGCGCTGCCGCGGGAGCGGCCGCCGCCGCGGCAATCGCCCAGGCCATCAAGGCCTCGGGGGCTATCGTCAGGATCGAACGCGGTGAGATGACCAAGATTCTTAACCGGATGGAGGCTCCGCTGGTCGTGACCGGCCGGAAGGGCATCTTCACGAAAAAGAACCAGTACCTGACATCGTACAAAGGGCTGTTTTTCTACTGCGAGACGACCGAGAACCTTCAATACCCCTCGGGAACGGAATTCGTCGCCGCCAACAAAATCTGGATACCGGGTCAGTAGGGCACCATCGGAGCGAGGCCGGTCCCTATTTCCAATAGTCTTTCATGATCTCGTCGGCCCAGGCGGGCTGACGAATTTCTTCCGCAGGCAGAAACGCCCGCATCAACGGCTTGATATCGATCACCGGCGTACCGTCGATCGCATCCAGCCTGGAAACGTACAACGTCGTCCCCTCAACTTTCAGGAGCTTCACGACGGTCAAACCCAGGTGATTGGGGCGGTTCTTGCCGCGCCGCACGAAAATCCCCACTCTCGGCCAGTCAGGGTTGTGCCGCGGATGAGCCGCGCCCCGTGTCATCTTCGAAGGATCGGCTTTGTGAAAGTGAAATAGAATTTCCAGGTGCGAGAATTCTTCAATGCCCGCCAGGGCTTCGTCGCCGAAACTTTCCGCCAGCACGATCCGGGCTTCCCCCTTCCAATGATCGTCCCGCACTTCTTTCCGCTCGCTGTGCACAAAACCCACCGGCTCAATCTGAATCATGTCGGTCCTCTCGTGATGTGAATGAAACGTAAGATAGTCAGGTCAGGGGGTGAGTATCAATGCCGAAATGCACCGCCATGGCGTGACGGAGTTGCTCGTCGAGTGTCTCGTAGGACTCCCGGGAATACTCTTTGAACAACGAGGCCGCTATAGCTGCGAAGGCCCTGGCAATAGCCGGATCGAAGTGCGTCCCCTGGTCATCTTCGATCATCTGCATGGTACGCTCGAACGGGTAGGCTTCTTTATAGGGACGTGAGGACGTGAGGGCGTCGAAAACATCGACCACCGCAAAAACCCTGGCGTTGAGCGGAATGTCGGTCCCCCTTAGCGCTTCGGGATAGCCGCTGCCGTCAAACCATTCATGATGATGCCGGACGACATCGATCGCATCCTCCAGCCACTTGACGCCCCGGATCATCTCGGCTCCCAGCTCAGTGTGGCCGTTCATGATGCGTCGCTGTTCGTCGGTGAGCCCGCCCCGCTTGAGAAGGATGTCGTCGCGTATACCAATCTTCCCGATATCGTGCAGGAACGCCCCCTTGATAAGCGCCTGGATCTGGTACTGCTCGAGCTGAGGTATTCGGCCAGGCGGATGCTGTAC
>Ga0272444_10000928_pt1 | contig 29542 bp, 27 predicted proteins | sample SSMForm13_FD_201033 | JGI IMG/M metagenome (GOLD analysis project Ga0272444, IMG submission 201033) | Marine sediment archaeal communities from Little Sippewissett salt marsh, Falmouth, MA, United States - SSM-Form-13 | ecosystem: Environmental > Aquatic > Marine > Wetlands > Sediment ...
CTTTTTTCCCGGTTTCGCGGATCAGCGCCGACGTACGCTTGACGTACTGCTCGCGGTCGTCGTCACTTTCATCGTCCATGACAAAGCGCTTGATTTTGTTGATCGCAATCGGTTCGTCGACGTCGCCGCGAATACAAACTTCTTCGCACGGATGCGGGCAAACACGGCAGATCGTGTGCGGCATCGCCAACCGTTGGCGAATCATATACCGGGCACGGTCGAACTGGCCGGCGGCCACGTAGGTAACGTATCCCTGCACACACAATCCCGCCGGGCAAGCGGCATCGCAGGGAGGTGTTTCCATCTTGGCCGGCGCCTCCGCGGCAAAATTATCGAAGTCGAGCGGTCCCGCTTCAACGCGCGAAACTCCCCTCGCCAACGAGTAATTTTTGTGTGGCTGCAAATCGCAATACAGCGTCGTATCTTCTCGCCCGCATACCATGCACCGTTGATGATCAACCGTGTACTTGACCTCGCCCCGTTTCAGTCCCATCGCCTTTTTCGCATAAAGCGGGCATGGGCTGCGTGAAATCAGCACCTTCGGCCCTTCACGGCTCAACAGGTCGTCGATGACACGTCGGCTTTTCTTGAAATCCAGCGGGTCGATAGTCGCTACGTGTTCCACACCGGTGGCGTGGGCCATCGCTTCGATATCAACATTTTCGAATTCGTCCAGATCCGTACCCGGATGCGGCTGATGGCCGGTCATGCCGGTGGTGCTGTTGTCGAGCACGACCAGCATCAAGTTGCGTCGGTTGTGCACCGAATTGATCAAACCGGTGACACCGCTGTGGAAAAAAGTCGAATCGCCGATGAACGAAACAATCGGCTTGTCGATGGTCGCTGCAAAACCGCCGGCGCTGCTGGCCGACGAACCCATGCAAATAAAATAGTCGCCCATATCGATCGGCGCCATAAAACCCAACGTGTAGCAGCCGATGTCGGACAAGTACATAGCGCGTTCGCCCACCGCCATTTTCACCGCGTAATAGGTCGCCCGGTGCGGACAACCGGGGCACAGAATCGGCGGTCGCATTGGCAAATCAACCGCTTCGCGTACATCGAACGGTTCCAGCGAAACGCCGGCGACATCGGCGATCGCGGTGGCCACAAAATCCGGATTCAGCTCGCCCAACAGCGAAAAGTGACCGCTTTCTTTGCCGTAAATCGGAATCATCTTGCCGATGCGACTGCACGCTTTGCGTATTTCGTCTTCCAGCAGCGGGTCGAGTTCTTCGACAACCAATGCCAGGTCGACCTGGTCGACGAACTCGCCCAGCAACTCACGCGGAACCGGGAACGTCGTCGCCAGATGCAGCACGCGCACCTTGTCTTCTAATTGCAAGCGTTTAACCACATCTTCCACGTAACAGGCTGCGACACCGCTGGTTAAGATGCCCAATTCACCGGCGCCCCACATTACATTGGCGGCATTTTCTTCAAATTCCGCCTCAACTTTTTTCAAGTTTTCTTCAACCACCGGGTGGCGTAATCGCGCCACTGCCGGCACTGGAGTAAAACGGCGCTTATCGCCAACGAACTCACCCTTGGCGACACGTTCGGGCAACGCCCCGAAATCGATCGGCCCGCGGGTGTGCGAAACGCGCGTGGTTGTACGCAGCAAAACCGGTGTTTGATGGCGCTCAGACAACGCGAACGCTTCCTGTACCATTTGATGCGCTTGTTGCGGCGTGGCCGGCTCGAACATCGGCAACTTGGCCAAACGGGCATAGTACCGGTTGTCTTGCTCATTCTGAGAGCTGTGACAGCCGGGATCGTCGGCAGTGACCAACACCAGACCGCCAAGCACGCCGATGTAAGCCAGGGTCATTAACGGATCGGCGGCAACGTTGACGCCTACATGCTTCATCGCCACCAACGTACGCACACCGGCCGCAGCGGCGGCCCCCGCCACTTCCAACGCTACTTTCTCGTTGACCGAATACTCGAAGCCGATGTTCGCTTGCTGATAGAGGCGGAAAAAGGTATCTCCGATTTCGCTGCTCGGCGTGCCAGGATACGTCGAGAAAAAGCCGACTCCTGCTTCCAAAGCGCCGCGTACGATCGCTTCATTCCCCAGCAGTAGACGCTTCTGCGGCGGTTCAAGCAACAATGGATGCATCGTTTTGCGCCCCCCGGTTGAACTGTAAGTCTAGGCCTGCGTGGAATAGGCGTCAAGGAAACACGACAAACAGCCCTTGATTGACACCCCTTGCCGCCGGTCCTAAGATGCAGCCAGTTTTCAGCCGCTTTCAGGGGGCATTTCGTTTTTCCTTTCAAGCCAATCGGGAGATAAAAATGGTCCAAGGTTCAACGATTCTCGTGCTTGGTGGTTGGGGTTTGGTCGGACGCGCGGTTTGTCACGAACTGTTGCAGGACAACCCATCGAAAATTATCGTTTGCAGTCTGACGCGCGAAGAAGCCGAGGAAGCGGTGCACGATCTGGAGCGAGAACGCGATCAATGGACTGAGCTGCGCGGAGAAAAAATCAAGACGAAGCTTGTCGCTGAATGGGGTGACATTTTTGCTCGTGAAGAGTTTAAAGATCGCAGTGCCCGTGCGATTACCGACGTCGCCGACTTGAAAAAGATCATCGATGACACCTTCAATGATCTGAAAAAAATCGACCTGAAACATATGTACCTGTATAGCCTGATCAATAAATACAAACCAGACATCCTCGTCGATTCAATCAACACCGCCACCATCGTTGCCTACAAAGATGTCTATTCCTCGGTGATCGACCTGCGCCTGAAACTGGAAGCGTTAGAAAAAGCGCAAGCTAAGGGCGGCGACATCGCACAGGCTGTGCAGGCCATGTCACGCAGCGTGCACGAGCATCTGACCGCCATCTACCTGCCCCGACTGATTCGCCACGTGCAGATTCTTTACCTGGCGATGCAAGCGGCCGACACCAAGTTTTTCGTTAAAATCGGCACCACCGGCACCGGCGGAATGGGTTTAAATATTCCCTACACTCACAGCGAGGAAAAACCGAGTCAAAAACTACTGTCGAAATCCGCGGTGGCCGGCGCACATTCGCTGCTTCTCTTTTTGATGTCGAACACGCCCGAGACCGCTTTCACCATGGAAATCAAACCGGCGGCGGCAATCGGCTGGAAATCGATCGAATACGACATTGTCGGCCGCGGCAAAAAGAATCAGATTCGGCTTTACGACAATCCGCCCAATAAAGCCTTCCAGTTGAGTAATTCGCTCGAGTTGGAAATGGACTGCGACCATTGCGACAACCGCATCGTCGACACGGGCAAACCGTTGCGCGCCGTCTTTGTCAACACCGGTGAAAACGGCTTGTTCTCGCAAGGTGAATTTACCGCAATCACCACCACCGGCCAGATGGAATACGTCACGCCGGAAGAAATCGCGCGAAACGTACGCAGCGAATTGCACGGCGGCAACACCGGCCACGACATCACCACAGCATTGAAAAACTCAATTATGAGCAGCACTTATCGCGCCGGTTTTATGCGCGACTTTGCTATCGAACGACTTAAGGGTATGGAAAAGAAGCACGGCGAAGCAGTTGCTTTCGAAATTCTCGGTCCGCCACGTCTGAGCAAGCTGTTGTATGAGGCTTACCTGCTCAAACTGGCTTACGGCAAGCCCAAGGCCATCACTCGGCAAAAACCGGAATCAATGGCGAAAAAGCTGGCCGGCATTATTAAACGAGAGGCTGAGTTACGTAGCCGCATCATCTCCATCGGTATTCCGATCCTAATGCCCGACGGCAAGTCGCTGTTGCGCGGCACAAAAATCGTCAGTCCGCCCTTCCGCGGTGACAACACAGTAAAACTGAACGCCAAACTGGTCAACGAATACTGCGAGGACGGTTGGGTCGATCTGCGTCCGAAAAATATGCAGCGTTGGCTTGAACGGATGGAGCAACTATTGCTCGTACTCGACGTCGTCGATTGGGACAAAAAGAACGCCAATACATCCAGCCGTTTCAATCGGAAAGATTACCTTGAGGAAGACGGACGGTTGAACATCGGCGAAGTCGTCGGCTGGATCTTCAACACCGAAGAAGGCGGATCGCGTCTCGGTTTCCAACCAGCTCGCACAACCCAGCACAAACCGAGGAAATAGAAGAGCCATCAACCAGCAGCGAGGATCTCCTGCTCCATCTTACGAACGGCATCAATAAGATCGGCGGCGGTTTGATCAACCGTCGCTTTTTCTTTTAATTCGCCCCAATGTGCAATGTAATGCTTGATCTTCGGTTCGGTGCCCGAAGGACGAATGCTGACGCGTGTCAATCCGTCGGCCGACAACTCAAAGACCAGCACATTGCTCGTAATCGGGCTGATGTTCTCGCTTTCGCCGGTCGCGGTCACCGTGCGCTTAGCGGTTTGTCGATCGACGATGGCATGTACCTTGAATCCGGCGATTTCTTTTGGCGGATTCGTCCTGAACTGATCCATCAAGTAGCTCATCTGCTCGGCGCCAGCCTCGCCTTTGAGAAATACCGAAAACTGTTCTTCCTTGAAGTAGCCGTATTTCTCTTGCATCTGATGCAGCCGATCCAACAGCGTCATGCCCTGTGCTTTGCACCATGCCGTCATCTGTGCACCGACGACTGCGGCTGCACCACTGTCTTTGTCTCGCACCAGATGACCGGCCATATAGCCGATCGATTCCTCGAAGGAAAACACCATTGCCTCACCAGGGATGCCTTCCCCTTCGCGACGTAGAATTTCGTAAGCAATGTTTTTAAAGCCAACAAGCAGGTCGTCGACGACATCCACTCCGTAGGCTTCGCAAATCTTGCGGATCGATCGTGACGAGACCATCGTGGTAAGCACGTAGGCTTTTTCCGGTAATATATTTTGTTCATGCAACCGCTCAAGCACAAAATCGACAAGCATCGCGCCGAAGGTGTTGCCGGTAAGATAAACGAACTCGCCTGTTCCGTCGGGCACGAATACACCGAGGCGATCGGCGTCGGGATCTGAAGCAGTGACGATGTCCGCGCCGACTTGCTTACCCAGCAATACCGCTTGTTGCATCGCTTCGGGCATTTCGGGATTCGGATAATTTTTCGGTACGGTCGGGAAACTGCCGTCCATTTTGATTTGCTCGGGCGGCATGTGCACATCGGTAAAACCGACCGCCTTCAGCGCCGGCGGCACAACGGTCAAGCCGGTGCCATGCAACGGTGAAAAAACAATGGTCGCTTTGCGCTCGTCACAGACAACGTAATCGCGCTTGACCATTTCGAAGTATGCGCGATCAATGCGGTCGTCGAGCGTTTCGACCAAGCCCTTGCTTTTCGCTGCTTCCAGATCCATCGCTTCAATCTGCTCGACCTTCTTAACCTGCTCCAAAATTGCTTTGTCATGCGGCGCTACTACTTGTCCACCGTCTTCCCAGTAAGCCTTAAAACCGTTGTCGGAAGGCGGATTATGACTGGCCGTGACCACCACGCCGGCGATGCAATTCAAGTAACGCACGGCAAAGCTCAGCAAAGGCGTGGAACGCGGTCCGTCGAACAAGAAAACCTTGACGCCGTTGGCGGCCAACACCGACGCGGTGATGCGTGTAAATTCTTCGCTGGATAACCGCACGTCGTGCGCCACAACAACGCCGCGGGCAGCCAACGAACCATCGGCATCCTGTTCGCGGATGGTGGCGGCCAGGCCCTGCGCACTTTCACCGACGGTGCGTGTGTTCATGCGGTTGGAGCCGACACCGACCGTGCCACGCCGTCCACCGGTACCGAACGGAATGATCTGATAAAACGCGTCGATCAGCGGCGTAGGTCGAATTAAGTCCATGACGCCTTCGTGGAAATCGCCGTACTGTTTTTCGGTGAGCCAGGTTTTGGCATTGTCATAGGTTTGGCGGTCGATCTCGCCGACCTCAAGGTAGAAATCGAGAATTTTCAGATAGTGGGCGATTCGTTCATCCATTTTCGTTGACTCCCAATGCGCGCAAAACGGTTGCGGTATCGGATAAATCCGGGAAAACGATGTGCGCACCCAACTCACGCAATTGTCCGACGCTGAATCCCAGTGTCGCCACCCCTACTGCCGTGCAGTGATTGGCTAAAGCGCAGGCGATGTCCCGGTCGGTATCGCCGATAATATAAACATCCGGCCCGGCTTGAACAGGGTGACCCAGGTGTTTTGTTGCGCGATCCAGGGCGATCGGCACCAGCGCCTCGCGGTGTTCGTGGTCCGAACCGAACGCGCCATACGGGAAATACTTCCACAAATCGAAATACGATAATTTTGCGCGCGCACCGCCGATAACATTGCCGGTAAGCAAACCGACGGAAACATCGTTGCGGCCGTGCAACGCTTCGAGTATTTCGCGCACACCGGGATACAATTTCGCCTGATGGCTATGCGGCATTTCCTTGGCTATCAACTCTTCGTAAAGTTTCACCAACTCGCGAATCGCGTCGTCTTCATCGTGAGTTTCGATACCGTGCAACTGCAACGCCTCGCGAAAGATCGCCGGATCAACCTTTCCTTGAAAATGAAAATCTTTGAATGCGTTTTCGACGCCATGGCGCATGGCGAAGGCTTTGGTCATACTTCGCATACCCGCACCGCCGGAGAGCATAATGGTACCGTCGATGTCGAAAAGAAAAATCTTCACGGATTAGTTCCTCCAGTAGGCGGGGATGAACAAGACAATGATGGTGTAAACTTCCAATCGGCCGATCAGCATGCACATGATCAGCACCCATTTCCCGAGCAGCGGAATAAACGCGTAGTTTTCGTGAGCACCGATGCCGCCTAAACCCGGGCCGACGTTGCCGATCGTTGCGGCAACACTGGCGATCGCGGTTGTAAAATCCAACCCCAAAGCACCCATAATCATCGAGCAAATGACGAACAGGAACAAATACAAAATGAAGAAATTCCAAATCGAGCGCATCACGTTGTCCGGCACAGTCACTTCGCCCAGTCGAGTCGGCACGACTGCACGCGGATGCACCAGGCGGTACAACTCGTTGAAAGCCTGCTTGAGCAACAATTGGATGCGGACGACTTTCACCGATCCGCCAGTCGAACCGCTCATCCCGCCGACAAACATTAATATCAGCATGGTGACGCGCAGAAATTGCGGCCACTTATCGAAATCGGCAGTGGTAAAACCGGTGGTTGTGATGATCGTCGGCACCTGGAAGGCAGCGCGACGAAAGCTTTCAAAGAGACTCGGGTAAGTGTTGGTAAAGTATAAAGAAGCGGTAATGATAAGCGTAAAGAACGCCATCATGCCGGCGTAAAATTTGAATTCCGGATCCCGCCAGTAAGCTTTCAAATCACCCTTAAGCACTCGATAGTGCAAGGCAAAATTGATGCCGGCCAGCAACATGAAAAAGATGATGACAAAATCAAAGTAAACGCTGTTGTAACTTTCAATACTCAGGTTGCGCGTGGAGAAACCGCCGGTGGCCATTGTGGCGAAGGCATGGCAAACGGCGTCGAACCAATCCATACCGCCGAGCATCAGCATCACGACCTCGGCCAGCGTGATCATCACATAAACGCCCCATAGCGTTTTCGCCGTTTCCGCTACGCGCGGTTTTATTTTATCCGCGGTCGGCCCCGGCACCTCGGCTTTAAAAAGTTGCATGCCGCCGACGCCCAAAAGCGGCAGAATGGCAATACCTAGTAAGATGATACCCATGCCGCCGAGCCAGTGCGTCAACGCGCGCCAAAACAGGATACCGTGAGGTTGATCCTCAATGCTGGTCAGCACCGTCGCTCCGGTGGTGGTCAGACCACTGACGGATTCGAAAACACAGTCGGTAAATGTTGGAAAAACGGAATGAAAATGGTATGGCAATCCGCCGAAAATCCCAGCCATCAACCAGGCGGCGGCGACAATGAAAAATCCCTCGCGGATGCTGATTTCTTTGCGTTCTTTTTTAAAGATGAGAATCAAGGCGGCGCCGACCGCAATCGTCACCAAAAACGACAGGCCTATCGCCGGCGCATCGCCCTCGCCGTAAATCAACGCTACGCCCAACGGAACGAGCATCGACAAGGCGAAAAAGAAAAGCAAAAAGCCTAAAACTTTGGCGATGAAACGAAAACGCAAGTTGCTTCCTCGTTGCAATTAGAAATAGTTCAATTTCACCGAAACCAGGCGCTCGATGGCTTTTATTTTACCGCCGGTTGTCATAATCAACACACGATCACCCGGCTGAATTTCATCTTTGCCGCCGGGGATCAGCACTTCGCCGTTACGGACGGCGGCGATGACCAGTACGCCTTTGGGAAAATCGATTTCCTGCAGCGGCTTGCCGACGATCAGCGACGTATCGAGCGCTTCGAATTCGATGATTTCGGTTTTTTCATTGCCGAGGGTGATGGCGCTGCGCACCTTTCCCTTGCGGATGTAGGCGAGTATCCGGTTGACTGCCGCCTGTCGCTTGGAGACGACGTTGTCGACACCGATGCTGCTGACTAGCTGCGTGTACGTCGGCCGCTCCAACACAGTAACGACCTTGTTTACGCCCATGCTCTTGGCCAGCAAAGCGGAAAGAATGTTCTCTTCGTCATCGCTGCTGACGCTGATGAAAGCATCGACTGAACTGATGTTCTCTTCTTCAAACAAGTCCTGATCGATAAAAGCGCTGTGCAGCACAATCGCTTTCGGTAAATCTTCAGCCAATCGCATGCAACGATCGTAATCGGTATCGACGATTTTCAGGTTGTAGTTATCCGCCAGCAATTTTTCGGCGATAAACCGGCCGACGTTCGTGCCGCCGAACATCATGACACGTTTGATCGGTTCACAGGTGATGCCCAGGCCAGCCAGAACATGAGAGACCCCGGTGGGCATCGTCATCACCCAGATGTTGTCGCCGATTTCCAACGAATCGTTACCGCCGGGGATAATCGTTCGACCGGCACGCTCGATGGCGGCGATCAATACCTGTTTATCCGGATGAAACTCCGACAGGTATCGCAACTGTTGCCCGACCACCGGGCATTGATCGGTGATGCGAATGCCGACCAGTCGCACACGGCCGTCGGCCAAGTCGACCACTTCGGTGGCCTTGGGGATCTCGATCATTTTGTAAATCGCCTGCGCTGCTTCCAACTCGGGATTGATGTGCAGATCGATACCCAAACCGCCTTCGCCGAGAACGTCGGTTTCTTGTACAAACTCGATGTTGCGGATACGCGCGATTTTAATCGGCGTCGAAGCTTGCGCCGAAGCGATCAGACAGGCGATCATATTTACTTCATCGGAGGTGGTGACGGCGATGACCATTTCGGCCTCACCGACGCCGGCTCTGGCCAACACCCGCGGCGAGGATCCCTCCCCCAGCACTGCCTGGATGTCGAGGCTCTCTCGGGCGTAACGAACGCGCGCCGGATCATTGTCGATCAACACAACGTCCTGGTTTTCTTCGGACAGGCGCGTGGCAATGTGGATGCCTACTTCTCCGCCGCCGACGATGACTACTTTCATGATCGATGATCTTTCAGGAGCCCATGCTGCGCTCGATGCGCGCCAGTACGGGATTGATACGTTTCAAATCCGGTCCCGCCGCCACGACCAGGATGTCCAGCGACGACAACCATTCCGTATGCGCGCCGAAATATTGTTGAACCGCGTTGCCTAACAATTCGGCGGCATCGGCCGGGTCCAGCCCCGACAACGCCACACCGGGCAGTGGCAAAGCGAATCGCGTCACCTGAATTTTGATCAACGTTTCGCAGATCTGCTCGACCACCTTACGGAACCTCTCCAGGTCGTAACCGGAAACCTCACCCAAGCCGACGACCAGAACCTTTTCGCTGGCCATGCGGTGGTTGGCCGGCATCAGCAGCGGTTCACCGTAGGTGCCGGCGATCAATTGATCCATGATCAGTCGCGACAACCGCCCGCACATATTCCAGTCGGTCAGCCCGACCGGGCCTTTCAAGGGCCGCTCGTCTTCGAAGAAACTGAGCACGATCGTGTCGGTTTCGATGCGATCGATTTCCTGGTTGACCGCTTTGAATCTCATTCCGCTTCCTTCGCCTCGTCCGGTTTGAAGTCGCGGGCGATTTTATCGATGATGCCGTTGATAAAGGCTCCCGAGTCCTCCGAACCGAAGCGCTTGCCGATTTCTACGGCTTCGTTGATCGTCACGTTCTTCGGAATTTCGTCACAATGCAAAATCTCGAAAACTGCGATCCTTAGTATGTTGCGGTCGACGCCGGTCATCCGTTCCAGGGTCCAGTTTTCCGAATACTTCGACAGCAACACGTCGATTTCCCGTTGATGGTCGATGACTCCGTCCACCAACCGATCCGAAAAGGTCCGCACTTCGTCGGGCGCGCTGATATCGCGCCAGAACAACTCCTTGATCTCCCCGACATCGGATTCGAGAAAGTCAAATTGGTAAAGAATCTGTAGCGTGAATTCACGCGCTTTGTGTCGATTTCCCATGATGCCTTAAACTTGATTGAATAAGCTGATCATCTCCAAAGCGGACATGGCGGCTTCCGCGCCCTTGTTCCCCGACTTGGTACCCGCACGTTCGATGGCCTGCTCGATCGTATCGCATGTCAATACGCCGAAAACAACCGGCTTGCTCACCGCCAACGACACGTGCGCAACGCCCTTGCTCACTTCGTTGGCCACGTAATCGAAATGGGGAGTACCGCCCCGAATGACGGCACCCAACGTAATGACCGCATCGAAGCTCTCGCCGGCCGCCATCTTTTGCGCTATTGCCGGGATCTCGAACGCGCCGGGAACCCAGACAACGGTAATGTCACTTTCTTTGCCTTGATGGCGGACGATGGCATCCACGGCGCCGTCGAGCAACTTGCTTGTAATAAAGCTGTTGAAGCGGCTGACTACGATGCCGAACTTTTTGCCCTTGGCCGAAATTTGTCCTTCGATCACCTTCATTTTGACTCCCTGGAAACGTCGTTGAGTTTTTCCAACAGGTGTCCGAGCTTCTTCGCCTTTGTTTCCATATAGCGAACGTTTTCTTCGGTCGGCGTCACTTCGATCGGAACACGCTCGATCACTTCCAAATTAAAACCGTGCAGCGCGACGATTTTCTTCGGGTTGTTGGTCATCAACTGCATTTTCTTAATGCCCAAGTTGGCCAGAATCTGTGCACCCACGCCATAATCGCGCAAATCGGCGGCAAAGCCAAGCTCTTCATTGGCCTCCACCGTATCCAAGCCCTGCTCCTGCAAAGCATAGGCTTTGATTTTGTTGCCCAGGCCGATGCCGCGTCCTTCCTGATTCATGTACAACACGACGCCGCGCCCCGCCTTCTCGACGCGCGCCATCGCCTTGTGCAACTGTTCGCCGCAATCGCAACGTTTCGAAGCGAACACATCGCCGGTCAAACAACTGGAATGTACGCGCACCAGAACCGGCTCGTCGGTATCAACGTTGCCCTTGATCAAAGCGACGTGCTCGTAAGTGTCAACATCGGAAGTGAACACCTTCGCCTGAAAAGTTCCGTAAAGGGTGGGTAAGTTGGCAGTAGCGATGCACTGCACATGCACCTCGTTGCGCATGCGGTATTCAATCAAATCTTCGATCTTGCAAATCAACAAGTCGTGCTGCTCGGCGAATTTCTGCAAATCGGGCAGCCGCGCCATCGTGCCGTCTTCCTTCATCACTTCGCAGATGACGGCCATCGGTTTCATTCCTGCCAAACGAGCCAGATCGACCGATCCCTCGGTCTGCCCCGTGCGTTTCAAGACACCGCCCTTGCGGGCCCGCAGAGGAAAAATATGGCCGGGCCGCGCTAAGTCATGCGGACCGTTGTTGTCGTCGACTGCAGTCAGAATCGTCGTCGCCCGATCATGGGCGCTGATACCGGTAGTGACTCCACGTTTGGCTTCGATGCTGATGGTAAACGCCGTGCCGAAGCGCGTCGTGTTTTGCGATTCGGGCACCATCGGCGGCAGATCCAATTCGTCGGCGCGCTCTTCGGTCATCGCCAGACAAACCAATCCGCGGCCGTAGCGAACCATAAAGTTGACTAACTCGGGCGTTGTCTTTTCAGCGGCGATCATTAAATCGCCCTCGTTTTCGCGGTTTTCGTCATCGACCAGAATGATCATCCGGCCCTGGCGAATGGCTTCCAAAGCTTCCGGAATCGTGCAAAACGGCATTTTGTCTTCCCTACTTCCAGAATCCGTGCTTGGCGAGAAATTCCTCGTCAACATTCGCGGATGTTTGCTTCTTGTCGTCGCCAAAGCGAGCCGTCACGAAGCGTTCAATGTATTTCCCAATAATATCGGCTTCCAGATTGACCGGATCACCGATTTTGCGTTCGTGCAAAGTGGTCTGTGACCACGTGTGTGGAATGATGCCCAACTCGACGATTTCCTTTTCGACCGTGTTGATCGTCAAGCTGATACCGTCTACCGCTATCGAGCCCTTGGGTACGCAATAGCGCAAGACCTGCGGTGGTGTTTCCACGACCAAAACCACAAAGCCCTGCTTTTCCTCAATTCGCCTAACCGTTCCGACGCCGTCGACGTGCCCGGCGACCATGTGTCCACCCAGGCGATCGCCCAGGCGCAGAGCACGTTCTAGATTCAAGCGGTCGCCGGCCTTTCGCGAACCGGCAGTGGTGACGGAAATCGTTTCCGGACTGACCTCGACGGCGAAGGTATCCGCCGATACCGATACCACCGTCTGGCAATAGCCGTCCAGGGCGATGGAATCGCCGATGGCAACGCCTTCAAGCGCCGGATCGGCTTTAACCTGAAGCACCAGGTTTTCGCCCTGACGTCGCACCGCCAGCAAAGTCCCGACGCTTTCGATCAATCCAGTGAACATGTTTCCTCGCTAAAATACCCCTCAATCAGCAAATCATCACCCAGGCGCCGCACGGTCATGTCATACAGCTGACGCGCCCGGTCCATCGTAGCGGCGATTTCGCCGTCGAACGAACTGACCGCTGAGGCTCCACCGATGATCTTCGGCGCTAATACCAGCGCCAGTTTATCGGCAATGCCGCCGGCCAAACACGCCGCCAACACCTTGCCACCCCCCTCCACCAATAGACCGGTGATATCGCGTTGGCCCAGGTCGTCGATCAAGACCTCCAGGCTCACCTGACCCGTCGAGGTGGCGGGGTATTTATTAACCATAATTCCATTTCGTTCAAGCCTGTTTATTTTGGCCGGATCAGCCTGGTCGGTGGTGGCAATCAGTGTCCGGCCCGGAAGCTTACCTGAAGCCACTTTAGCCGCTTCGGAGATACGTAATTTTGAGTCTAAGATCACGCGCAACGGCTGACTTACACGCTTTTTCGGAAGCCGGCAGGTCAACTGCGGGTCATCGGCCATCACCGTACCGATGCCGACCATGATCGCATCGTAGCGGTGCCGCAGTCGATGAGCAAAGCGCAATGCCTTTTCGCCACTGACCCACTGGCTGTGCCCGGAGGCGGTAGCGATCTTACCGTCAAGCGTCGACGCGGCCTTCAACAACACGAACGGTTGCCGTCGACGCACCCATTTGCAGTAGGATTCGTTGAGTTTGATCGCCCGTTCGGCAAGTACGCCTACATGCACTGGAATGCCGTAATTGATCAGACAGCGCAGACCGTTGCCCCCGACCAACGGATTAACATCCTGGTGCGCCACGTACACCTCGGCCACTTTGGCATCGCGCAAAGCATCGGTGCAGGGTGGTGTTCGTCCGTGATGACAGCATGGTTCGAGGTTGACAACCATTACCGAGTCGGCGGGATCGTTGCCCCGTCGACGGGCGTCGGCCAGCGCTTCGACCTCGGCGTGCGCTTTACCGACGGCGTGATGGTAGCCCTCGCCGATGACGCGACCATCCTTTAGCAGAACGGCCCCAACCATCGGGTTGGGGCTCGTCCATCCCTCGCCGCGTCGGGCCAGACGCAAAGCGCGTCGCATGGCCCATTCGACCAGGTCAGCGCTCGGGCGATTGTTTCTCATCAAGCAGCTCTTTTGCCTCGGTGATGAAATCGTCGATGTCTTCAAAGGCGCGGTAAACCGAGGCAAAGCGAATATACGCCACCGGATGCAAAGTCAACAATTTGTTGATCACCAACTCGCCGACTTCTGTGCTGGTCACTTCCTTTTCACCGCGATCGGTAAAGTGACGTTCGATTTCGCTGACTACTTCTTCCAATTGATCGGACGAAATCTTCAGCTTTTCGCAAGCGCGGCGCACACCGGCCAGAATTTTTTGCCGGTCGAATGGTTCACGGCGACCATCTTTCTTCACCACTTGCGGCAGCATTTCCTCAATCCGCTCATACGTGGTGAAGCGCCGCTCGCAATCGAGGCAGAGGCGGCGGCGGCGGATTACGTTGCCTACCTCGCGGTAACGGGAGTCGACAACCTTATTTTGGTCTGAATTGCAGTAGGGACAGCGCATAGGGGTCTCCTTTACTGCTTGATTTGAATCAGTTCGATGCCGGCTTCCTCCAGCATGTTTTTGGCCAATTCGTCGGGATAGCCTTCATCGTAAAAAATCCGCTTGATCCCTGCGTTGATCAACATTTTGCTGCAGATCACACAAGGAAAGGTCGTCGAATACAGGTCGGCGCCACGAATGCTGACGCCATGATAGGCAGCCTGGATGATCGCATTCTGTTCGGCGTGCAGGCCGCGGCACAACTCATGCCGTTCCCCAGAAGGGACATTCAGTTTTTCGCGCAAACATCCGGTTTCCGCACAATGGCTGATACCGCGCGGCGCACCGTTGTAGCCAGTCGCAAGTATGTTCTTGTCCTTAACCAGTACTGCCCCGACTCCGCGCCGCAAACAGGTGCTGCGCCGCCGGGCCAGCCGGGCAAACTCCATGAAGTATTCATCCCAAGTCGGTCGTGTCATTTTTTCCCGTCTAATTCCATGATCTTGGCCACTCGCCGTTCGTGGCGACCACCTTCGAAATCGGTGTCTAACCAAGCCTGCAGAATAGCCTCGGCCAACCCGAAACCGACTACACGCCCACCCATCACCAACATATTTGCATCGTTGTGGGCTCGCGACATCGTCGCCATATACGGATCGGTACACAACGCTGCACGAATACCGGGGATTTTATTGGCGACCATGCTCATGCCAATGCCTGTGCCGCAAATCAGCACACCGCGGTCGGCTTCACCGTCGGCCACCATCCCGCCGGCTTTAATGCCGAAATCAGGGTAATCGCAGCTTTCGGAAGAATGCGTGCCGACGTCGATGACTTCATGACCCGCATTGCTTAACCAGACTTTCACCTGTTCCTTGAGTTCAAGGCCGCCATGATCGCTGCCGATTGCAATCCGCACCGTCGCCCCCATGTTGCTAATAAGTATACCGAAATCGAGCGGATCGTAGCATGAGCGGTTGATAACCGCAAGCTATCGACCTTTTACGTCCGCCCCCCACAAAATCTTGTGCAATTGCATCTGAAGACGAAAAGGTAGGTTTTCTTTTACAATCCACTCCGCTGCAACAACCGGATCCAATCGACCATGTACTGGCGACAGCAAAAGCGGGCAGCGACCGTCCAGATGATGTTCGTCAACGAAGGCAACAGCGGCGTCAAAATCATCGCGATCGATCACGACGAATTTCAACTCATCCGTTTTGCGTAAGGTTGCCAGATTATCCAGCAAAAACGGCTCGCTTGCTTGGGCTGACGGCATCTTCACATCGATGATGTAGTGTGCACGGCGATCCCATTCCGCCAACGGTTGGGTGCCGTTGGTTTCGACCAGCACGGTCCAACCCGCACCGGCTAATCCGGCAATCAGAGTATTGACGCTTCGTTGAAGGAGCGGCTCACCACCGGTGATCACCACCAGTCCCAAGTTGGTTTCATCCGCTTCGGTCAGTAGTGAATCGACTGTCCGCTCTTCACCGCCTTCCCAGGCGTAAGTTGTGTCGCACCAGGTGCAACGCAGGTTGCAACCGGCGACACGCACGAAGAACGCCGCCAGCCCCTGCCGGGTCGATTCCCCGCAGATGCTGACGAACGTCTCGCAAACGGTGATCGGCTTAGAAGTGTATAAGGCTGAAGACCTCGCGGGTGCCAAGTTTATCCCTTCCTTTAAGGAAGTCGAGTTCGACCACGAAAGCGCAGGCAACGACCGTCGCGCCCAGTTGTTCGACCAACCCGGCCACGGCTTCCATCGTGCCGCCGGTGGCAAGCAAGTCGTCGAACAGCAAAATGCGTTCGCCCGGGGCGACGGCGTCTTCGTGGATTTCCAGCGTATCGGTGCCGTACTCCAACTCGTAAGTCGCCTTCAGCTTTTTATAGGGCAGCTTGCCCGGTTTGCGCACAATCTGAAAACCGCAACCAAGCAGGTACGCCAAGGCACCGCCGAAGATGAATCCACGCGATTCGATGGCCAGAACCTTGTCGATCTTCTGATCTTTGTATTTTTCGACCAACAAATCGCAGGTCGCCTTGAATCCTTCCGGATCGGCAATCAGCGTAGTGATGTCTTTGAAAAGAATTCCCTCTTTCGGAAAATCTGGAACATCGCGGATCAACGCTGCAAGCTGCTTTGCGTCCATTCACCCTCTCCTTGAAAACATTAACGTGACGGTAAGTAGCCCAGCGGATCAACCGCCTGGGAACCGATTCGTATTTCGAAGTGCAACGTCGGCCGGTCGACGCGGCCGGTCTGCCCGACCTCGGCGATGATCTGGCCGCGTTTGACTTGGTCGTCTTTCTTCACCTTGTTGACGCGGTTGTGCGCATAGATCGACACCAAACCGCCCGAGTGCTTGATGATCACCATGTTGCCGTAGCCCTTGAAGCGGTCCGACGCCAGCAACACCGTGCCGCTTTCGGCGGCGCGAACCGGCGTGCCCAGCGGCGCTTCGATGTCGAGCCCGTGCGAGGTGACGCCGTCGCGGCTGTCGCCGTAGCGCGCAGCGATGTGCCCGCCCTGCACCGGCCAGATAAACCGTGTGCGTTGTTGCGGGCGCGGCGTCGGTTCCTGATAAGGCGGCGGTGTGGGTTCCACTGACGGGTTCGGCGTATAGTACGGACGCGGCGTCGGCGTCGGTTTCAGTCTCCGGTTACCGCCCTGGAAGTCATTCAGATGCTGATCGGGAAAGCGCGGGATCTTTACCTTCTGACCGATCTGCAGATTGTAGGGATCGATGCCGGGGTTGGCTTCTTGAATATCGTTGACCGACACGCCGTATTCGCGGCTCATATCGTAAAGCGTATCGCCACTTTCCACGACGTGGTAATAGGCGCACCCGGACAACAGCAGCAACGTCATTATGGGAATCGCCAGATGCCTTAAACGCATGTCATTCTCCAACCCCCGCCAAAGCCAACTCGACAGCCTGTTCCGGTGTATCAGCTTGCACGACACCGTCGATCGTCCAGGTGTTCAGGCCGATAACCGGTTTACCCAGTTTAAGGGCGATAGCGATTTCGGACAAGGTGCCGTAACTGCCGGTCACCGCGATCAGTGCATCGGCGCTGTGAGCCAGAATTACATTGCGGGCGTGGCCCATGTTGGTGACGATCTCGACGGCGACGTGCTCGTTGGCCGCGCCACGCATCGACACCGGTGTTACGCCGACGACCAATCCGCCCGCTTCGGCCGCTCCGCGGCTGGCTGCTTCCATCACGCCGGTCAGACCGCCCGACAACAGCGTCTCCCCGGCTTGGGCGATTGCTCGCCCGACCCGATAGGCCAGATCGGTGGTGGCTGCATCGCAAGTTGCTGCACCGATCACCGCTATCTGCTTTTGCACCGTCATGCTCCTCGGTTAATCGAGGACGTATTTTATCACAATGAATCCGAGTACGAGAAGAATCATGAAGATGATGGTCAGCAAGTTGAAGTACTTGTCGATGTATTCCTTGATGCGCTTACCGAAGAAGTAAAACAGGCTGGCAACCAAGAAAAAACGACCGGCGCGCGAGATCGCCGACACAAGAATGAACACCGGCAGTCCCATCTTTTTCATGCTCGACAAATAAACGCGCGCGGCGTCGATCAACCCCGCATCCAACGTGCCGGACGAGGCGGCGCTGTCAAGAAAAGAGCCGACCAGTTCTTTGTTGTTGGCCAGTGCGTCGAAGGCGCCGGTGGTAATGGTGAACACCTTGTACGGAATCGGTGTAAAGCCGGCCGCGCCTAAGAACCAGATGCCGTATTGACTGTACTTGTTGGCCAGCGCGAGCACCGCGCCCCAATAGCCGTAGGTGTTGATGATCGGTGCGCCGACGCCGTTCCAGGCCAGGTAGCCGATGTAATAGCCGACGATGCCGCCAAGCACCGAACCCAGCGTACACCAGCCGGCGTAGCGGAAACTCTTTTTCACCATGCCCAGGCACAGCACGATCAACAGCGCGTCGGGCGGAATCGGAAAGAAGCTCGACTCGGCCACCGCCAACAAAAACAGCGCCGGCACGGCGTAGGGCGTTTCGGCCCAGTGCAGCACCCAGTTGTACAGTCGTTTGATCCAGCCCGCTTTTTTCGCTTGGGTCGATTCGTCGCTCATTGATCCTGCCATCCGTAATGGCCAATCAGCGGCACAAAGACGCATTGGCCGTAGTTGTCTTTGACGATCTGCTTACGCTCTTTGGTGAAACAGCACAGCGTCTGCACGCCGCGGCTGCCGATCGGTATCACCAAACGGCCGCCCACCTTCAATTGGTCGAGGTAGGTTTTGGGTGCTTCCGGCGCGCCGGCGGTGACCAGAATCGCGTCGTAGGGCGCTTCTTCGGTCCAGCCGTGGGTGCCGTCGGCGATGCGCACGAGGATGTTGGTGTACCCCATCTCGGCAAAGCGCGCTTCGGCCTTGCGACCCAGTTCGCGCACGCGCTCGACGGTAAAGATCTTGTCGGCCAGGTGCGCCAGGATCGCCGTCTGATAGCCGCTGCCGGTGCCGATCTCCAGCACCTTCTCGTGACCCTGCAAACTCATCGCCTCGCTCATGATCGCCACCATGTACGGCTGGCTGATCGTCTGCCCCTGCCCGATCGGCAGCGGGCGGTCGGCGTAGGCTTCGTTCCAGGCGCTTTGCGGCACGAACTGCTCGCGAGGCAGCGCGCCCATCACATCCAGCACGCGCGGGTCTTTGATGCCGCGGCGGCGCAGTTGATGCTCGATCATGTTGGCGCGCAGGGCGGCCAGCTTTTCCGGGGAGGCGAGCTTTACCATGTCTCCTTCAACAGACGATCGATCATCTCGTCGTTGGTCAGTACAAAGCGCACCGGCGTCAGCGAGGCGTAGCCCTCGTCGACGGCCACGTTATCCGAGCCGTCGATGGGGTCGAAGCCCTGCTCCTGACCGGCGATCCAATAATAGCTCTTGCCGCGCGGGTCGGCGCGCTCGACGATCTCGTCGCCGTAAAAGCGCTTGCCCTGCCGCGTCACGCGCAGGCCCTTGACCGATTCGGGCGGGCCGTTGGGCACGTTGAGGTTGAGCAGCGTATCTTTCGGCAGACCGTTGTCCATGATGTACCGTGCGACCTTCTTGGCGTAGAACGCGGCGCCGGTGTAATCGAATTTTTCGCGGGCGGAAACGCTGACGGCGAACGACGGCACGCCCAGCAGGGTCGCTTCGTAGGCGGCCATCACGGTGCCCGAGTAGGTGATGTCCTGCCCCATGTTGCTGCCGCGGTTGATGCCGCTGGCGACCAGCGCGGGCGGGTCGCTGTTCATCGTGCCGTTGAGCGCCAGGTGCACGCAGTCGGCCGGGGTGCCGCTGCATTCGTACCAGTTGGGTTTGATCCGGCGCAGGCGCAGCGGGCGGTCGAGGGTCAGGCTGTGGGCGGTGGCGCTGCGGTTGCCGTCGGGGGCGACGACGACGACCTCGCCGAAGTCGCTCATCGCCTCGGCCAGGGCGGCGATGCCCCGCGAGTCGATGCCGTCGTCGTTGGTCACCAGGATGCGCATGCGTTGCTCCGGATAAGATCCGCGTGATCCTACATAATCGGGCCCGCCGGGGCAAGACCGATTGCGTAGTATTCACACTTTTTCTTGGAATGAACCGCCGCGTACGGGTCCGTTAGCGATTTTGGGCCGTGACACGTTTTGAGACGATTTGGGACGGTCAGAAGGGGTAACCGCAAAGACGCAAAGGACGCAAAGTGTTTTAATTCAACAACTTATCTATATTTGAACGCTCATTCAAAAATGTGGGCGTTCCACTTCGCCGAACGTGCATTCGAAATGTGGTTTATTAATCTGTTTTAATGGCGTTATTGCAGATGGTTGATATGTTATTGGCAGGGACAGCGGTTTAGGGATAATAACTTGTTTTTTTGAGTGAATAAAAAGTATTATCTTTTGTTAATTATAAATGATATTTACCATCATGCGACAATCTGCCCGCCGTAGGGGCAGCTCGCGAGCCGCCCTTCCTTGCACTTGCACTTACACTAATCCTCCCCTAACCGCCTTAACAAATCCGCCAATCCTTTCTGCGAATGAATCGTATATGGATGCTCCGGTCCGAGCATGCGCAAGCGAATATTCAACGCGCGCTCAAACAGCGGTTTCGCCTCCTGCAATTGGCCCATCTGTTCCAACAAAATCGCCAGATTGTTGCAAACCGTAGCGATATGCGGATGATCCTTACCGAAAGCTTTCTCATAAATAAGCATACCCTGTTCGTACTTTTCCTTCGCCCCGGCAAGGTCGCCCATTTCCTGCAACACACTGCCGAGGTTGTTTAGGCTGCCCGCCGTTTCGGGGTGATCTTCTCCCAGTTTATCAAGTCGAATCTTAAGTGCCTGCTCAAAGTTTTTCTTTGCACCGTCTGTGTCACCCTTCGCTTGCAACACCAAGCCGAGATTGTTGAGGCTTTGTGCCGTGTCGGGGTGATCCTCACCCAGCTTTTCACGCCGAATTTGAAGCGCCTGTTCGTCCTTTTCCTTCGCTCCTAGAAAGTCACCCATTTCACGCAATACTTCGCCGAGGTTGTTAATCAAGTTAGCAATATTGGGGTTATCTTTGCCGAGCACCTTTTCAAAAATAGTAAGTGACTGCTCGTACTTTTCCTTCGCCCCGGCAAGGTCGCCCATATCCTGCAACACATTGCCGAGGTTATTGAGCGCTTGTGCTATTGATTGATCATCAGATTTATAAACTTTATGTTTTATCTTCAGAGATCGTTCATACAACCGACTGGCTTCGGTATAGGCGGCACGCCCCCAACTGTAATTACCAAGCTGGTTGTAGATGGCTGCGACATGCTCTAACTCAACTTCAAACTTCTCGCCCCACTCGGCGGCGGTCAGGGCATGCGGGTAAAGCAGGCGCATGATATTCCAAAAACGAACGTCACTCGGTTTGCCTCCGTCTGGAATAATACCTTGCATGATATTCACTGCCTTTGACGCGAATTGTTTTTTAACATCATCGGGCATCGTTTCGCGGATGACTGCATGAACTAAGCGGTGGATAAAAAGAAAATCGCCTTCTTTTTCAACCAAGGAAAAACTTAGAATTGATGCCACCGCTTCGTTGAATTTAACTTTATCTTGAGCAGTTGATCGTAACGGTTCGGAAATCACGTCAGGCCATTTTTCAGCAACAATCTGAATTATAGGATGTGGGAAATAATCGGGTGCAAAGAAAGCAAAAAGGCAAATTAAATCAATTGCTGCCGGTTCTTCTTTCCTTATGCATTCTATAGTTGGAAGAAAGGTTTTGGTTACCGATGCTTCGTGACTATCTGGTGTATATTTATCTAGCAATTCGCTTTGGCGTTCATTAAGTAAAGCCAAATACTCAGGCAATGTCACCTTGCATTGTTCAATGTAAGCGCAAGCCTGTTCCAGGGCCAGGGGCAGATCGCCCAGGGTGTCAGCCAACTTGTCGGCCGATTCGTCGTCGTCGATTCCTGTGCGCTTGCGGATAAACGCGATCGCCTCTTCGCGTCGGAAATTCGAAACCTCAAGCGTTTTCGCCACACCGCGCCAATGTCGGTAGCGCGAGGTGATTAGCGCGTGCCCCCGGCCACCGGGAGGCAGAAAATCTTTTATCGCTTCCGGCTTCTCGGCGTTGTCATAAACCAGCAGCCAGCTATCGTTGCGACTTAGCCAATCGAGCACCGCTGCCACCGCTTCCGGTTGTTTTTGAAATAGCTTACCGGGGAACAACTTCCCGGCCAGCGTTTCCAGATCATCGACGATTGTTTTGCTGTCTTCTGCGCGCAGCCAACTTACAAGTTGATATTTATCGCGGTGCTTATGCGCATACTCCAAAGCAAGTTGCGTTTTACCGACCCCGCCTAAGCCGGTCACTGTTTGCGTTACCGCCGTCGTTTCACCTTCGTTCAATTGTTCGTGCAACTGTTCCAACAATTCGACACGACCGGTGAAATCGGGATTGCGAGGTAGTTTGATTGTGAAAATGGGGAAATCAGGTAGTGAAGAAAGTGCAGAACCAGCTTTATCTTTTAAGATAAAAAGGATTTCATCTATTTTAATGTCTCTTTCTTTCCCGCTAAGAATAATTTGTTTTAAAAATTCAAGTATCGGCTGAACTGATTTATCAAGAAGTTGCTTCGATTTAAGTTCGTCTTCCAACTCCTGCATAGCCGCTTCCATTTGGCCATAACTTGAGAATTGATACATTTTATCGAGGGCGCGATAGATAAGGTCTTTGACCACTCCACCGCTCGGATCGAAAGGCATGCCGTCTCCCATTTTCAACATGGTTTTTCCGATTTTTCCCTGGTTGAAATATCCCGGATGAGGTTGGTTGAGTATGGGTTGGCTCGTTCATTATTGTCAAGGCGAATACGAGATGTATCATGTCATTTACACAGAGGTTTGGTGAGGCAAAGCTCCTTGCTTCGCCGCTGAAAGGGATTCCTCCGCTCGTAACGCTTGTGGCGTTACTCGGTCGGAATGACAGTTGTAGTTTGTAGTTGGTAGTTGGTAGTTTATGGTTTGTAGTTGGGCTCCATCCCTATCTACTTTCTTCTTTCTGTTTCTACTCCGCCGGCCACTCAAACTCGGCGTAGACGGGAAAGTGGTCGGAGGGGTAGCGGTCGTTTTGGTTGTAGTGCGAGACCGCGGCGTCGAGTGGCGTGATGGGGTCGGTGTACAGCACCCAGTCGATGCGCGAGTCGCCGGTCGGTTCGCCGGTGAAGCCGTGGAAGGTGCCTTCGTCGGGCAGGCCCAGCGTGATCCAGGGGTCGATCATTTCGCCGCTGAAGCCGTTGTAGGTATGGTCGCCGGTCAGAATCCGATAGCCGTTGCTGTCGATCGTTTCGTTGAAGTCGCCGGTCACGATCACCGGGTTGTCGCCGGCCAGCTCTTCGATCTTTTCGACCAGCAACGCCGCCGAGCGCTCGTGCACCTCGTCGCCGTGGTAGGTGTCGAAGTGAGTGTTGAACACGTACAGCGTGCGGCCGGTGAGCAGGCTTTCCAGCGCGACCCAGGTGACGATGCGCGGGCACAACTGGTTGTAGGTGAACACGCTGCCGACGACCTCGGGCGTGTCGGACAGCCAGAAGGTATCTTGCTCGATCAGTTCGAAGCGGTCGGTGCGGTAGAACACGGCGCAGTATTCGTCGGGGATGATCCGCCGCGAACGGCCGACATAAGCGTAGCCGGGCACGTTTTCCGTGATGAAATTGATTTGAAAGATCAGCGCTTCCTGCACGCCCATGACGTCGGGCGCTTCTTCGTTGATGAAATCGGTGACGATGCCGCGCCGGAACCACCAGGAGTTTTCGCCGTCGCCGGCCAGGCCGGTGCGCAGGTTGAACGACATCGCCTTGATCTCTTCCGAGTCGACTGTGTCGTCATCGTCGGTCGTGTCATCGTCGGACGTGTCGTCATCAGCGGTGTCGTCGTCGATGGTGTCGTCGTCGACTACATCGTCATCGATTACATCGTCATCCGTCGTGTCGTCATCGATCGTATCGTCGTCGACTACATCGTCATCTGTTGCGTCGTCATCATCGTCGTCGTCATCGCACGCGCCGACTACGCCGATGATCATCACCAAGGCCAGGAAAAAGAAAATCGTATGTTTCATTGCCGTCACCCGTATCGTTAGCGGACAACGATCATTCGCACGGGCGCGGCGTCGCGTCAAGCAACGGCGTCAGAAGCGTACGGCGAGGCCGAAAGCGGCGTAGTGAACGAGGGCGAAGGTGTAGACGGTGTCGTTGTCGGCGCCGCCTTCGAGGATACGATAGCCGGCGCGGAGTCGCACCTGCGGCGCGGCGTCGACCGTCACGGCGGCGAGCACGTCTTCGGCGCGGCCCTGCGGCCCGGCGAGCGCGTCGCCTTCCAGCAACAGGCCGGCGACCGACGCGAAGTTCCAGTACAACCGGAAGTTGACCAGCGGCACGAAACCGGTGTTGGTGAACTCGGCGTACTCGGCGCCGTCGAGCGAAATCGCCGCATCGCGGATCTTGCCGGTTAGGCCCGCGCCCAACTCGACCGGGTCGAGCAGAAAGTCGTAGCGGTAGGTCAGGCGGTAGGAGTCGAAGCGGTAACGCGCGCGCACGGTTTCGCCGCGTTTAAAGGTGGTGTCGTCGTAGGTGACGTCTTCATCGAAGCTGCCTTCCGAGTAGATCGTCAGCGGTGCGGCCAGCAGCAGAATCGTATGGCGCTGCGCGATGGTTTTGCCCAGGCGCAGACGGACATACCAGGCCGGATCGGCTTCGAGATCTTCGGAGAGCGAAAAGCGCGTGCCGTCGTCGCCCGGAATGGCCACGTCGTTGTAGCCGGTGACGGCGAGTCCGGTTTCGGTTTCGGCAAACCAGGTGGCCGAGGCGGTCGCTGGGGCAAGCAGCAGGGCGATGATCAGCGCGGCGAGCAGGCGGCTTTTCATTTCATTCTCCTTTTTCACACGTCAGGGTTCGGCGGTGATTTCCACGTTCGCGTCGGTGGTCGCGCCGTCGCCGTGGATGTAATCGTAAGCACAGGCATCGTCGAGAGCATGGGCCCGTAAAAACAACGCGCTCCAGCGGGCGAGCGTTTCGTTGGCGACCTCTTGCGGCAGCGTGGGCGGCGACGCGTCCGGATCGGCGCCGGGCGGATTGTTGATGTCGCAGATGCCGAAGTGGTTGGCGCCCAGGGCGGTGATCAGCGCTTTCGGGGGCGCTTGCAGCGCGACGTACGACGCGTCCATCTCGTCGGGGGTGGCGACGCCGTCGACCGAGCCGGAGGTCAGCGCCACGGCGATGTCACCGTTTTGAATCGGGGGCGCAACGCCCGCCGTCGTCAGGTGCGCGGCGTACAACGCGGCGGCTTTGAGTTCGGCCGGGCGACTGAATCCGCCGGTGCAGAAAGGAAACATGCACTTGTCCTGAATCGCGTACAGCGCGGCCGCCCCGCCGAAGGAATGGCCGAGCAACAGCAGCGTGTTTTCATCGACGCGTCCGAACAGCGGCGATTCCGGGTCGACATCGGCGGCGGTGAAAAACGCCAGCGCTTCGCCGATGGTGCGCAAGTCGGGATACAAACCGGCAAGTAGACCGGTGCGGCGATGGTTCGGCACGGCGACAACGAACCCGTAACCCGCAACCTGCCCGGCGAAAGATGCGTAGTATTGCTTGTCGACCAACGCGCCCTGCAACAGCAGCGCGAGGGGCAAGTCGACCGCCGCGGCGTCGGCCGGGAAGTAGACGTCGGTCGGGTCGCCGCTGTCGGGCAGATCGAGCGTCAGGCTGGTGATCTGTTCGTAAAGCGGCACGCTGCAATCATCCGGAGAGGTGTCGTCGTCGGCAACGTCATCGTCGGCAACGTCGTCGTCGGCCACGTCGTCGTCGGCTGCATCATCGTCGTCGGCCATGTCATCGTCGGTCGCGTCGTCGTCTTGATCGGAATCCGAGGATGAATCATCGGCGCAACCGACAAGCGACAAAGCCAGTAGTACAATGATAAACGTCGTCCAAATTTTCATGAATCGCCCTATCCTTCTTACTTTTCACTTCTTTTAAGCTAAGGCGCGTCGGCTAAATTGCAACGGCAAGTAATTTTGTTTGACAGATCCTACAAAATTGACTAGTTTTGAGCCAAATTGGTCGAACCAATATACCACTTTGCGGGGATATCATCGTGGTCACAAAACCAGCGGACAACATCAATGAAAAAATCAGCCCGGTCAGCCGGAATCGCGTGTCGGATGAAATTCTGGTGCAGCTTACGCATCTGATTCTCGACGGCGCGTTTCAACCGGGCGACAAGCTGCCGCCGGAACGCGAACTGGCGTCCCGCTTCGGCGTCAACCGCGCCAGCCTGCGCGAGGCTCTGCGGAGGCTGGAATCGATGGGCATGGTGCTGATCCGCCAGGGCGGCGGCATCTTCGTGCGCGACTACGCCACCCACGCCGGGCTGGAATTTGTCTCGTTTTTGATCGAACACGGCATCCACCTTGACGCCAAGCTCATCCTCGACCTGGCCGAAATGCGCATCATCGTCGGCAAGATGATTCTTTCGCTGGCGGTGCAGCGGATAGACGACGATGCGCTGGATGCGTTCGAGGAAATCGTCGAGCGTGTCGCCAACGCCGACGCAGGCGAGCGGCAATCGGGCGAGTTAGACTTCGCCATCTATTACAAACTGGCCGAGGCGACACAAAACCGGATTTTCGTTTTCATTCTGAACACGGTCCGCGAAGTGATGAAAAAGGTAATCACCGTTTACTTCCAGGTCGGCGACAACCTGGATACCTCGGTGGAGCTATACCGCGGTTTGCTCGCGGCGTTGCGGGCGAAAGATGAAAAACAAGCGCTGGAATTGTTCGAACAGCAGGCACGCCGCGACGACGCTCTGCTGACCGGCCTGTTCGGCGATGTGACGTGAATCAAAAAGGAGAACAACCATGAAACAGGCGACATGGTTTTTAGTTCTGGCGGTGCTTTTGCTTGCCGCCCTGCCCCTGATGGTTTCGTGCGACGATGACGACGACGACAATAACAACAACACACCGGATGACGATGCCACTCCAGATGATAACGACACCAACGATGACGACACCAACGATGACGACACGTTTGATGACGATACCGTCGACGATGATACGAGCGATGATGATACAGTCGATGACGATACGGTCGACGATGATACGGTCGATGACGATACCGTTGACGATGACACAGTCGATGACGATACGGGTGATGACGACACCACCGACGACGACACCGGCGACGATGATGTCGTCGATTTCGAATTCAGCATCAAAACCTATTCGCACACGGCGGTGGTACCCTACCTACCCGAGTTCGCCGAACGCGGCTTCCGGCTTTACCTGGGCGCCGGCGCGTCGAGCATCGGCTCGCCGAACCTGACCACCGTGCTGACCGAAGCCGAATCCCTCGGCATTCCGGTGACGCTCTGCCCCGCCCCGTCGTCGGGCAGTTTCGCCAACGAGGAAACCCTCGACGTTTACGAAGAAGACCTCACTACGGCGCTGGATTGGCTGGACACGCTGGACACCTCGGTGGATACGATTTCGGTGAACATGGAGCTCGGCCCGCCGTACGACGCCATGTTTCAGGAAGCCTGGGCCAATCGCGACTTCGCGCTGCTGATCGATCTCACCTACGAAACGCTTGACCGCGAACGATTCCTCGTTTCGACAACGCGCTTTCAAGATCTGGTCTCCGACGTGCAGGCGCGCGGCTACGACGTGCAGATCACCACGTTTCCGCTTTTGTTGGATGATGTGAACGACGAAGACACCGACATTCAGGACGTGTGCAACTCGCCGATGGTCGACATCGATTGGGATCTTTACGCGCCCTGTACCTATTCGACCGAGTATGCACATTACATCGGTCTGTTCGACACCTCGCCCTACTTCGTTTACACCTACGCGCAAACCATACGCGAGATGTATGGCGATGCGGCGATGGTCGCGTTGGGATTGGTGCGCACCGGCGGCAACAACGGCTACACGTCACCCGACGAACTAGCGGCGGACATCGCAGCCGCGAAAGCCGCGGGCATTCGGCGGATCGAGATTTTCAAATTCGGCGGCATGTTGGAATACCCCGACTACGACTTCGACGACTGGGCCGATACGACGTTGGTCGAGCCGGCCGTGCCGGACCCGGATCCGATGATCGACCTGGTACGCGTCGCCACGAATTTGGTCGACTTTATTTTCAACTTCATGAATTGAGATCGCATTCCGCAGATTTTTATAAAGTGTGCTAAAAATTCAGCACTTTTTTGGGAGATGTTTAAAACGACATAAACGATAAGCTTTCATTTCATTTGTAATTCCAGCAATTTCCGAATATCCTTTATACCTGCCTTGATGGATCATATTTTGCAATAGAAATAGCTTTGCATATGTCGATGGGATTTGCGGAGGGCGTGGATCATGTTTTCGGTGAGATTTAACCGGGCTTTTATTGTTCCTCTTTTCGTTGTTTGTGTGTTGTCGCTAAGCTCAATCGTTGCCAACGCCGCCATTGATTTTCACGCGCCACGCGTGTTTCCAACGGGAATAACTTACGCTTCGGACCTCACAACGGCCGATTTTAACGAAGATGACAATCCGGACGTCATGCTCATCAGCAACTACCCGTATGATATCTATCTGTTTCCGGGACGCAGCAACGGCACCCTGGGTGAGCCAATGCTTGTCTACGACGCCGGCTATCCTCGCTATTTCATCCAGCACGATTTGAACAACGACGGTCACCTTGATCTGGCGATCAATCTGACAAACACCAGCAACATCGACGTCGTATTGGGGCACGGTGACGGCACCTTCGGTGTGCCGACCGGCAACTCAACGTTTCATGACAATTACTATGTGGCGGCGGGTGACTTCAATGGCGACGGCATTCCCGACATGGTCGCCACTTTCGGGTATCTGAATAAAATGGTGATGTTTTGGGGCGAAGGCGGCGGCCTGTTCAGCGACTACGAAATGATCGACAGCGGCTACAATCCGCATTTCATCATTGCCCATGACTTTAACGAAGACGGTTACCCGGATGTGGCGACCGCCGACAACTACCAATACGCGGTCCACATTCAACTCAACGACGGCGCCGGCAACCTCGGCACCCCCGATAGTTACCAACTGACCAAGCGCGCCACCTTTTTGGACGTCGCTGATTTCAACGAAGACGGCCATGCGGACATCGTCGGCATCTGTTACTGGAACAGAAATATTTTAGTGATGTTGGGCAACGGCGACGGTTCCTTCGCCGATCCAGTTTATTACGGTCCCGTTATTCACTACCCGGAAAACCTGACCATCAACGACTTCAACAACGATGGGCATCTGGACCTGGCTTTGTTCTGCTACGGGTTTCTTTATTTGTACTTGGGCGGGGGCGACGGGACGTTCGCTGAAGCCGAGCCGTTCGATTTCCCCAGCGTCAGCAAATGGGTGACCTCAGGCGATTTCGATCAGGACAACAATGCGGATGTGATCATCTCCACCGGCACCGGTCTGGCCGTCGTGCGCGGCGACGGGCTGGGTTCATTTGAGTTGCCTTTTAACATCGCCCTCGGTGAATACAACTACTACCTCGCCGTCGGCGATTTCGACGAAAACGCGATCGACGACCTGGTGGTGCTCGACGCCGAACTCGACCACTTAACCGTTTTGCTCGGCAACGGCGACGGCTTCGATGAGC